>Ga0181524_10003680_pt1 | contig 14677 bp, 12 predicted proteins | sample PEATcosm2014_Bin_34_FD_119761 | JGI IMG/M metagenome (GOLD analysis project Ga0181524, IMG submission 119761) | Peatland microbial communities from MTU Mesocosm Facility, Houghton, MI, USA - PEATcosm2014_Bin05_60_metaG | ecosystem: Environmental > Terrestrial > Soil > Wetlands > Peat | place...
CGAGAAGGACTTGTACTGCGTCAGGACGTACACGCGGCGCAGGCCGCTGTTGACGCAGTTGCTCAGGGTGAAGTCAATGATGCGATAGCAGCCGCCGAACGGGACCGCCGGCTTGGCGCGGTCACGCGTGAGCGGATACAGGCGCTCGCCCTGCCCGCCGCCCAGCACGATGACCAGCGTTCGTCTCGTCACGATACGCTCCTCACGCTCCGGCTGGAGCGGCCGGGCGACTGCGCGATTCCAATACTTTCTTGATCGTGTTCTTGAGCTCCGTCAGGTCGGAGGACTTCACGACGTAGGCGTCGGCCGACCAGGAGCGGAAACTCTCCCGGTAGGTCGCGTAGGCCGTATTCAGGATGATCGGCAGCTTGTGGTCCCTGGCGAGCATGCGGCTCATCGCCTCGATACCGTCAATCCCGGGCATGCTGACATCCATCACCACCAGGTCCGGCCGGGCCTTCTCCACCAGCTCCAGGGCCTCGCGGCCGTCATGCGCGGTGACGACGTCGTAGCCGGCGCCGCGGATTTCATTCGCATAGAGCAGGCACTGGTTCGGGTCGTCTTCAACGACCAGAATAATCGTCACCGGGAGATCTCCTTTCGCGTCAACTTGACGACATGACCCTGCCGCCGGAGGCCGATCGGCCGAGCTTGCTGGCCTCGCGCAGGAAGGCCGCCGCGCTCTCCGGCAGCACCGGGTTGATATAACATCCGGTCCCCCATTCGAAACCGGCCACCTTCGTGATGCACGGGATGATCTCGATGTGCCAGTGAAAGTAATCGGCGGATTTTTCCCCGAGCGGCGAGGTGTGGATGAGGTAGTTGTACGCCGGCGTCTCGAGAGCCTGATCGAGCCGGTTGAGCACGGTGCGCAGCGCCAGCGCGATGTCGCCGAGCGCCTCAGCCGGATGGTCGTCGAAGTGCGGCATGTGCCGCGTCGGCAGGATCCACGTCTCGAACGGGAACCGAGAGGCATAGGGCGCGATCGCGATGCAGTGCCGGCCGACGTGGATGACGCGCTCGCCCTTGGCGACCTCGCGGTCAATGATGTTGCAGAAAAGACACACGCCGGCCGCCTCGTTGAATTGCCGCGCGTGGCGCACCTCGGTGCGGACCGCCTCCGGCACCACCGGCATGCCGATCATCTGGGAATGCGAATGCTCCACCGTTGCGCCCGCCGCCGAGCCGACGTTCTTGAAAATCATCCCGTACAGGAACCGGCTGTCCTGGCGCACGCTCGCGAGGCGCTGCTGATAGATGCGCAGCACGTCCGTGACGCCGGCGTCGTCCATCTCGTTGAGCGACAGGATGTGCCGCGGGCTCTCGATAATGACTTCGTGGACGCCGAAGCCGGTCATGCCCCGGCAGGCCGGGTCGCCGACGATCTCGATCGGCGAGTCGGGCCGGAGCGCGGGGAACCGGTTCGCCACGACGCGCACTCGCCAACCCGGACGATTCGCCTGGTGCGAATCGTTCCGCAGCGCGGCGACCTCCGGCGGCGTCTTGTCCTCGTGCCCTTCGCAGAACGGGCAGAACCCGCCGACGCCGTAGCGCCGCTCGACCGGGAAGTCCGTCGGTCGCGCCGCCCGCTCGGGAGCGATGATGACCCATCGGCCGGAAACGCGGTCTCTTCGGAACTCTGACATGATGGTCCGGCCCTGTCCGAAAACCCCTCCTGCCGCATGGTTGCGCCGGCAGGCGCGTCTTCCCCATCTTACAGATTATCGCCGCCGAGTCAACCCCCTCCGGCGCTCCGGCATCTGGCGCAGCGTCACCGTCGAGGGATGGAAGATACGCGTGACGCCCTCGTCCAGCCGGACGATCAAGCCGTCTTCCAGCGAAAGATCGAGCACGCGGCCCCGGAACTCGCGGCCGCTTTCGAGCAGCATCACCCGCTCGCCCAGCGTCGAGGAAATCCGCCGCCAGCGACGGGCGATGTGGCCGTACTCGCCCAGGCGCAGGTCGCCGTACCAGCGATCCAGCGACGCCAGCAGCGCGCAGGCCAGGTCGTTGCGCTCCGGCGGCGTTCCCGTTTCGGCGGCCAGCGAGGTCGCCGTCTCGCGGATCTCCGGCGGGAATTCCCTCGCGCGCACGCGCACGTTCACCCCGATGCCGAGCACGAACGCCGACCCGGTCGCCAGCGAGCGCCCTTCCACGAGAAGGCCCGCCACTTTCCGGTCGCGGACGGTGATGTCGTTCGGCCACCGGATGCGCGCGGGGACCCCCAGCCGTTCCTGCAGCGCCTCCGCGACCGCCACGGCCGAAGCGACGGTGAGCAGGTGGCTCTGCCGCACTTCGAGTTCCGGCCGCAGCACGACGGAGAAGAGCAAGCCCGACCGCGGTGGAGAAAACCACCGCCGGCCCATTCGGCCGCGCCCGGCGGTCTGTTCCTCGGCGAAGATCACCGTGCCTTCCGGAGCGCCCGAAAGCGCCTCCTGCCAGGCGGCGTCATTCGTCGAGGCGACCCGCTCGAGCACCGTCACCCGCCCGCCGATGATCCGCGTCTTGAGGTCGCGCGTGATCTCGTGCGCGATCAGCCGGTCGCCGCAGCCGGCGAACCGGATCTTGCCGCCGCGCCGCCGGCCGATGACGTAGCCGTCCGCGCGCAGCTCCTCCACGGCGCGCTCCACCTCGGCCGGCGCGTCCAGCGTCTCCGCGGCGAGTTCCGCCGGCGCGGTCCATTCGCCCGCCCGCTTCCGCAGCGCCTCGCAAACCGCCCACTTCACGGCGCGCGTCCCCTTTCCGATCGCCACGAGAACTTCCGCGCGGCGGTCACAATCCCGGCGCCCAAAGGTACAGGAACGTCGGTCCGCGGCGCAGCAGCAGCATGTCCAGCCCTTCTTCGAGCAGCAGCCCGGTGCCCGCCTGAGCGTAGATGTTCGAGTTGTAACTGGCCGTGGAGCGATAGAGGACCACGTCGGCGGACTCGATCTTCGCCAGGCTGCACGCCGTCTGGATGGCGTCGCGCAAATAGCCCACGCGGTCCACCAGCTTCAGCTGAAGCGCATCCTGCGCGCTCATGACGCGGCCGTCGGAGACGGTCTTCAATTGCTGCTCGTCCATCGCCGGGCGCCGCTCGCGCACCTTGGCCAGGAACTGGTCGAAGAGCGCGCGGTTGAGCCCTTGAAGGATCTCGCGCTCCTCCGGCGTCATCGGGCGCGTGGGCGAGCCGATGTCCTTCTTCTCGCCGGACTTGATGACCACCGACTCGAGGCCGAGCTTGCCGTACAGCTTCTCCATGTTGATGAGGTCCATGATGACGCCGACCGAGCCGGTGATGGTGGTCGGCGAGGCCACGATGCAATCGGCCGAAAGCGCGGTGTAATAGCCGCCGGAGGCCGCGGTGCCCATGAGCGCGGCGACGACCGGCTTGCCGCTCGTCTCCTTGAAGCGCAGCACTTCCTGGTAGATCAGGTCGCTGGCGGAAGCCTCGCCGCCGGGGCTGTTGATCCGCAGCACGATGGCGCGCACGCGGGAATCCGCCGCCGCCAGTTGGAGTTTCTGCTGCACGTCGGCGACGCTCGTGCCGCCGAGCAGGGTCCAGAAGCCCGGTTCCGAGGCGATGAACCCGCCGACCTCGATCAGCGCGATGCGGTTCGTCTCCATCCAGTGGCCGGACTTCTCCACGACGACACGTTCGAGTCCCTCCGGCGGGAACGGGCCGACGTTGATGCATCCGGCGAGCGCGAGCGCCAGCAAAGCGGCCGCCGCGCCGGCGCACGCCGGTTTCCACCCGGACACCCTTCGCACCATTCGTTGCTCCATCGTCCTCCCTTTCATCGGAGATCTGCGTTCAGACGGAATTTCTCGGAACGGTCGAGCCGTTTCACATAGACTGGCAAAAAACCGCCGCCGGCGCAAGCGCCGTTCCATCGCTGAACCCGATCCGAAAGCCATTTTACATTTCCGCGCGGAGATTTTACATTGATTCTCGGCATGGAGGGTTTCGCCTTGTCGAAAGTCAGGACGGGCGCGTGCGGATTCGCGGCCATCGCGGGCGTGCTGCTCCTCGCGGCAGGCTTGCGCGGGGCGATCCTCTTCGCAGGGCATCGCGGGCTGCGGAGCGACGAGGCGGTCGTCGGGCTGATGGCCAAGCACATCTTTACGCGCGGCGAGACGCCGGTGTTCCTCTACGGCCAGGCGTATGGCGGCGGCCACGCGATGGCCGCATACCTGGCCGCGCCGCTCTTCGCGGCGTTCGGGCGCTCGGCGGTCCTGCTCGACGGCACTTCCATGGCGCTCTCGCTCGTGAGCGTCTGGCTCGTCTGGCTCATCGTGAGGCGTCACGTCGGCGATGCGGCGGCGATCCTCGCGGCGGCGCTGTACGCGTTCTCTCCGCCGGTGGTCTATCAGTCCTATCTCGTCAACGGCGGCACGGAGGCGTTTTTCCTTGCGCTCCTCGCGCTGTACTTCTTCCTGCGGTCGTATGCGCGCGAAGAGCCGGACCCGCGCGGCCAGTTCCTGGCCGGGCTCTTCGCCGGGCTGGCGTACTGGGCGATGGACTACACGCTGCTCTACCCGGTGGTCTTCGCGCTGCTGTGGCTGGCGCGTGGCCCATTCGGCCATTCTCAGGGCCGCCCTGAGGAAGATCGAATGGGCGGCCCGGAGCGATGGCGCGCGCTGGCGCGACTGGCGGGCGGGTTCCTGGTCGGCTGTCTGCCGCTGGTCGTGTACAACGCGGCGCACCATTTCGAGCACTTCAGGCAGATGTACGCGCCGGCGGCGGGGGCCAGCGCAGGGTTCCTGGAGCATTTCTTCGGCGCGGTATGGGGCGTTTTTTCCGGGGACCTCGCGGCGTTCTTCGGCGGCGACATAGACGATGTCCACCCGGCCGGCCCGGCGGCGTGGGTCCACGCGGCCGTCGCGATGCTCGCCGTGGCGACGTTGCTCTATCGGCACCGCGCAGCGATCGCGCTCTTCCTCAAGTCTCGGCGAGTGCCGGTGACGCTGCTGCCGGCGGTCTTCGTGATCGTGTACCTGGGCATGTACGGCGTCGCAAAATTCTCGCTGCCGGAACTCCGCACGCCGCGCTACCTGCTGCCGCTCTGCCCGTTCGTCAGCATGGCCATCGCGATCGTCGTCGCGGGCTGGACGAGCGCGCGCAGGTGGGCCGGGCTGGCGGCGATCGCGTTTCTCGTGGCGGCCGGCGCGGCGGCGTCGCTTCAGATCGCGATGCGGCCCTGGCACGAAGAACACCGGGTCAGGACCTCCGGCATCGAGATAGAGAAGCTCGCCGCGGCGGTCGAGGAGCGCGGCATCCGCGTCGCGTTCGCGCCGTACGAGATCCAGTGGCGGCTGATGTTCGCGACGGACGAGCGGGTGCTGGTCTCTTCCCTCGGGATCAGTCCCGGCCCGGCGCTGGGCCAGACCTCACGCTATCCACCTTACGACGACGCAGTGCTGAAGATGGTCGGCGAGGGCAAAAAGTTCGCGTTCATTTTCCGGCAGGATTTCGGTTTTGCGGAATGGGCGGCGCAGGGACGCACCGGCGGCATCACGCGCGATATCTGGCGGGACGCCTGCCGGAGGGCGGGAATTTCGCCGGCGGGAATTCCGGTCGGCGAGGAGTTCGTGATCTTCTATCCTCTGGACGTGTCTTTCCTGCAGACGCTCTGGGAGGCCAAAGAAGCGGCCGCGCCGACGCCCGCGGCAAGCGCGGCATCGGGCAGGTAGAACTCTGAGAGAGCGGCCGCCGCTCGGGCGGACGCGCCGCCGCGAGTCAGCCTATTTCCAAGTCGTTTCCGCCGCCGGCGTTTTCTCTCCATTCGGGCCTGCTGGAACATCGTTGCGGTATTTCTGCCACATTTCCATCACGAACGGATCCCAGGTCTGTCTTTGCCATGCCCAGTCCGCATAGCTAAGTCCGGTTGCAGGATAGGGAGGAAACTTTGTCTGCGCCTGGATGGTTTTCATGAATTGCGTATCGTCTTCCGTCATCCAGCGATCCACATAACTGAAGAATGCATCGTGGTCCCAGTATTTTTCCGCGTGCATAAGCCGTGCCGCCAATGCCTCGCCCACCCAGGCGAGACTCGTGCAGCTGCGACGATAAGCCTCGTTCATGCCGGGTTCCTCCGGATCGATCGGCCAGTCTTTGGGCTGAAGATCTTCATACTGGCCCCAGCCGGGAGTCGTCTTATTCATATTGTTCCCGTTTTTGTCAACGCCTTGATGCCCTGCATAGACCACCTTCGCTCCGGTCCAGGAACGTTTGAACAAGGTCTGCATATCCTCGCCAAACTGGCACTGAGGATAGGTTTTGCCGGGTGACGCCATTTCGTCATCGCCCAGCATGATCCCGGCAAACACAATCGGCCATTTTCTCCCCGACCCATGCCCGCCGAAACCTTGCCATCCGTGAAAACCGGCGCGCACGATTCCCCACAGGTCAATTCCGTTCTGCACGAAACCGATCAGGAGCTTCTCTTTTCTGGCTGGCGGCAGATCGGTCATCAGCATCAAGCTGGCCAGGCCGGCGGCCCTGCCCAACTCCCTTCCATACTGCGGCTGGTATTCCGCCGGGGCGTCGAAAGAAAAGAAAACCAAATCGAGCCAGACGCGGATGTAATGATCTTCAAACTCTTTCAGCATCAGCGCGCCCTGGTCGGTATCGAAAGTATCTTTGCCATAAGGCAGGCTGGGCAAAAGGTTCCTTCTTAGATTGCTTGCCAGATAGATTTTCTGGGACCGGTCGCAATAGGATGGGCGAAAAGCGTCCGCCGGCACAGCCGAAGCGAGACAGGTGAGCACGCAAGCGCTTTTCACCGGGCAGCCCGATTTATCGCTCCTTCGAAGCCAATTCGGAATGCTCCCGAATTCCTTATCGCTTGCGCTGATCGTAGAGATCAACGCATCGCCCGGCTTCATGTGGATCGGCAATGGGGTGGACATCTTGGGGTCGTAACGTCCCGCCGGTTCGCGGCTGTCGTACCCGCTGTAACCGTCCACCAGCGGCGGGTTCAACTCGCTTCCATTTCGCCCGTTTCCCGGCGGAGGATTGATGGAAACCACTTCACAGTCGCCCACCACATAATAGTCTCCGGTCACAAACTGACCGACCTCGGCCGGCGCACTTAGTTTCCATGTGATCCCGTATTGCGTGATGGCATCGGTTTTCTCGGCTCGGGCATTCCGAGCGAACATGCCCAGGAGAACGGCCCCGGCGATCAGACAAGCTTTCTTAGACCAGCGCATTTTTACCTCCCGCTCGCATCCTGGGTTATTCGTACAATGAGCACACCCGGCTCCGGCAATGAAAAGGGGCGCGCGCCTTGAATGGCCCGCGCCCCTTGTGCAAGGACCGGCGCGACTTACTTCGGCGTCATCGGCTCGGCGGATTTCGGCGGCTTCGGAGCGCGGCCGGCCGGCTTCGGCGTCGTCCCCTCGGGGATTTCGCTCGGGTTCACGGTATCCTTCAGCAGGATGATCTCCGCGCGGCGCGACCTGGCCTTATCTTCCGTGCCGGAGGCGCCGGTCACCAGCGCGTACTGGCCGAAACCTTCGAAGTGCAGGCGCGCGGGCGGAATGCCCTCTTTCTGGAGGAACTCCAACACCGCGAGCGCGCGGTGCCCGGAGAGATCGAAGTTGTCCTCCCACTTGCCCTTGGTCTTCTTGATCGGGTCCGAATCGGTGAAGCCGCGGATCGCGAGCTTGTTCGGCTTGTCGCGCACCAGCTCGGCCACCTGCTTGAGGACCCTCTCGCCGCTCGATTTCAACTTGGCCTCGCCGGAGGCGAAGAGGACGTCGCCCTTCACGCGGATGCCCACGTCGCCGCTCGGCGTCGTGAACGTCTCCACGTTATCGCCCAGTTCCGGCCCGCCTTTGGTGATGCCTCGCTGCAGATTCTCGAGGTTCGCCTTCAGCGCGGCCAGCAATTCTCCTTTATCCTGCAACTGCGTCTTGAGGAAGTCGTTCTCTTGAGTGAGCGAGACCTTGTCGTTGGTCAGCGAGGTGATGATGACCGACTGCTCCTGATTCAACCGTCTCAGCGTGTTGTACTCGTCGTACTCGGAAGGCGTCAGCCATCGTCCCGTGGACCGGCAACCGGAAAACGCAGCGATGCTCCCGACCACCAACAGGCACGCCCCCCACCGCAGGCTCTTCATCAGACACTCCTTTCGCTGACCCAGGTCAAAAAACACGGACTCGTTTCTGTCCAACGGCGATTATTTCCGTCAGGCGCTCCATGCGCCTTGATTCCTTTCAGCGCGACTGGCTGTGCATCGCCTCGGCGATCCGGGCGGTGAGAGCGTTGTGAAGATTAAACGCGTCGCAGAAGAGCAGGGTTCCGGCGATGATCAGGGCCACCGTGGCGGCGATGAGCAGGACGTTGCCGATCGGCCAGGATTCCGCGGTCTCCCAACCGGCCGGGACGATGGTCGGCGCAGCCTCTTCTTCGGGCTCTTCTTCGGTGGCCTGTTCCTGAAGGGCCGCGGCGACCGCTCCATCCACGCCGCTGGTCTCAGCCGCCTCGCCTTCCTCGCCCAGGGCGGCCTTGGTTTCCTCGGCGCCCGGAGTGCCCTTGGTTTCCTCCGCGGTCGGGATGCCGACCGTATCGTGGTCGTCGGCGGCCGGCGCCGCGACGCCGGTCCCGGGCTTGACGCCGGCTCCCGCGCCGACCACCTCTTTTGTCTCAAGCACTTCGTCCACGTCGAGCGTTTCGAGCGCCTCGTCGCTGCTGTCGTCCGGGGCGGGTCCGAGGATGTCGGCGACGATCTTGTCGGTCGAAGGGTCGGTCGCCTTCGGCGCGGGCTTCTGTCCGAGTTGCGAGGGACTTTCCGAAGCCACCTCGATTTCATCGCCCGAGGTGATTTCGTCGGAAAACTGGATGCGGGATGCGCTGGAGCCGGACTCGGACGAGCTCTCCTCGGCGACCTCGAGAATGTCCATGGAGGATTCCGATTCGTCGGCGATGAGCACCGAATCGCCCCGTTCTCCGTCCGACGGCAGCTTCAAATCCTTTTCCGTGAAGTCGAACGCCGGAGCGGCCGCCGGCTTGCCTTTCTCTTCCTTGCCGGCGCCCGGCAGGAGCAGCGAAGTCTGGTCGCCCTCCTCGAGGGGCGGCGGCTCTTCTTCGTGGAGAGCCTTGAGGTCGGCTTCCGCGCCGGTCACGCCTTGCGTCTGGACCTCTTGCTCCACGTCGAGCGATGCGAGCGCCTCGTCGCTGCTGTCCTCCGGGGCGGGTCCGAGAATGTCGGTGACGACCTTATCGGTTGACGCGTCGCCCGTTTTCGCCGCGCCGCCTCCCGGAGCCGCTTTCATATCATCGCTGGAGCTGACTTCGTCGGAAACAAGGTCCTTCTCGCCGAACTGGAAGACGGGCTTCTCCGGCTGCTTGTCTTTGGGCTCGCCCGGCTGGACCGGCGCCAGGACGGAGGTCTGGTCGGTGTCCTCGGTGCCGACATCGGAGTCAACTTCGGTCAGGTCAATCTTGCCGGGGGCGCCTTCGGCGAGCACCGTCGCGCCGCCGGCGAGTTTCTTCTTGTACGCGTCAATTTCCGACGGGCGGAACTTGTAGGTCTTCTGGTCGAGGAAGCCGCGCAGAAGCCCTTTCTTCACCAGCTCGGCGACCTGGTCTTTGCTCAGTTGGAGTTGCTTGGCGGCCTCATCAATGCTCAGGAGTACGTCAGCCATGGCACACCTCCTCGCCGGTCATGTCCGAACGGGAGTCCGGATGCCGGCTTTCAACCAGACGGCGGCGCATCGTCTGCATGCGCACCCTGTTGCCGAGGGCTTTGACCACCGCCGAGCCCTCGGAACTGCGGCAGTAGTATAGCACCGCCTGCAACCGTAAAGCAAGGAATTCATGGCGCGGAATGCAATCAGCCGGGGACGGCGGGAGCGTTCAGGTTGCAATATGCGGAGGGCGCTGTTCGTGCGCGTCGGCGTTCGTGGATCAAGACTTGGGGGCCGTCGCGGGTCCGGGTTCGCCTTTTCCGTCCGCCGACCCGCGCGCAAGGCGCAGAACCGCGTCGTGAAGTTCATCCAGCCCGACCGGCTTGGCCATGCAGAGGTCCGCGCCGGACTCCTTGGCCTTCTCGATGTTCTCGGTGGTGGCGTAACCGGTGAGGACGAGGATGCGCGTCTGCCGCGATCGCGGCGAAGCTTTGATGTTGCGGCAGACGTCCAGCCCGTTCATGCCGGCCATGAGAAGGTCGAGGATGACGACGTGCGGCTGAAACTCGGAGACCTGGCGGCCGGCGGCGAATCCGTCGGCGGCCTGCCGGACGCGCATGTTCGGCTGGCGGCCCAGGAATTCCACGGCGCTCTCGCGGAACGCCGCGTCATCGTCCACGACGAGCACCCGCAGCGTGCCGGTCAGATCGCGCCAGCCTCGAAGCTTGCGGGATTCGAGGAAGGCATGCACGTCTGCGTCGAGCACGCGAAGATGTCCCCCGGGCGTTTCGTACGCCGGAAGGTTCCCTTCCAGAATCCATCGCCGGACGGTCGTATAGTGGACGCCGCATCTTTCAGCGACCTGCATTGTGGAAAGGGCTTTCTGAACGTGTCCGCGTTTCTTCAACTCGTACCATCTCCTTCCATTTCAAAGTCGAACTCCGGCCCCTTCGGCGGGTTATCACTCTCCAGTTTCCAATATACCACCATGTGGCTGGCGCGTCAAATAGCACTCTCCCTTCAGGTTAGAACGCCCTGTCTATGACGGCCGCGGCGGGTTTCGCTCGTTGACGCTTTCGCAATAAAGCAGTACAATCCCTCGCGTATCGCGCGGCGGCGTCGGCTCCACAGAAACAGGCCAGGAGAGAACACTCATGCCCTCGTTGAAAGTCGGCATCGTCGGCCTGGGCGGAATCGGCCAGGCGCATTTGAAAGCGATCTTGAAACTGGGCGATCTGCAGTTGGTCGGCTTCGCCGATACCAGCAGCGCCGTACGCGAGACGCAAAGCCGCGAGCATAAACTGCCCGCTTTTGTGAGCCACCTTGAACTGATCGAAAAGGCGCACCCGGACTACGTCGTCATCGGCACGCCGCACTACAGCCACACCGATATCGCGATGGACGCCATGAGGCGCGGCGTGCACGCCTTCGCGGAGAAGCCTTTGACGGTTTCCGCCGCCCGCGCCGAGGAATGCGCCGCGGTGGCGAAGCAGACCGGCCGGGTCCTCGGCGTGAATTTTCTCAGGCGGCTGCAGCCCGCCGAGCGGAAACTGCACGACCTGATTCAGAGCGGCTTCCTCGGCCGGACGCTCCGCGTGACGATGATCTGCACCCGATGGTTCCGGTCCATGGCGTACTATCGCTCCAGCCCATGGCGGGCGACCTGGTCGGGCGAAGGCGGCGGCATCACCGTCAACCAGTCGCCGCACGACCTCGACCTGCTCAACTGGGCCGTCGGCATGCCCTCGGAGGTCTTCGTGGAAGTCAACACGTCCGGCCACGAGATCGAGGTCGAGGACGACGTCGTCGCCGCCATGAGGTGGCCCGGCGGCGCGACCGGAACGATGCACGTCACGACGAACGAGGCGCCCGGACGGACTTTCCTCGAGGTCGCCGGCACCTGCGGCACGCTCACGCTCGAGAACAACAAGATCAAGGCGACCGAACTCGCGGAGGATTCCGCGCAGTTCAGCAACACTTCGAAGGGGGTGTGGAACAGCCCGGCGGTGAAATCGTCCGTGACGTATGAACTGCCGGATACGGCGGACGGTTTCATGCTGATGCACCAGAACTTCGCCGATGCGATTCGGAAGGGCGCGCCGCTGATCTGCCCAGGCGACGAGGGCGTCCGGGAAGTCGAACTGGCCAACGCCCTGCTCGTCTCCGGCGTCAAGCGCACGTGGGTCTCTGCGCCGGTGGCGCCGAAGGAGTTCGACGCGGTGCTTGCGAAGCTGCTCGAGCTCAAGAAACTCGACGCCGCGAAGGCGTATTTCAAGGGGCGGTAGCCCGCTCGTAGTGGCGCCGTAAGGCGCTATTCGTATGCCCTGACGGGCGCACTACGAGCTCGCGTTTTCCGGCTTGCAGATGATCTCGTGCACCTTCATGTCGAAGAAGTTGTGCGTGTTCGCCGGAGTGAGGACGAGGGCGCTATCCGCCCCGCGGCCTGAGCCGCCGCAGGAGACGATCTTCTCATCCGTGCGGACCATTCCGGCGTCGCACGCCATGAGGGCCACCTCGCAGGCGACCTTGGTGCCCTGCCCGAAAATGCGCAGCGTGGCCGCAACGATCTCATCGGACTGATACGTCTGGAACTTTCTCCGGACGGCGCGGCCGAGGCCGCCGAACGCATGCGCCGCCGTCACGAGCCGCGCGCCCTCGGCGAGGATTTGCTTCTCGACGTCGGCGGGCATGTCCTGCGCGTCGGGATGCGCGAAACCGAAGACCGACCGGACCACCACCAGGCGCGCGGCAGGCCACGAGCCGAGGAACCTCAGCGCCGTCGCGCCGGTGTTCGACGCGACGACGATCTTCTCGACGTGCAGTTCCTTCGCGCGAGCCACGGCCAAGTCAATCGTCTCGCGCGTGTTTTCCTCGCCGGCGTTCTTGAAGACAACCATAGCTCTTTCCCTCGCCCGCGCCCTGCCGGTGCTCCGCCGCGCCCACACGAGGAGTGTATCACACGGAATCCGGCCCGGCAACGGCCGAGGCAAACGCCTGGATGGCGCCGCGCAGGATGACTTGACTTGAGGCGCTCATAACGGCATGATAACCAATCTACGCCGCGGTTTCTCCGTCGGCCTTAGCGACTTCAATTTTTCTGACCGGGAGTTCAGATATGGCGCAAGCGGACATCGGTCTCATCGGCCTGGCGGTGATGGGCGAGAACATCGTGCTCAATATGGAGAGCAAGGGGTTCACCGTGGCGCTGTTCAACCGCACGGTGGAGAAGGTGGACGCGTTCGTCGCCGGCCGCGGCGCAGGCAAGAAGTTCGTCGGCTGCCACAGCATCCAGGAACTCGCCGCCTGCCTCAAGCGTCCGCGCAAGGTGATGCTGCTGGTGAAGGCCGGCCAGCCGGTGGACGATTTCATCGAGCAGCTCATCCCCGCGCTGGAGCCGGGCGACATCATCATTGACGGCGGCAACAGCCACTTCACGGACACGATCCGCCGCGCGAAGCTCGTCGAGAGCAAGGGATTGCTGTACATCGGCACGGGCGTCTCCGGCGGCGAGGAAGGCGCGCTGACCGGCCCTTCGCTGATGCCCGGCGGCAGCCCCGCCGCGTGGCCGCTGGTCAAGGACATCTTCCAGAAAATCTGCGCCCGCACGCCCGAGGGCGAACCGTGCTGCGACTGGGTCGGCGAGAACGGCGCCGGCCACTTCGTCAAGATGGTCCACAACGGCATCGAATACGGCGACATGCAGATGATCTGCGAGACCTACCTGATGATGAAGGAGGGCCTCGGCATGTCGAACGAGGAGATGCGCGACGCGTTCAACGCCTGGAACGAGGCGGAGTTGAAGTCCTACCTGGTCGAGATCACCCGCGACATCCTCGCCTATAAGAACGAGGAAGGGCAATACGTCGTGGACCTGATCCTGGACACGGCCGGGCAGAAAGGCACCGGCAAGTGGACCGTGCTGGCCGCCCTCGACGAAGGCCAGCCGCTGACGCTGATCGGCGAGGCGGTCTTCGCGCGCTGCCTCTCGGCGATCAAGGAAGAGCGCGTGGCGGCGAGCAAGGTGCTCAAGGGCAAGATGAAGAAGATCCGCGGCGACCGGGCGCAGCTCATCGGCGACTTGCGCCAGGCGCTGTACGCCGCGAAGATCGTCTCCTACGCGCAGGGATTCCAACTGATGCGCTCGGCGGCCAAGACGTACAGCTGGAACCTCAACTACGGCGGCATCGCCCTGATGTGGCGCGGCGGCTGCATCATCCGCTCGGCCTTCCTGGGCAAGATCAAGGAAGCCTACGTCAACAATCCCAGGATCACCAACCTGCTGCTCGACCGGTTCTTCGCCGGCGCGGTGAAGACGGCGGAGAAATCGTGGCGCAACGTGATCCGGAAAGCCGTGCAGGCGCGCATCCCGATCCCGGCGATCGGGTCGGCGCTGGAGTTCTACGACGGCTACCGCGCCCCGCGGCTCCCGGCGAACCTGCTCCAGGCGCAGCGCGACTACTTCGGCGCGCACACTTACGAGCGCGTGGACAAGCCGCGCGGCGAGTTCTTCCACACGAATTGGACCGGAAAAGGCGGAACGACGAGCGCGTCCACTTATACGGTTTGAGGGAAACTGAAAACGAAGTCTTGAAACCAGCCCCAGGAAGGAGCTTCCCATGTGCAGCCCGTTGACGGAATATCTCGAGTCCATGTTCAGCCTCGAAGGCCGCACCGCCGTGGTGACCGGAGGCGGCGGAGTGCTCTGCAGCCGCATGGCCGAGGCGCTGGCCCAGGCCGGCGCGAGCGTGATCCTCTGGGACGTCCGCCAGGACGCGCTCAACGAGAAGGTCGCCCAGATCCGCAAGACCCTCGGCGACGACAAGCGCGCCAACGCCGTCCAGGTGGACCTGATGAACGAGGACTCCATCCGCGCCGGGATCGAGAAGTCCGTGAAGTTCACCGGCCAGGTGGACATCCTCCTCAACGGCGCCGGCGGCAACCGCGGCAAGTCCACGCTCCAGGAGGTCAAGGCCGAGGACATCGAATTCGTCCTCAAGCTGAACCTGCTCGCCGGCTGCATCCTGCCGGTCAAGCATTTCTCGAAGTACTGGATCGAGAAGAA
>Ga0181524_10003681_pt1 | contig 14676 bp, 18 predicted proteins | sample PEATcosm2014_Bin_34_FD_119761 | JGI IMG/M metagenome (GOLD analysis project Ga0181524, IMG submission 119761) | Peatland microbial communities from MTU Mesocosm Facility, Houghton, MI, USA - PEATcosm2014_Bin05_60_metaG | ecosystem: Environmental > Terrestrial > Soil > Wetlands > Peat | place...
ATCGAGATCCGCGAGGGCGCGCACGAAGCCGGGGCAACTATAGCGCCGCCCGTTGGACAGAACGGTGACTTCGTTCGTGTGGCGCCTGGCTGTGCGGATAAAATCCATGAAGTCCGGGTGCAGCGTCGGTTCGCCGCCGAGGAACTTGAACTGGACATATCTGGGCAGGCGGCGGCAGACTTCCTCGAAGTAGGCGAGGTCCATGTCGGCAAAAGAGCGGATCGGGTTGTAGCAGTAGGTGCAATTCATGTTGCACCGGTACGTCAGGTCCACTCCCAGGGATACAAAAGGGTTCTCCTCGACGGGATATTCCATGCGGCACGGCACATGCGGGATGTGCGCCGCCTCTTCCCGTCTCTTCCCCTCACGCTCCATTCTTCCTCCAGCGTCATTCTTTCAAGCCTTCTGGCGAGCGGACATCATCCATCGTGAACTTACAGCAAATCCGGGCGCGGTGTCAAGGACGGCGCACGATCTCGATCAAGGCCTGGCCAGGAGTGCGCCTGCGGTCCGCGTCGGCAACTCCGCCAGTTCGCCACCGCAATAGATATGGTGCCACAACTGCGTGGCAATCACCGCGGTCATGGCCATGTCGAATGCGAAGCTCCGCACGGTCCTCCAGCGCGGCTCGCGGGACTGCCATGCGCGAACCGCGGCGACGGCCTGCGGATCGAAGTATCCCGTGCGCGCCAGCGACTCCCGACTGAGCAGTTGGTCCACCCACGCGGGCCGATCGGGACCCAGAAACGTCGGGGACATCGTCGCGCGGAACATGGTCTTGCGGCGGTTCGCGATCGCCGGCGGCAGGACCTTCCGGGCCACGCGCCGCAAAAGCCACTTGTCGGTCCTGCCGTTCAACTTGTATTCCGGATCGAGGGCTGCGCAGAAACCGATCACGTCTTCGTCCAGGAAGGGGTAGCGTGTCTCGACGGACGAGTGCATCGCCACGCGGTCGCCCTTGGCGTTCAGCAGCAGTCCAGGGAGCATGGTCTTGTAACCGACGTAGAGCGAGCGGTTCAGCGGGTCCCAACGGGCGATGCGTGGATTGGTAAGGTCCAGATCGTCATACGGCGAATGTCCACCCAGTTGCTCCCACATCGCGGCGGAGAACAAGCGTTCGCGCGTTTGGGCAAACAGCTCGGCCAACTCCTGCTGCACCGTACGGACGCCGCCCATAGCCGCCCACGGCGGCTGATGCGCCCCGTTTCCGCCAATCGTTGCGAGGAGGACCTGGTGCAGCAAGCGAACGACGCCCTGCCCGCACCACCGCCCGATTCGATTCTCAATCCGTTCGGCGCGGAACCACGGGTATCCGGCGAGCGCCTCATCCGCTCCCTCGCCGGTCAGGGCGACTTTGTATCCGGCGTCGTGCACGGTTTCACTCAGTTGCAGCAGGCACGCGCAGGACGTATCGAGAACGGGCGATTCCGCGGCGGAGATGAGATCTGGGTACCGCGCGGCGATCTGCCGGCGATCCATCGTCACGGTCGTGAGCGGCGAGCCCAGTGCTGCCGCCGCTTCGGCGGCGTGCCGCCGTTCATCCTTTCCGGCTTGATCGAGACTGATCGTAAACGCTTGCAGAGGATGGCCCGCCTCCCGTGAACTCAGCCCGAGTACCGTGGTCGAATCCAGGCCGCCGCTGATGTAACTCACGACGGGCACGTCGCCGCGCAACCGCCGGCGGACGGCGCGGCGCAGAAGGTGCTCCAACTCGTCAACCGCCGGTTGCGGATCGGCGTAGCGCCGTTCGTCTCCGGCGTCGGGGAAATCCAGGTCCCAGTATTGCCGCACTTCCATACGCCCGTTCAGGATTCTGAGGCAGTGTCCCGGCGCGAGGGACTTGATCCCGTCGAAGCAAGTGCGCGTCGTGCCTGGCGAGATGAACGTGAAGAAGTAATTGATCCCTCGGACGTCAGGGCGGGGTGCGATCATGCCGCTCGCGAAGAGCGCCTTGATCTCCGAGGCCCACAAGAGCCAGCCGTCATGCTCAGCGTAGTGCAGCGGACAGATGCCGACGCGATCGCGGGCCAAATAAAGCGTCCGCCGCGGCTGGTCCCAAAGCGAGACGGCAAACTGTCCCGTCGCCCTCGCGAAAACCTGTTCTCCGAACTCTTCGTAGAGATGGACCCACAGCTCGGTGTCGCAAGCCGTGGCCAGGTGATGGCCCCGTGCGGCAAGTTGGGATCGCAACTCCGGAAAGTCAAAAAGCTCTCCGTTGAAGGCCACCCACAGGTCGCCGGTCTCGTTACTGATCGGCTGATGGCCGCCGAACAGGTCAACGATCGCGAGCCGATTGCTGCCGAGGGCCAGACCGGATTCGGTATGCACGCCCTGGTCGTCGGGGCCGCGGTGGGCGATGGCCTTGAGCATGGCCGCCAGCCGTTCGGGGGGAAACGCGCGCACGCCTCTTAGATCAATCGCGCCGGCGATGCCGCACATGAGGCGCAACGCTCCCTTCGGAAACCGCAAGCGATTCGACTCCGCTCAGCCAGGCAAGAATATTATAGACGATTTCGGCGCGACGGAGGCGGAAATCTTGAAAGGCAGTGATCGGACCCCGGTTTCTTATATTCTCCACCCAATCGGATGCCAAGGCCCGATTCGAGAGCTTCCATCGTCCGGCGCAGTCGCTCGAAGGTTGGCCCAAGTGCGGGCTGCCTATGGTGATATGGACAAACGATGGGTCCGTCCACTCTGCGGCACGCTGATTGCGATAGGTTCTGCGTGCACGAGGCTTCACTGAGAAGCCGGTGCAGCCTGTCGGGGGACGTTGGATGGGCACACAGTTCAGGAGGGTTCGAACATGAGGCAAGAAAGGTCGGGCAAAATCGTACTGCTGCTGGCTCTGATGGTTCTGCCGATGCTGCTGGCGCTGTCGGGATGCATTTGGGGTCATGGCGGCGGGGAGCGTCACGACGATCACCATGACGGGGACAGGCACGACAGGTAGAGAATGGGCGGCCGGGCATGAGAATTGGAAGGAGGTGTTTTCTATGAACAAGGCGATCTCACTGGCGTTTCTTGCCGGTGGGGTGCTGCTGCTGATCTTCGGGATCAGTGCGTCGAAGTCGCTGGGTTCGGACATCTCCCGGTTCTTTACCGGATCGCCCACCGACAAGACGATCTGGATGCTGATCGGCGGCGTGGTGCTGCTCATCATCGGATTGGCAGGGTTGTTACGCGGGTCAAAGTCCTCCTGATGAAAGGGGTGTTGCCATGCTGTACTACGCATTGGTCTTCCTCGTTGTGGCGATCGTAGCCGGCATTCTCGGGTTCCGCGTTATCGAGGGTGACGCGGCTTGGATCGCAAGAGTTCTCTTTATCGTATTCCTGGTGATGTTCGTGATTTCACTGGTGCGCGGCAGGCGGCCGCGCGCTTAGTCGTTCGTTGAAATGGATCTTTACTTCATGATTGGGAGAAAAGCCATGAGCAAGAAACTTATTGCGTTCGCAGCAATGCTGGCGTTGGCGTTCGGCATGACGGCGTGCGAGAAGGAGACGCCGTCCGGGACTGCATCAGAAGGGGCGAAGTCGGCCGGAGAAAGTGCCGGCAATGCCGCGAATGCCACAGGCAAGGCCGTTGGCGACGCTGGAAAGGCCGCTGGCAACGCCGTGGGAGAGGCTGCCAATGCCACAGGGAAGGCTGTTGGAGAGGCCGCAAAGGCCACGGGCAACGCCGTGGGCGAGGCTGCCAAGGCCACGGGCGACTGGTTGGCCGGATCGAAGGACGACGCGGTCAAGACCGCGCAGGCGAAGGTTGACACTTTGGAGGCGAAGTGGCAGGCGCTGCAGGACAAGGCCGCGCCGACCACCGACGATGCCAAGGCTGACTTGCAGAAGGCCAAGGACCAGATGGCCCAGGCCCTCGCCGATGCCAAGGCAAAGCTCGTCCAAGCCAAGGACGCCACCGAAGATGTCTGGCAGAAGGATATCAAGCCCGCGCTCGCCGCCGCCGTGGATAAGGCGCAGAAAATCTACGACGACGCAGCCGCCGAGTTCAGCAGCAAATAGAACGGACAGACGCTTTGGCCGCAATGTGACGCTGGCTTCGATGGAATTCTTCAACTGGAGAGTGGTGAAGAACATGGCAAAACATACGAAGTGCTGCGCGACCGAAAAGATGTGCTCGCTGACCTGCTGCGCGTGCGCGATTGACCTGAAGGCCATCAAGCCGCTGGTCAACGCCCCGAAGTTCATCTGCCAGGCGTGCGGGCGGGTGGCGAACAAGAGGACGAATCTCTGCAAGCCGGTGCTCCTCTCGTAGAGGAGACAATTCTCCGGCATGGGCCGTGTGCGGATGGCGGCGGTTCCTGAACAAGGTCCGCCCTGACAAAAGGAAAAGAGATGAAGAGTGCAATTGCGATCGTGGTGACACTGGCGGTGGCGTCCCTCTTCGGCTGCCAGACGAGCCCCCGAGGCGGGAGCATGGCCGAGAACGAGGGGTTCGCAATCCGCGTCCCGACCTTCACCACGGAGGTCAAACAGGGCGAAATCCAAGTCGTTACCGTCTCACTGAAGAGGGACTCGCTTTTCAAGCAGGACGTGACGCTGCAAGTCAAAGCGGCCCGGGGCATCAGCGTCGAGCCGAGCAGCGTTACAGTCAAAGCGAGCGAGAAACCGGATGTGCAGTTCCAGATTGCGGCGCCCAAGGATGCGGCCCTCGGCGAATATCCTGTCGTGGTGAAGGGAACTCCGGAAACCGGCGAGCCGACCTCCGTCGGATTCACGGCGAAGGTGGTCTCTCCGTAGTCGTTTCTGGCCGGAACGGAACATGAAAGGAGAACGAAAATGCTTGGCACTATCTTGCTCGTGATCCTGGTTGTAATGCTTGTGGGAGCGCTGCCCACTTGGCCTCACAGCAGAAGCTGGGGTTATTACCCCAGCGGCGGGCTGGGATTGGTTGCGCTCATTCTGCTCATCCTGTTGCTCATGGGACGCCTCTGACCGCCAATCATCGGCGCTGAGAAAGGAGTTGGCCATGGAACACACCGCGAAGGCTGAAGCTCAAGAACTCCGCGAGAAGATGGACGTGCTGAAGGAGGACTTCGCCGACGCTGCCAAGAAGGCGGGCGATCGCGCGATCAAAGGCACGACAGACTGGGTCAAGGAACACCCCTTTGCGGCTATCGGCATCGCCGCAGGCGTCGGCTTTGTGATCGGCCTCCTGGTCGGGCGCAAGACGGCTTAGGATGCGCCGCGCGAGGGTCCTTTTCCAGTACGGGGAGTCGCTAGCATGACCGAACCCAACGACGCCCTTCAGGGCGGGCTGATGGAGCACGTGCAGCGCATCCTGGTTCACGGGTTGGGGGCGCTGCGCTGCTACATCACCCTGCTGGCGGCGGAAGGCGAGCGGCGCGGCCGGCGCCTCGTGGACCAGGCGATGTGGGTGCTCCTGCTGGCGGGCATCGGCTTCATGGGCGTGGCCTTGTTCGCTTTCGGGGCGGCGCAGTGGATCGAGAGCCGCCTGGCGGTGCCGGGCTCCGGCGCGATGATCATCGGGATGGCGCTGATGGTGATCTTCCTGGCCATCGCGCTGGCGCGCGCACTGCGAAAGGAGCGGGACTCATGAGCCGGCCCCGCCCACGCGTGAGCGACCTGACGCCCGATGAGCTCGAACTGCTGGCGCTGGAGCACGTCGAAAGCATGTTCATCGAACTCCGTGCCACCGGCGGGATCGTTCGCGAGCAGTGCCACCCGGTGAAACTGATCCAGCGCCATCCCTTTGCTGCGGCCGGGCTCACGGCGGCGGCGGCGTTCATGCTCGCCCGGTACTTGCAGCGGAAGCCCGCCGGGAATTCCGGCGGGAAAGCTCCGGCTGCGGCGCCGGGGCTGTTGGATTCCCTGCTGTCCGGCGTGGCAGGCGCCGCGGGCAGCGCGTTGCCGGAGTTGGTGGCGTCCTGGCTGGCCCAGGGAAGCAACCCGGACTGACCGCTCGCGCCCTTCTCGCGATTGACCTGCTTTCCTCAGAGACGCGGATGGGCGGCGCGGTGACGAAACAGAGGCTCGCGGGAGCCGTCAGGAAAGACCAAATGGCAAAGTACGTTGTGCTATGGACCAGCCACAAACAAGCCATCATCGTCTCGACCACGGACGGGGTGGAAGAGATCCTGCACCTCGAATCGAAAGGCAAAGGGGGCGTGGAAGAGAAATGGCGGCAACACCGAGGTGAGCATTACCGGAAAGTGATCCGAGCGATTCAAGACGCACAGGAGATATTCATCTTCGGGCCCGCGCAGGCCAAAATGGAGTTGAAGAGCGAAATCCTGAAAGTCGCGAAGCTTTCACAGAGAGTCGCGGGGACTGAAACGGCAGATACGATGACCGAAAACGAACTGGTCGCATTGGCCAGAGTGATTTGCAGGTCCCGGATTGTTTAACAGAGTCAGGGATAAGAGCATGGCAGAGCGATGCGGTCATCGTCAGGCTGGCGCAACTGTTGGGCGGACCCATGGCAGATGTGATGAGCGACTCATAGCCGTGATTCCCCGCGCGCGGACCTTCCTCCAGGCGATCATCGTTGCCGGCGTCCTTGCGGTCGTCGGCAGCGACTGCGTGACCGTGCAACCGGGACCCGCGGCGCCCCTCGAGCAGGGGACTTTCGCCGTGCCCGCCAACCAGGCATGGATTTCCACGGGCATCGCCCTCGGTCTCAAGCAGAAGTTGCTCATCGAGGAGGTCGAGCGCCCGCGGCCGGTTTTCATCAAGGCCATCCGATGGCAGGGGGTCAGCGCGCGCGGGACGTACCTTTTCGACGTCGAGACCGGCGCCTACCCGCTGGAACCCGACCGCGTCCACGACGACCGGCGCTATCCCGGCTACTGTCTCATCGGCCGGATCGGCGAGGACGGCGCCCCCTTCTATGTGGGATCGCATTTTCAGGGACTGGCGCCGCAGGCCGGAAATCTATGGCTGGGCATTAACGACCCGACGCCGCAACGAAACGTCGGCGACTTTCGTTGTCGGATAGCGCTGGACTATCCCGAGCCTCCACTGCCCGCGCCGGCTTTCACGGAGGCGGAAACGGCCGCCGAATCGCTGGAGAATCCCGCTGCGCCCAAGCCCGCGCCGGCCAAGCCCAAGCCATTGGAGCAGCCGAAACCCGTTGCCGACGCCAACGTGGTCATCATCTACGTGGATGGCCTGCGTCCCGATGTCGCGGCGGAGATGGCGGAGTGGGGACATATGCCGAACTTCAGCAAACTCTTCCTGGAAGACGGCGCGTGGGTGCGCAATTCCTTCAGCGTGACTCCCTCGCTCACGCTGACCAACTTCTCGTCCATGATCACCGGCCTCTACTCCAATCGCCACGGCGTCAAAATGCAATCCTACTACGACCGTGAGAACGACGAATACGTCAACGGACTCAACGTCCGTTACTATGGGCGCTTTGCCGATGCCGTGAAAGCGCGCGGGGTGAAGGCGATCTGGGACTATTTCCCGGACAGTTTCGGCTGCGCGGCGCTGCCCTACGAACCGTTCCGGCCGGACGTGCTGCAGATGAATCTGGAGGAGTGGTTCCACCGCGCCATCAACACGGCCAACTACGGCAGCAACATCAAGTATAAGATGGACGAGGTGCAGACGCGCTTCGCGGTGAACCTGGCTTCCGAACCGAAAATCAAGGTGATGATGGTCTGGGTGCCGAGCAACGACGTCGTCAGCGAGCAGACCCCGCACGGGCAGTTCGGCGGCGCGCGCTCCACCCTCGCCCGCATGGATGGAGACCTCGGTCAGATCGTGGAGCGGCTCAAGATCCGGCATCGGTTCGAGAAGACTTACTTCATCCTGCTCTCCGACCACGGCCACTCCGGCGGCCATGACATCGTCAACCAGCGCTATAACGTGAAGCGCGAGGTCTTTCACGCTTACTTGCAGATGAACGTGATTGACGCCTGGTTCAGGGTGGCGGAGGCCAGCGTGTTCAGCTACCCTGGCGCGCCCAAGGGCCGCCTGGGCGCCGTGGCCGACACCGACGGCGCGGTGGGCATCTTCATTCCGCTCGGAAACGTGGACTCGGGCGATCTTTCAAGCCACAACACCTACGATCAAATGGCCCATTACGGCATGCCGGACGGAAGCCAGGCGAACGTGGTGGAGCTCTTTGCCGAGTTCAGTTCATCGGGCCGCTGGCCGCTGAAGGACACCTCGAAGCGGCCCGTGGATTTCGCCGTGGCGAAGGTGGATGAGAATACCGTCCTGCTCTACAAGACCATGGACCGCCAGGCGCTGATCCGAGCGCGCCTCAACCCCGACGGCGTCTTTGAGTTCAAGTATGAACCGGTGCGCCGCTACGCGTCCGGCCAGCCGCTGGAGCCGATCAACAGCGGCGACCCCCTGGGCTATTTGGACAGCGAGCCCTTCCACAAACAAATCAAGAACGTCCCGCGCTGGCTCGAGAACTATCACACCGGCCCGGAGTGGCTGCAGGCCACCTATAGAACGGAATATCCCGGATGCGTGAACACCCTGAACCTCTACTTTCGCTGGGACGGCCTGGTGACCCAGGACTCGCCCGTGCCCCCTCAGCCGGATATCCTGATGTTCGCGAGCAAGGGCTGGGTATTCGAACCGAAGATCAACCTCGCCAACCAGCATGAGGGCACCGTCGGCAGCCGGCACGGCATGGCCTTCCGCGAGGCGACCAACAACAGCTTCTTTGTCTCCGGACCGGGAATCCGCAAAGGCGTGATTGTCGAAGCGCCGCACCGGATGGTGGACCTCCTGCCGACCGTTTTTCAGATGATGGGCAAAGACCCGGACAGCGCGGCGTTGGACGGCCGTCCCATCCGGGAGATCTGGGAGGGACTCCAATAAACCACAGGAACCTGTCAATCTGGTTATGGATGGCGGCCGCAACCCTGCTCCTGCTGGGCAGCGCGGGCTGCAGCTTCACGGTAGTGCGTCCGGCGCCGCTCGTCGTTGGATCGGCGTCCGGCGGCGAAATACGCGTGGTCAAATACCCCGCTTACGTCCTGGTCTACGATTCCGATTCCTTCTGGGACCCGCATCAGGTCAAGGACAACCTCATCGGGCTCACCGAAGGGGAAATCGTGCACTGGCTCGACCTGGCGATTGACGGCATGACGCCGGGTCCCCAGCATCGGCCCCTGCAGAACAGTATCGAGTGGATCAAGAACGGCTATGCGCAACTGCCGGACTGCGCGCCGGTGCGCATCGTGGGCGGCTTGTTCTCCGCGTTGGGGATCGAGAAGACCACGCTGATCCAGGGCGGCGAGATCGCCTACAACCCAGTCTCCCTACTGTCGTACTTCGTCTTCACTCGAGTGATTTACCTGACCGCCTGGGTGAATGATACCCTCGGCGAGGTGAACGCCGCCGCCGGCCATCTGGCGCCCTGGCCCGGCACGTTTATCCCCCAGGCCGCAACAGCGCCGGTGAACCGCGGCGTGGACTGGTCACAGAAGGGCGCGATCTCGCTCTATATCATTGTCTTCCACAAAGTGGACAACGCCTTGAATGTCACTATTGACTGCTTCCAGAAGGCGTATGGCGGCGTGGTTGGCCTCTTTGTGCGGCGCTAGCTGCGCCGGCTGTGGCGAAGGACGCGAAAAGCCTCCGAAGATGTGACGAGGAAGCAACGGTGAGGTCTCGATCGAGTCAACTGGCGACGAGAGCAAGTCCAACCATGAAATCGGGCTTCAGCATGACGTCCGTCACGGTGATTCTCGTGGCCGCGCTGCTGTCAGGTTGCCACTCGCCCTCGGCGGTCGAACGACAGGTTTTTCAGCCCAACGTCACGCCGGCAGCGCCCTGCCGCGCCGGGGCGGTTCGGATCGAAAAGCCCGGCCTGCCGAACCTCTATCGCGTCTCGGAGGACCTCTATCGCGGCGCGCAGCCGACGGCGGAAGGGTTCCGCCAGCTCAAGACGATGGGCGTGAAGACGGTCATCAATCTCCGCATGTCCTACAATGACCGGAAGGAGATCGCCGGCACCGGCCTCGCCTATGAAGAGATTCCGATGACCCCCTGGCACGCGGAGGATGAGGATGCCGTCCGGTTCCTGAAGCTCGTCGCCGACGGGAGCCGCGCGCCGTTCTTCGTCCACTGTTACTACGGCGCGGACCGCACCGGCATGCTGTGCGCGGTCTACCGCATCGTCATCCAGGGCTGGACGAAGGACGAAGCCATCGCGGAAATGACCCAGGGCGGGTTCGGTTTCCATCCAATCTGGAGGGACCTCGTTGCTTACCTCCGGAAGCTCGACGTGGAGAAGCTGAAACGACAGGCCTTCCACTCGCGCGCACAGGAGATATTCATCTTCGGGTCTGCGCAGGCCTGGGAGATTTGCAGGCCGCGGTCTGTTTAACAAGGTTAAGGAAAAGAGCATGGCACAGCAATGCAGTCCGACGCTTGACGACGTTCAGTGCAAGCTGGAGGATGCCTTGCAGACGGCGTACGACGAACGTGAGCAAGAGGTCATAGACTGCGCCGCCGAGCTGGCTGAGGCGAGGCGCGAACTCCAGGACGAAGTCCTGCGTCGCAAACAGGTGGAGGAATCCCTTGCACTGCGCGCCGCACAACTCAAGGCCACGGCGCTGGAACTGACGCAGGTCGAGCAGCATGAGCGCCAACGACTGGCGGGCGTTCTGCATGATCACGTCCAGCAACTGCTCGTGGCTGCGAAGTTCAGGATCTCCCACCTGGCCAAGCGGATGAAGCAACAGGAACTCGACGAGGTCGTCCGAAAAACGACCGCCCTTTTGAGCGAGGCGATCACGCTGACCCGGACGTTGGCGGTGGAGTTGAGTCCGCCGATTTCGCTCAACGGCGGTCTCGTCCCTGCGCTCGAATGGCTGGGTCAGTGGATGCAAGAGAAGCATGGCCTGACGATCCGAGTGACGGCGGACGACGAAGGGTTGGAGGTGGGCGACGAAAAGACCCGTCTGATGCTCTTCAACGCCGTGCGCGAACTCCTCTTCAACGTCACCAAGCACGCAAAGGTCAAGGCGGCCGACGTGCAAATCCGACGGGTCGGCAACCAGATTCAGATCGTGGTCGCCGACAGCGGCGTCGGGTTTAATTCACGGCCGCTTGGGAAGCCTGGAGACCTTGTCACCAACCTTGGCCTCTTCAGCATTCGCAAACGGCTTGACCTGCTCGGCGGGCGCTTCGAAATTGACAGCAGCCTGGGGCGAGGCAGCCGCTTTACATTGCGGGCTCCGGTGAGCCCCGGTGTCTCGTAAGGCCCGGATTGGGGAACTCATCCGACAAAGGAGATGCAAATGGCTGACGCTTCCATGTCTCACGGGCAAACTGAAGCACTCGCGGCGGATCATATTTCCGACCCAATGTCCATGAGTGCGGCAACGAGGTTGAACGACTTCGATGGGGGCTCCGCTGAATTCTCGGACGGGCAAGTGGGCTGGACACGGCCGCTGGGGCATTCCTTCGTGTCCCACGCAATCGTTGTCGTGGCGCGCGCGCGGGCCTTGCGGCTCAGGCAAAAGCCGGCGCTTCGGAAATAGTCCGACGCCGACGCGGGCGTCACGGGAATGATAGTTTCGTGCTGGGGAACGCCATGCCACTTCCGCCGGGTATGACCGAAATGGGCGCCTGGAGAATGCGGATCGCGCTGACGGCGATTCTCCTGTGCCTGGCGCTCGTCCTGCGTGCGGATCGAGCTTATGCCGACTGGCAGGATCTCGGCACGTACCGCGTCACAGGCTATTCCGCATGCGTCCGCTGCTGCGGGAAATCCGACGGCATAACGGCGGACGGCACGTACGCGCCCGCCGCAAAGGAGCGCATCGTCGCCGCGCCGAGAGAGATTCCGTTCGGTACGCGGATGTGGATTGAAGGGGTTGGCGAGGTCGTGGTCCACGACCGCGGCGGCGCGATTCGGGGCAAGCGCGTAGAGCAGTTCTTTCACACTTACAAGGATGCGCTGAAGTGGGGTGTGCAGGAGCGCAAGGTTTACATCTGGGTCGCCGCGCCCAAGTGACCCCCGCCGCAGGCCGCAGTCAAGACTCTTAACGACGCCGCGAAGGCCACCGGCCAGGCCGTCAAGGACGCGACGAAGAAGACCGGACAGGCCCAGGTTTGAACAAGAGATGAGGGACTAAAATGTTCGAAGATATTGTGGAAACAGCGCGCGAACCCCTTCTGGTGCTGGATTCAGACCTGAGGGTTCTCTTGGCCAACCGCAGCTTTTATGATTCCTTCAAGGTCACGCCGCAGGAGACGATCGGCAAGCTGATCTATGACCTCGGAAACCGTCAATGGGATATTCCCAAGCTTCGGACGCTGCTTGAAGAGATTCTTCCCCAAGACAACAAGTTCGACGACTATGAAGTTGAACACGTCTTTTCAAGCATCGGGCACAAGATCATGCTGCTCAATGCCCGCCGGATCACCCAGAAAGAAATCGGCTCTCAGATGATTCTCCTGGCCATCGAAGACATCACTGAAAAGATGCGACTGCAAAGAGAGTTGGCAGAACGAACGCGCGACGCAGAGAAGGCACAGTTCGAGGCGGAGGCGACAACAAGGGCCAATGAAGATATCATAGAGACCGTGCGCGAACCGCTCCTGGTGCTGGATTCAGACCTGAGGGTTCTTAAAGCCAACCGCAGTTTCTATGATTCATTCAAGGTGACAGCGAAGGAAACGATCGGCAAGCTCATCTATGACCTCGGAAACCGGCAATGGGACATTCCAAAGCTTCGGACGTTGCTTGAGGAGATTCTTCCCAAAGACAACAAGTTCGATGACTATGAAGTTGAACATGTATTCTCAAGCATCGGGCACAAGATCATGCTGCTCAATGCCCGCCGGATCACTCAAAAAGAAATCGGTTCTCAGACGATCCTCCTGGCCATCGAAGACATCACCGAGCGCCGGGAGATAGAAAACGGGCTGGAAAAGACCCGAAAAGAACTGGAGGTTATTAAAAAATCCGCAGATGAAGCCCGCGAATACGCCGAGAGCATCATCAACACCGTGCGCGAACCCTTGATCGCTCTGGACCAGGATTTGAGGGTCGTCACCGCCAGCCGCTCCTTTTATGAAGTCTTCAAGGTAAAACCTGAAGAGACTGTGGGACAGCTTATTTATGACCTGGGCAATAAACAGTGGAATATCCCCAAGCTGCGAGAACTACTCGAAACCATCCTTCCTCAAAAGACAACATTTGATAAGTATGAGGTCGAACACGATTTTGCTGACATTGGCAGGCGCATAATGCTTTTGAATGCCCGGCAAATTCAAAGAGTGCTGGGAAAGGAAAGGATCATCCTCCTAGCCATCGAGGACATCACCGAGCAAGTGAGGCTGCAAAGGGAATTGGCGGAGCGGACGCGAGACGCCGAAGCCGCCAACCGCGCCAAGAGCGCCTTTCTGGCGAACATGTCGCATGAAATCCGCACGCCGATGACCGCGATTCTCGGGTTCTCCCAACTGATGCAGCGCGATCCGGCGGCGACCCCGCAGCAGCGGAAGCATCTGGATGTCATCAATCGCAGCGGCGAACACCTGCTGACGATCATCAATGACATCCTCGAGATCTCGAAAATCGAGGCCGGTCGCACGACCTTGAACCCGACGACCTTCGATCTGCATGCGCTCCTCAATGACTTGGAGACGATGTTCCGCGTCCACACCGACGCGAAGAAACTCCACCTGATTGTGGAACGCGTCGGCGAACTGCCCCGCTACGTCGTGGCCGACGAAGCCAAGGTGCGGCAGGTGCTCAGCAACCTGCTGGGCAATGCCGTGAAGTTCACGGAGACCGGCGGCATCGCGCTGCGGGTCCGCGCAAGCCCCGCGGAGGCCGCCGGGTTGCGTCTTGTGGCCGAAGTCGAGGATACCGGCCAGGGCATTTCGGGAAAGGACATCGCCGGGCTGTTCCAGCGTTTTGAGCAGACCGAGAGCGGGCAGAAGACGCGAACGGGGACGGGACTTGGACTGGCGATCAGCCGCGGATTTGCGCGTCTGATGGGCGGAGACATCACGGTCAGCAGCCAGAAAGGCAAAGGCAGCATCTTCCGTGTCGAAATCGGCTTGAGCGTTGGGGACGTCGCCGGCGTGGCAAAGCCGGCCGCCGATTCCCGCCGTGTTGTGGGGCTCGCTCCCGGACAGCCGAAGCACCGGGTGTTGATTGTGGACGACAACAAAGAGAACCGCGACCTGCTCACCCAGGCGCTCGGTCCCGTCGGGTTCGAACTTCGCCAGGCGACTGACGGCACGGAGGCCATCCGGGAGTTTCAGGCCTGGCAACCGCACCTCATTCTGATGGACCTGCGCATGCCTGTGATGGACGGGCGCGAGGCGACGCGGCGCATCAAGTCCGCTCCCAGGGGCAAAGAGACGGCGATTATTGTCTTGACGGCGAGCTCTTTCGAAGACGGCCGGAAGGACATGGCCTCCATCGGCGTGGATGGATACATCCGGAAGCCGTTCCGGGAGGCGGAGCTGTTTGAGAGCCTCGCCCGTTGCCTCAACATCAAATATGTTTACGCCGAAGAGGCCGCCGGCTCATCGGCGCAGCCATTGGCGGCAACGGCCGCTCCATCCGCCGAAGCCTTGTCTCGCTTACCGAAGCGCCTGGTTCAGGATCTCCGCGCCGCCGCCTCCGGGGCAAACCTGAAGGCGCTGCTCACGCTGATCAACCAGGTGGAGACTCATGACGCGCAGGCGGCCGAGGGATTGCGGGGAATG
>Ga0181524_10003684_pt1 | contig 14672 bp, 15 predicted proteins | sample PEATcosm2014_Bin_34_FD_119761 | JGI IMG/M metagenome (GOLD analysis project Ga0181524, IMG submission 119761) | Peatland microbial communities from MTU Mesocosm Facility, Houghton, MI, USA - PEATcosm2014_Bin05_60_metaG | ecosystem: Environmental > Terrestrial > Soil > Wetlands > Peat | place...
AGCGCCAGGATACTGAGCCAGACCTTGAAGAGGTGTGTCCAGGTGGACATCCGCACAGTGAATAAACTTCATTGACCCGTTTTTCCTCTCCTCCCGATTTGCCTACGAACCGGACTATAAACTTGAATTTCTGCCATGTAAACGAGTTTTCGGGAACTAAACGACGCGGATATGCGCGGACTAACAGATTCCTGCGCGAGTGGACGCCCGGCCGTACGCTGCTGCCGTCCTCAGATTCCCCTACCGTGCTTGGCTTCCGGTCGCGGATCGGAGAGCAGTCATTGTAGCCACCGACACTGCATCTGCGAGCGGGCTGTGGTAGGCTGTCACGTTTGATGGATCGAAAGCGGGTATTCAGCCTGGGAGGTTGAGATGCCGAGACCCGGGGATATCGAGAGTAAGAGTCAACACTCCCTTGATGTGCCATCGTTACCCTGGCTGAGTGAAGCAATCGGTCACGGGTTTGTTCGTGGAGGCATATACCTGATCGCCGGTGAACCCGGAATCGGAAAGACGACGTTGGCTTTGCAGGTTCTGGGGGACGTTGCACTCCGCGGCATGAAGGTACTCTACCTGACGACGGAACAAGGCCTCGCCGACATAAAGCGAGGCCTTGAACGCATCCATTCCACGGGAGGCGGACTACTTCCTCCAGCAATACTTCAGAATTTCTTCATGGACGATAGCGTCGACGATATCGATACACTGCCGAAATTCTTGGCCCGTAGAGTCTTAACCGACGGTCAGGATTACCACAATACGCAAGTTCTCGTTGTGGATTCGGTGCAAGGGCGTGGTCTGTCCGCAGCCGCTACGCAGAAGTACCGCGCATTATATGAGTTCGGGGAGAATGCGAAAGCACAGGGCCTGATTACGCTATTGATTGGCCACGTGACGAAGAAGGGTCAAATCGCTGGCCCGAAGGACCTGGAACATAATGTCGATTGCGTCATTTACCTACGGCGCGCATTCCGGCTAAGGCCTTTGTTCGTGCCCAAGAATCGTTTTGGCCCGGCGGTGATCGACCCAATAGTGCTTCTCATGGACGAACGTGGCCGCCTTATAAAGAGCCCACTGAGCGCCGCGAAGAGCACGGCTGTATATGGCTACGGCGGAATGGGGGACGAGCTAGCAGAAGGGCAGGCGTCCGTCAGCTTGCCGAAATACGGTTCTCGGCCTGAACTTAACGCGCCTTTTCTTCCAAGCAAGAAGATTAAGCAGCTCCTGACGGTCCTGAGCACATTGAAAGATGTGGACTTGGCCGACCTATCCTACGAAATCAACTGCTATTTACCACGACAACAGCGATACCGGGAGGAACTGGATCTCCCATTATCTATAGCACTGCTGAGTTCCTATTTGCAGCAGCCTGTCGACGGCCGAACGCTCTTTGTCGGCGAACTTGATCTGACGCGACGCGTCCGGCCGCCGGAGCAGACCTATCTGGCTAGCCTGGCTCAGCTGCTGCTGGGGCCACAATCCGGGACGATTCGACGAGTCTTCCTCGCAAAGGAGGCTGTCGGCCGGTTGAGCAAGATGCAGCCGGACAAGAATGGCCCTCACGTTGGTGACGCCATTGAGATCGTTGGCGTCGCTGATCTCGAAACCGTTTTGCAAGAGCTGTGGCCTACGCTGCTCGCAGATATCGCCGCGAAGACCAGCCTCTGACTGAGAGTCGAGTAACTCTGATGCCCGCCCGATTGGTTCCGCACCGTGTTGGGGACTTCATCTTCTATTACTACGCCAAACTGGTGATTGCGCCCTCTGCCGGGATGCCAGGCAACTATCAGTTTGTCGTCGACCGGTATAAGCGGCTCAAGAGCGGCGAGATTCACATGTCCGACTACGAGCGTGAACTGCTCCGGCTGGCTAGTAGCCCCGACGTGTGCGCCTATTGCGGTGCAAGGACAAAGGATGCAGTCCCTTCGGAGGTTGTTCCTCGGGCATTGGGTGGGCCAATTGGCATTCACAACCTCGTGATGGCATGTCAAACGTGCTGTCACTCAAAGGGCAGCAGAGATCTGGTTGAATGGTGGACAAATGGTTTGGGGCGTGACAAGGGCGAACTCCCGCGCGTGCCCGCGGGCTTGTACCTGAAAATCGCATATGAAACACACAAAGTAAACTTCACATTGGATTTGGAATGCCACGATATAAGCCAGATTTTTCGCCCAATTCACTCCACCTAGAACTCGCCCCGGCAGAAAGTGACCGTTAGATAGTGTCTGAAATCCGGGATGGTGGAAAACCTCGGAGCCTTGCCTGTCCGTAGACCGATCGTATCGTCTGGCCACGGCGATCAGACCCCAATAATGAGAATATCTACAGCAAGAAATGCTAGTGTCCCCTGGTCTGCTACCAAAGAAATTCGAGCTTGACTGCGAATCAACTCTTAGAGGAAAATTTCGTATCTGAGTCTGGGGAGATCTCAAAAATGCAAATGGAAGTGTTCGCAGACAAGGAATTTCCTAACGATTGGCACGTCGAAGCTATCGACACCAACACCGGGGACGTTTTCCAAACTGTTTTCGCTGGCCCGGATGCCGAACAGCGGGCCAAGGAATACGCCGACTGGCAAGAGTCAAGACAGCTGGCCAGAGTGGCCTAGAGAATTATTTCAAGGTCAATTTGGTCTACGCAACTCGACGGCTTTCCGGTCCTACCCGGCTGTCCAACATGCCACGAGTCTGTCGTCGTGGTCAGCTGGGTAAATTTGGAGATCGTAAAGCATTTCCATTGTCCTTCAGGTGGAAGTGGCCGCGAACTCTCTCCTGCGTACTGCCAACACAAAGTCTGCTCTTCTCTGTCCTTCCAGCCGATAATGTGTGGACAGAAATATCGCTCATAGCCATCGTATACCGCGAAGCAGCTTATCCTGTTTTGCAGCGCATTTCGCAACAGGTCATATGCTTGTGACAAGGTAATCCCCTCGTTTTCTCCCCCTCAGGCGCGAATTATACGCCGGTACCGAGTTCAGGTAGGAACCCGGTTAGACCAGTTCAAGCCGAACTCGGCACTATCGACGGCCTGACAATTCGCCAACCGTTCTTAGGATTTGATCAGCGACGGTTTCACGCGGTCTGATGTAGTCAATGATACTTGCTGTAGTTGTTCCCGGTGTTGAAATCAGGCCTAGAAGGTGCTGAATCTCCTCAGCCCCGATCAGCCCCAAACCATATTCCACAGCTGCTGCGGCCTCTGACTCGACTATGCGTGCGGCTGTGAAAACCACGGGCAGAACCTCCGCCCTAATCGGGAGGAACTTCCTGAGGTGATTGGTTCGCTCAGCGAGTGTCGAGAACTTCTCGATTGGTTTTTCTCGCGTGCACTCGATCAACACCAATGTCGCTTTGTCAGACTGAACAATGCCTAGAGCATCCGCTCGATCATCCACGGTCTTTCCATACCAAATGGCAGGAATACCAAGAACGTTAAGGAGCCGCACAACCGCTTGCTCAAATTCTTCTGATGGCCTCTTGTCCCTATATTCGAGATCAGCTCGCAGACGCTTACGCTCCGGGTCAAAGTACTCATCCACAACGCCCAAGATCGAAGCCGATTCCTTCCATCGATTGATCGGCAGAGCATCAATGTTGTGTCCACCCCAAAACAAATGAGCGATTGCGTTTGTCGCGGTCTCAGGCCATTCGGGATTCCATTCAATATGGATGGAGGAGCCGTCTTCGGAATACTCCGTTGGACCGAAGACGCGCACTGCCGCCTGTTGAGGCTCGGGATAAAAGAACGTCTTCAGCGTTACCAGTTTTCCATGAGCGGTCGCAGGGATTGTTGCCCTGATTCCTCCATTTTTCGCATCGACCAGATCAAACGGCAGAGGAGCTACTATTTGCAACTGTGGGCAGACAAGCGTGTTCAGCTTCAGGTTTGGTGTGAGTTTCCTTACGAGGGCCTCAACACCATCGAGATGAGTTTCCCTTCGGAGGTGTTCATTTGCTTTCTCCCAGCACTCTGCGCCGCCCGGTATCACTCCGATTTGCCTTTGCTCTTGAATACTCCAGGAGAAGCCCACTGGGTATGTATCGAAGAAGTTAAATCCGCGTCGGTCAAACTTGACGGGATTGAACCAGCTGAGACTGTTCTGATTTTGTTGACTCTCAGCGGCGAGACGAATGTCTCTGAAAAATGGTCCCCCACCGAGATTCAAGTGGATATTTTCTGTCTGAATAATGTCGGACAGAATTTTCTCAAGGGACTGACTCGAAAACTCATCGACAAACGCGAAGAATGTATTGAAGTCAGCTTCCTTGCTCAGAGTTTCGGCAGACAGGGCTTCGGGTGATAGTTGCATGCGTCCTCCAAGCAACACCCATGCGCTGCCAATTTTTCCGGCGTAGCACACGAATCGGACCGAGCGCCACAGCTCACGGAAAGGCTCGATTTGCTTGAGGAACTCTTTGTAGCACTGTTCTTTCACGCTATCGATTCTACCGCTGTACGGCAGCCACAGGTTCCGCGAAGGAATTAGCGGCATCGTTACATCTTGAGGAAAATGTTTGCTCCGTTTCCTCTGTTCATGGATCGATGGCGTTCAACGCAGAAGTCCCTGCCACAAACACGGAAGCTCCGACAGGCAATCGATATCTGAGTGCCTGTTAGGGGCTCGGGGAAAATCGCGATTCTTAGCTGAAGCGGGATTGTACGAGAATCGGGTTCATTGTCGGAAAGATCAACGAACGTCGAACTGATAAATACAGTGGGCACCCGGAAGACCTTGATTCGCTGGTTGTCGGAGGTCTTTGGAGTTGAGCTGGTCGTAATCGAGACCTTTGGCAGCGATGCTGATCCGCCGGATATTACGTCTCTACGCCGCGTTCGTGATTGCCACCTATTCATTGGGATATACGCTCGCCGTTATGGAACACTCAGTCCGGCCACTGGAAAGTCGATTACCGAGATGGAATTGGATGAAGCGGAAAGGGCCCACAGCACTGGGATCGTCAGGGATCTGCTGCTCTATGTACTCGACAACCGCGCCTCCTGGCCTGCCGCGCTGGAGGAGACAGATGACTATCCCCGACGAAAACTGGCGCGCGTTCGTGAGCGAATACAGGTTCACACGCCATCCTACTTCAAGGACGAAAGCGACCTGTTACTAGGTGTAACGCGAGATCTCCATCGGAAACTGAACGAACATTTCAGAGCATCGCCGCTGCAAATCCGGAATCTCATTCTGCCTGTCGCAGCGAATCTGACTCAACCGGTCGGAATGGAGTTCCTTGGAAGCGCACAAAGGGATTATTTGATTGGCCGGGCATCGACGGTGGCCGAACTCACAGCACGGATTGATGAAAATCAGTTGCTGCTCCTTCTCGGAGATTCGGGTACCGGAAAGACGTCCCTGATCAACGCTGGGATCACATCGGAAGCCGTTCGCCTTGGCTGGCGGCCTATCTACGTGCGGCCCTTAGGTCTGGCTCGGCCGGGCATATCAGTGAGGACCCCTACGTCCCCATGAGCGCCGCTTCCACTTTAGCCGCCGCGTCGTCCTGCATATGTGGAAGTACATGGGAGTAGACGTCCAGTGTGAACGCGGCGCTGGAGTGTCCCAGTTGCTCGGAGACGACCTTTGGCGAAACTCCTACCGTCAATGCCAGCGTCGCTGCCGTGTGGCGGAGATCGTAAAGTCTGATTTTCGGCAAACCCGCTCGATCCAGAATGGGCTTGAAATGCTTGTACGCCAGACTGTTGAGGTTTATAGGTTTCCCGAACTCAGTCACGAATATAAGGTCCTCGGCCTCTGGGCATTCCGCCGGATCGACTACAGGCTGATTCGCGGGCTGATCTTTTAGGTGCTTCAGGCGTGCAAGGACCCAGTTCTGCAGCCTGATCACTCGCCGGCTGCCGGCACGTTTCGTCTCTCCAAAGGCCCAGCCTCTGCTTCCCTTTCTCAGAGTCCGCCTCACGCTGACCGTTCCGCGTTCCCAGTCGATGTCCTGCCACTTGAGGCCGATATACTCGCTGGGACGCATGCCGGTCGTGACGGCAACGGCAAATAGAGTTCCATAGAGAGTCGGCAATGCTTCTTTGAGAAACGCTTTGGCCTGCTCCACGCTCAGCACCTGCATTTCACGTTTGGCAATCCTTGGCAATTTCAGGCCCTTGCTGGGGTCATTGACGATCATTTCCCACTGTACTGCCTGCCGTAGCGCCGCATGCAGAGTCCAATGTGCATGTTGCACAGTTGCGGCTGAAAGCCCACGATCTGTCATCTGCTGGTAGGCCATCTGAATATCGAGCGGTTTGATCGCCACGAGCAGTTTCTTTCCCAGAACAGGCCGGATGTGCTTTTCGAGCAACCCAACGTAGGTTTCGTAGGTCTTTTCACGAACGCGAGCCTTGATCGTCCCAAGCCATTGATCCAGGTACTGATTGAGCCGGATTTTCCCTCCGTCAGTCTGGCGGTTGGTTCCCCACTCGTTCATCTTCCTATTGAGGAAGGTTTGGGCCTGCCGGAAAGAGCCGTGGATTGTCCGGTTGTAGTAGTTACGTTTCTGCGTTTGGGGATCGCATCCGAGGGGAATGCGGACCATCCAGGTGTTTTCGCGAACTGCGATGATCTGGCCAAGTTTTCGGGCCATGGGTATGAATCTTCCTTTCCCTGGTAGCCGCTCTCCCCGCACAGGGAACTGCTGAGCAGTCAACTAGCGTTTCGGTAACTCAGCGGTGGCAAGACAGGCAGGATTGGAGGACACACAAACGCTCTTAGACTTGGCAATCAAGAGCTGGTCTGAATTGTTGGCACGTAACCGACAGTGCTACGAATTCTACTTAAGGGGGATGCTTGACTGGAGTGAGAACAGGACGGGACGGAATATGCACCCTGGGGAATAGGTCGCGCGGAGCACGTTGGCACGAGGAGCGGGTCGTGCTGGCACGGCAGCGCTTGATGTGCTTTGCTATCTATTGAATGCTGCTGGCCGCGGAGGAAAAGACATTGTTGGCGTTCGATCCGACGAGCCGGATTGTGCCGATCACGATCACTAGAATGACGGCCAACATCACCGCATACTCGGCGATGTCCTGACCCTTATCTTCAGCACAAAGTCTCCGTAGTAGAACTGTCATAAAGAGTGGCTCCCCCAGTTTGCTCAGGCAGGATTATTGGCTTCATAATACCCCACTTCCAGCGACGAGACGCCCCCAGATTAGATTGAACCGGATTGAACTTTCGAAAGGGTTGGTACATCCCCTTGGTAATGGTTCCCAGAGGGCTTGGAGTGGGAAATGCAAGCCCCAGAATCCTCTGAGGCTTGCTCATGATCTCCGGGTGAGACTAGGCTTACGCCGCTTTTGCGGTCAAGCCCATGATCTCCGCTTCGGCCTGGAGCCAGTCATCAAGGTCGTGGCCGTCCTCGCGCCCGCGCCACACATAGAGTTCATATGCGCGCCGGGCGATTTGTTCTAAGACATCGTTGGGCACTTCGCTGCTGGCAAGCGTTTCCTTTGTCGCTGCCATGGGGAGCCTCCTTTCGGCTGGAGATTCTTGTAAGCGCGAGCCTCGAAAAACGCTCGTGCGGGAGAAGACTTGCTCAAGTTGTGGTGTTTGGGGAAAAAAGTACGCCAGATTAAGAGGGAACGCAACGCCCAAGATTGGTGCAGTCAAACCGGCGCATTCTGGCGATGGCTACGCCGCGCCGCTGAAGATCGCCTCGGCCTGCATGCCCCACGCTTCAAGTAGCCATTCGGGAACGTAGACCCGATTTCGGTTGTGCTCGCACCAGCGCCTTAGCTCATCCGAGGCTATATACTCTGGCTTGGTGAGTCCTAGCCGTTTGACCTGCATCTCGAATTCAGTCGGAACAGCAGGAGGACCTGGCCGGGGCTCGCCCCAATTAGGGATTTCCTCGTCTACGTCTCTTACTCAGCAGCGTAATGCGTCTGCTCATGGCTTCAGATGATACGCCGGTCCGCTCAGTCCGGCACTTGACGCGCATCCGTCTGCCCTCGACGGAGTTTATTTCGGAAAGTGGGTTTTTGTCGCAAGATCGCCATCAAATTCATTGACCTGAGTTCTTACCTAAATTGCCCGACCCATGCGTGCTCGTATCGAGGTGACTTACGCCTGCGAACGCTGCAAGCAGTGTGACCCCGACGCCGAACGCAAAGCTTAAGAAGCACTTTCCAACCGCTTGTCGGCTGTTGATCCGAAACCCGGGTCGGGCACTGGCTTTCGAAGACTGCCCAGAGCAGCTGCAATTTCCGATGTTGCTTTTGGAACACTCGGATGTCCCGATCCCGCCTCAAGCGGGGGCCTGGTCTGCCGATTCGATTGGTTCCTGTCTCATCACAAAGAGATGTGATTACGATCACATTTCCTACCGCCCCTTGCGTGTAAATCTCCGGGGACTGGGCAAAGGGTTCTCCATACAATCCCAACCGAATTGGGGAGTTTTTCGTGAGAAGGCGAGTTGTGATTTTCGATGATGAACCGCCTATTCGCGGGGCATTGTGGATCTTCTTCGACCAACGCAACTACGAAGTATTGACATTCCCTGAACCTAGCGCGTGCCCCCTTCATGTTCATCAGCAGTGTCCTTGTCCTGAAGGCACATTGTGTTCCGATCTTGTAATTTCAGATGTGAACATGTTCGGAAAAAACGGAATCGATTACATTGAAGAATTAATGAAAAAAGGCTGCAGGCAGCGGCATTTTGCTCTGATGTCTGGCGGTTTTAGCGAGGTGGATCAAGAGCGAGCGGCAAAGTTGGGGTGTGCGTTGTTTGACAAGCCACTCAATATGGACGCGCTGACGGTATGGGTTGAATCTGTGGAAAAGACGATTTTGCCCGAGCGAAAACTTTTCGATTGGGCTCGAAAGATAGTTGCGTAACTTTGGGCAGTTCCCGCAAATTCGCGGAAAAGGCACCAGCGGCTGCCGATGCCACAGCAGTTGCCGGAGATCACGATTCTCTGCGTCCGCTGCATTCCGCCCTCGTTTCGTGCGCACTTCCTGCACACTGTTCGCACACCCGGTTGAAATTTGTCTTCGGTTTCAGCTGGTTAACGCAGGTAAGACTGCTGGGCATTCATGCACACCATCGGCGCAGAGCACACTAGCGGCGAGCCGATCTAGTGCCGTTCTAAACAGCAGTCGGCTGATCGGCCGTTAATCGTCCATTCTGATTGATCCTTTTTCTCCGTTGCACCAATAATGTGTTGCCTGGATATTGCTGGGATGATCGTCACGGAAAGCTCCTCCCATTCCTTTCGGATTCTTGTGGTCGGGCACAATGTCGTTATAGTCGGTGAATTCTTCATGGCAGATTGGGCATATCCCATTCTGCTCAACAATTTTCCGGTTCGTCAGTTTCCGCATCTCGGCCGGTGACCGTAGCTCTCGATACCCTCTTGGGTGATGGGGATCTTCGACACGCTGCACACCCAGCCGTATCAGCCTAGGCCTGTTTAGCTGGACATCCCGGCCACAGCAAGAAAGTGACCGGTGAACCGGACAGTATTCATTGCGACGGAGCCTCATGGCGGCCCTCCTAGATGGAATTCAATAAAATTCGGCATGGATGGTGATCCTGATGGGATCGAGGTCGAACTGAACCGGCAAGGCCGTATATGGCCGCATCGGCCTCACTTGACGGGACTGAGGAAGCTTAAAAAGGGGTAGCTCAAAAAGTGTGGCGATCGGAGACTAGCGATCCAGCGCAGTAGGAAAACGGATTGTTCGGATTCTGGAACGACAGGGATTTTCCTCGCACGACACTGGCACTTTCATGCTAATGTCCGAGAAACGACAGGCTCGGTTTAGCGTAAACGGCTTGTGGCTTTGGTTCGGATCCAACAAGCGAGAGGCAAGGTAGTAGCTGGACAACAGCTCTCGACGAAAGTAAGGAAGGTATTCGGCTGTGACTGGGGCACGGTTGTTGGTGCCCCTTTTGTTTTTGGCACGGCTTGCCGCAGAGGGTGGCGAATCGATGATTGTCAAATCGGTTACCGTGGAGAATTTTCGCTGTATTAAGCATGAAGTGCTTACGTGCGAGAAGCTCACCGCGCTTGTTGGGGCAAACGGTTCGGGGAAGAGTGCGTTCCTCAAGGCGACTGAGCTCTTTTACAGTACCTCTCCGAAGGTCAGTCAGGAAGACTTCTACAATGGGGACACTGATGAACAGATCCGCATCACTGTAACGTTCTGCGACCTAGACGACTCGGAAAAGAAACAGTTCGGCAAATACATCCAGAACGACGAGCTGTCGGTTGTGCGCGTACTTTCGATACATGAAGGAATGGTAAGCGATAAATATCACGGCTCGACTTTACAGAGTCCCGACTTCGTCGCAGTCAGAAAAGCTTCGAACGCCGCTGAGATGAAAGACCTATACATGGGGCTTCAGGAAAGGGAGGAGTACAGAGCCCTGCCCAAGTGGAAGAAGAAAGACGACGCCTTCGCCGCGCTTATGGAGTGGGAAGGTGCAAACGCAAATGCCTGTGTGCGAGAACTTGACGACGGGCAGTTCTTTGGTTTCAAGCAGGTGGCCCAGGGGTACCTCGGCAGGTCCACCCGGTACCTATATATACCGGCGGTCAGAGAGGCTGCGGAGGATGCATCGGAGGGGAGGAGCTCACCCATAACGCAGCTCATGGACTTGGTCGTAAGGAGCTTAGTGGAAAACAGGGCCGACTTTAAGGAATTTCGGGAACAGACCGACAAGCGCTACGGCGAGATTTTCAGTCCGAACAATCTGACCGAGTTGGAGAAGCTAGCAGAGGACCTCACGAAAACCTTGCGGCGTTATGTACCGGAGTCGGAGGTTGATCTGGATTGGCTGCCGAATTCTGGGCTGGAAATTCCCATGCCTCGGGCCCTAGTCGGGCTTGTCGAAGACGGGTACAAGACCGGGGTTGAGCGCGCTGGGCACGGCCTGCAGCGCGCGTTCATCATGTCGTTGTTGCAAAACCTGGCTGTTGCACAGGCTAGAGCTGAAGCGACGGGCGGCGCGTCAGAAGCCACTTTGGCAGCCGTAGGGTCAGGAGATAGGAAAGTCAAGATGCCAAATCTCATCCTCGGCATTGAAGAACCTGAGCTCTACCAGCACCCAGGCAGGCAAAGATACCTCGCAAAGATACTGATGGACATTTCTAGGGGTAAGATTCCGGGCGTCATCGAGCGAACACAAGTGCTCTACTGCACTCACTCTCCCCTATTCGTCAGCCTCGATAGGTTTAATGAGGTTCGCTTGACTCGAAAGGTGCCGGGCGCAGACGGACAACCCAGGATGTCGCGGCTTACCTGCCGTACGCTGGACGATGTTGCCGACCGCCTCTGGCGAGCGGAAGGCATGCCAAGTCCCAAATACACCGGGGAAACGTTGCAGCCCCGCTTGGCCGCCTTGTTCGACCAGGTCAGTGAAGCCTTCTTCGCATCAGTAGCGCTCCTGGTGGAAGGCGACGGAGACCGTGCGGCGATCATTGGTGCGGCGCTCGCCAACGATTGCGACCTCGAAAGTATTGGCATCTCGGTAATCCCCTGCGGAGGCAAAAGCAACGTATGTACCGCAGCGGCGATCCTCATCTCGTTTGGCATACCGACTTACTGTGTCTGGGACAGCGACGAGCATGCTGGGGAACCGGCGGCCACGTGTGCCAAGTGCGGGAGGCCACTTGACAAGAAAGGGAGCCCGACGGAAAACCGCAGGTTACTTCGGCTGTTGGGGCTCCCCGAAGAGGACTGGCCTGAACATGTCGGTGCAACTTCCGCCTGCTTCAAGAAAGACCGGGAGAGCACCCTTGTTGCCGAAATCGGAAGGGATCAGTTCGACCGTCTGCTAGAAGAACAAATGCTACGATTCGCGATCCCCAAGAAGAGGCAGGCTCTGAAGAATCCGCGGGTGGTGGCAGAAATGCTGAAAGCAGCCAGCAAGCTAGGCAGGACTTCGCCGTCCTTAAACGCAATACTGAAGAACGCGTCCGCCCTCAGGATGTGAGTCCAATGGCCCTTTTATATCTAGACAGAAATGACGGCGAAATAATTGAGGAGCACACGGCGGCCCGGGAATGAAATTCATCCGCATAGACAAGGGAGCCCCTATCGTAAGACCCCGTTTATTCGTTGGCTTGAAGAGTGTGCTGCATGGTATGCCGGTGGTTGGGTAAAAGGGGAAGCATAGCGCCGACTCGGTCCAGAGATCATCACTCGCCGAAGACGGCCTGCAATTGTTTTTGGCTCGTTGTTGACGGTGTATGAAGTAAGAGCAAAAGACAAGGAGGCCTTGGATGGCTGCTAAAAGTTACACCCTAGATTTCGATGGATACTGGCGGACGCCTAATATCAGCGGGCTCCCGGCGAAATCGGGAATCTACTGCGTGTATGCCTGCACATATAACCCACAGGAGAAAACTGTTTCGACCAGGAAGCTGGTCTACATTGGCGAGGCGGCAAATGTGAACGAGCGGGTTTCGGGGCATGAGCGGTGGCAGGACTGGGAACGTGAGCTGGAGCGTGGGGAGGAATTGTGCTTCAATGCGGCGCTGATCAGTCCAGACTCGGATCGGCAGCGCGCTGAGGCAGCGATGATTCACCACCACAAGCCGCCTTGCAATGTCGAGTATGTCGACTCCTTCCCCTATGAGCAGACAACGATCTCGACCAGTGGGAAGAACGCGGAGCTGGACGGCCACTTCACGGTCTATAGAACGGCGCGCTAGCGTACGCGCATTCCGGACTCGCATATCTAACCGAGGTCGGGCCGTCAGTTTCCGCAGGAGTCTGGTAGCCTTTGTTTTTCAATTACTTACGAGAGGCCCAATGGTTGGGCGAAAGCTGTTTGCAATCGGTCCACATATGTATGTATTATGCTACATAAATGGAGGACTTCACGTTATGCCCACTGGTGCCATTGTTGCGGTGGAAGGGCCAATTGCCGGATTCTTCTGGGATGTTCCGGTCGACCTTTCGAAGAAAGAGGTTCAGGCTCGCCTGAGTCCCTCGGCAATCACGGGTTTCTTTAAGCTGGCACGCACCTGGAAACTGCGGGATGAAGATGCCCGACAGCTTTTGGGTGGAATTTCGAACGGGGCCTTCTATCACATCAAGGGTGGCAAGACAAAGAAGCTCGACCAGGACCAACTCACCCGAGTTTCACTAGTCCTGGGGATCTTCAAAGCCCTGAACATCCTGTACAGCGAAAGGTTAGCCGACGCGTGGGTATGCTTGCCGAACACCAATCCCATATTCGGAGGAGACACGCCGCTGGCGTACATGACCAAAGGTGGCGTTCCAGCCATGCTGCGGGTTCGTCAACTACTGGACGCACGTAGAGGGGGTCGTTGAAGCTACCCCGGACGACAGCCCTGCGGCAGGATGATGCACATCGCCTTATCCCGACCAAGTACATCGGGGAAGGCGAAAGCGCGCTAGCGAGGCTGGCGACCGGCGATGCGGATCTGGATCGCCTGTTGGAACTTGAAGGCGCCACCAATGACCGATTGCTTGGTGAAGCCGGCTTACTGCCCGGCATCAGTGTTCACGAACTGGTATTTGGATTGTCCTACGCACACATCGTCAACGCCGCCTTCACTCACGCACGCCCCTCGGGCAGCCGATTTAACCTGGCGGACCGCGGCGCCTGGTACGCAGCCTTTGCGTTGGAAACTGCCCAGGCTGAGGTGGCATTTCATCAAGCTCAGGAACTGCAGGAAATCAGTTGGAGGGACGAGGAAGTCACGACCTACGCTGATTATCTCGCCGACTTTCGAGGTGATTTCCATGACATTCGAAGCGACAGCGAATTTGCCTGGTGTCTCGATCCAGCGAGCTATGAGAATTCGCAGCTTCTGGCACGAGAACTCCTAAGAGTGGGATCTGCAGGTATTGTCTATCCGAGTGTTCGGCACAATGGCGGCACCTGCCTCGCATGTTTCCGACCAGCACTGGTCATTAATGTTCGAAAGGGACCCACCGTCATACTCGCGTTCAAAGACGCTACGTTGTCCCGGGCGGTGGTAGAAGGCTGACGGCTGCAATTACTGACGCGAATGTGGATATTTCAGGCTGCCACGGGTCGTTGGTCAATGCGCAGCTTCCCGCTGTGGTTTAGAGGCACAGCCTGAATTATTTCGGGAAAAGAGCAGTCACACCCAGCAACTCGTTACTTGGAGGGTTCTTTCTGGATGTCGACGCTTCCCTTGATGTGCGCGCCCTCCTCAATGGAGATGCACTGGGTCACAATGTCGCCGACGACAATGGCCGACTGCTTCAGGTCGACCCGCTCGCTGGCTTGAATATTCCCTTCCAGTTTGCCCTGCACAACCAGGGCGCGGGCAATGACGTTGGCTTTAACGCGTCCGTTCGGCCCGATGGTCAGCCGGTTTCCTTTCGGGTCGATGGTGCCCTCGATCTGGCCGTCTATATAAAGGTCTCCGTCGCACGAGACTTCCCCTTTGATCACAAACGACTTGCCGATGAGGATCATTCCCGCGTAGGCAGTATCGGGCGGCTTGGGCGTTTCCACGAGTCGACCCTCCTCGGAAAACTACTGGGGAAAATTTGATTCTACTCCAAGGCGTATGACTCCAAAGAGTTATTGAGCATTGCATAATATAGTTACAACGGAAACAGTTCTGCCTGCTGCCAGAAGGCAATCACCAGCGTGGGGCGCTGGCGCATCCGGCGCAGGGCCTTGCGGGCATACGAGCTCAACTGC
>Ga0181524_10003685_pt1 | contig 14671 bp, 13 predicted proteins | sample PEATcosm2014_Bin_34_FD_119761 | JGI IMG/M metagenome (GOLD analysis project Ga0181524, IMG submission 119761) | Peatland microbial communities from MTU Mesocosm Facility, Houghton, MI, USA - PEATcosm2014_Bin05_60_metaG | ecosystem: Environmental > Terrestrial > Soil > Wetlands > Peat | place...
GACCTCTGAAGAGGGATTGCGGAGTGAGAGGATCGTTCATGGTCAGTGAGTATATATGAGCATATATATTCAGCAACAAAAAAACGCGAAAAACTCGCGTTCCGAAGAATTCTGTCCCGCGCCCGGTCCGTGGAAACCCATCGGCATTATTCCCCGGATGCGCTCTCCAAGGATATGGGTTACGTTGGGCGGGATATATGGTGACTGAAACGACAAAGGCAGGGCGGCGGGACCAAGTGATCCAATTTGCGATTTTCACTCCAAATCGGCTCGGCCGTCTCCACGACCTGGTCCGCCTGCTCGCCGCGCAGGACGTGCATGTGCTGGCCTTGACCGTGGTCGATACCACGGATAGCGCGATCATTCGCATGGTGGTAGATGACCCGGACAGGGCGCGCGAACTCCTCGTCCGCGAGGGCTTCCCGTTCACTGAAAGCAGCCTCCTGGTAGTCGAGGTCACTCCGACGGATCTCGCCTCGCTGATGTCCGCCCTCCTCGAGGCGGAGTTGAATGTCAACTACCTCTACTCGTTCATCCCGCACCCCAATGGCAAGTCGCTGGTGGGCCTGAGCCTCGAGGACAATGAAATGGCCGAACAGGCCCTCCACCGCCACCAGTTTCGTACCCTCAGGCAGGCGGACATATCGCGGTAGCGGCTTCGACCGCTGTTCAAGACTCGGCGTCGCCACCGTCAAGCCGACTGGAGGGCAGCGAGGGCGGCGCCGAGCAAGGCGGCCTTCTCGTTCTTGATGACCCGAACGGGCATGTCATTCATGAGCTTGCGCATCCGCCCTTTGGCGGTGAACGCCGCCATGAAGAGCGGGCCCTTGAGCTTCTTGATGATTCGGGGCGCGATGCCTCCGCCCACGTACACCCCGCCGATCGCCATGGTCTTGAGCGCCAGGTTCCCTGCCTCGGCGCCGTAGAACGACACGAACATGTCGAGGGCCTTTACGCACAACTCGCAGCGCCCCTTGAGGCCGGCATTTGCAATTTCCGCCGAAGGGTCCTTCTCCTTCAGCATCAGGGTCTCCCGCAGCCAGGCCGGTTCCTGGCCCCCCTTAACGTCGCGCAGAAACTGATACACCTCCAGCAGGCCGGGCCCGGAAAGGATCCGCTCGTAGCTGACATGTCCGCATTTCTTGAATTTGGGGCGCAGGTGATTCAGCAACTCGCCCTCCAACTCATCGCGCGGCGAGAAATCGACATGACCCCCTTCACAGGCAAACGGATGGTGCGCCTGGCCGTCCCAATACATCCCTGCCTCGCCCAGACCCGTGCCCACGGAAATGACCGCGCAATTGCCCGCCGCCCCTTTTGCCCCGCGATTCAAGGTGACAAAGTCGGCGGCGTCCAGCAGGGCGATGCCGTAGGCATTGGCCTCCAGATCGTTGAGGAGTCTGACGGTTGGCAAGCCTAACTCTCGCGCCAGCGACCGCGAATCCACCACCCATGGCAAGTTCGTCGCCTCCACCCGCCCGTCCTTGACAGGACCGGCAATGCCGAAGCAGGCCCGCTCGACCTCCACTTTCTGCTCCTTCACAAAAGCGGTGGCAATTTCTCCCAGACCTGCGTATTTCCGGCTGGGATACTTCTGTTCAATGACGCACAACGGCCGCCCCTTTGGGGCCTCGAAGATTGCCAACCGCGTTGAAGTGCCGCCGATATCGCCTGCAAGAATCATCCGCCCAGTCTGTCAAATCTCCCACCGCCGAGCAAGCGATCTCTGCAACCCCCAAGACACACGCCGGATTCCTGTCCCGGAGGGCCTTGGGGCGCCGGGATAGATAACCTCAGTCCGGGGCTTCGATCACTTCTTCAAACGACTTCCCAGTGAGTTTTTCGACCAGCCGAACGAAAGACGGGCAGGTCCTCAGCCGCTTGAACCGGTTTGTTTGCGCCTGCCCAATAATCGCGGGCACGTCGGTGTATTTCGCCAGTTCAACGTCGAACCCCCGGAAGATATTCTCCAACGTCTGTTCCGGGTCGGGGCACTGTTCGGGCTTCCGGGTTTTGCGAACAGGCTCTGCGGGCCGTCTGCGCCGCCTGGCTATTACCCTTGCGATGGCCTGGTGGTCCGCCAGCGCCCATGCCTCCAGCTCTTGCGCAACGCAGATCAGCACCACGCGGCCGGACGCGAGGTCAGCCGTGTTGAGTTTGCCCCGCAGCTCATGCGCCTCGACACGACACACGCCCGGTCTCCACCGCGGACTAACGCGGCCTGTCCAACGGTCCTCCAGAGGGTGCCAGTCCCACAGGACAAAGACTCTCGAGCAACCTCCAGCTAACAGCTTCCTCACTTCGGCTGGCGCCCCTTCCAGCAGCTTGCCTTTGTCGATCATCGGCGATATCAAAGGCTCGTCCCGCGGGCAAAAAGTCTGCATAACCGCTTTCATCACGGAGTCCGCCGGCCCCTCCTGGGTGCCGCCGGATTTGGCCTGGCCAGCGTCGTACTTCGCGGGGTCCACATGGAGCAGGCTGATGAGAGAGTTGCCGGTCAAAATGTTGAAATCAATATTGGGCAGCGGCTCCAGTTGGTCCTCGGTCTGGGCCGAGGCGACCAGAGCGAGGAACAGGCGCAGCCGGGCGATCTCGGTGGCTTCATCCATGATGTCCACGCCGAAAAGGTTCTCCGTGATGATGCGCTTCTTGATGTAGTACAGCGGTGACGGGTGCCCGGCCTCAATTTTATCCAGCCAGGCGGCCAGCTCGGCGTTGTTGAGAAACCGGATTCGGCCGATGACGGCGGAGTAGAGATTGATGAGGACTTTCATGGCCGCCACCAGGAAGGCAGCGGAGCCACAGGCAGGGTCCAGGAGATGCAATGAGGGGAGCACCTCAAATAGGAGCATGTGACACAGGGTGGCGTCCAGATTGAGCAGAAGGTCGGAGATGGAGGCGAAGTGACGCCTGCTCTGGGGCAGGCCGCGCGCCTCAAGGAGGGCTTGGACGCGGTCGAGGACGAGCTTGAAGATGGTACACTCGCTGAGGTAACCGGTCATTTCCGGCCGGGTGTAATAAGCGCCGAATTCCTTCTGGTTGATGTATTTCTCGAAAATGTAGCCGAGAACGTCCGGATTGATTTCATCATCCTTCCCGCCCGGGGTATCGTTGAGGTTCCAGGAGTAGCGGGCGAAGAGCGAGAGGACGTTTTGGAAGGCGGCATCGGCAATCCTGATGCGCGGTTTCTCCGGGAAGCTGTGACTTGAGGGGCTGACGCGAGGCAGGGTGCGACCAGCCAAGCTCCTCGATAAAAAGGCGGCCGAACTCAAAGCCTTGCAGGAGTTCGCGGGTATGGGAGACGTTCAGTGCCATGGCTCAAGCGCCTTTTACCCCGAGCGAGCAGATTATCCGGGGCTCGCGGCCCCGGGCGTCGTCGTCGTGGACGCAGAGGCGATCCTCCTCATGGAGGGCGAGGACGAGTTCGACGAGCTTCTCGTCGCTGGCCCCGGTGCGAAGATCCCGGTTCAGGGTTTCCTTCGCCGCTTCCTGCAGCGGTCGCGCATAGAGGGCCTCGACGGCCCGGTGGAGCGGTTTGATGTCGAACAGCGTGCCGCTCATGCGATCGGCGTAGCACTTGAGCCGTTCATAGACCCGTCGGCGAGCGCTTGAGGGCCGGCCGAGATGTCCAGGCACCAGCGGTCCGTCCACCGATCCTCGAACCACTTGGCCAGTTTGGCCGCGGCGTCCTGGTCCAGGACGTCCACGTTCAACTCACCTTGCTGGGATAGGCCGGCCAAGGTCAGATTGCTGCTGCCCAGGTAGCCGACCCGCGGGTTGTTGAAATCATCGCGAAAGCACAGGTAAAGCTTCGCGTGGAGCGAGTGGCGCAGAAAGAGCCTGGTGACGAGTTTGCCGGACCTGAGCTGAGCGGCGAGGCGGCGGAGCCCCACTTCGTCGGCATCGTTTGGGGCGCCCATCGCGAGCTGGTCACGGAACTCCTCGGCGAGCTTGCGCTTGACGCGAACCGCGCTTTGGTTGTCCATCGGCTCATCGGCGCGGACCAGGCTCAGGCACTGCCGAAGTTCTTCGGCCGGCAAACGCTGCATGCCTATGAGCAGTCGACACTGGTTGTCCCGGCCGCCCGCCCATCGCTCGACAGCCCAGTCAATCGACTTCCAGCCGCGCAGGTTGAAATAGCCGACGCAGAAGTCGGCGTGTTGGGAAACCAGCAGGGTCTGTTCCAGGGCGCGGAGCAACTCGGATTCGATGTTGTCAAAGATGCGGGGCATGCGGGTTAGCCATCGTGCGTGCCCGCAACTGAGAGGGCGGCGTTCGACCGGCAGTGGTGGCGCGCAACCCCCCAATAGTCTGGCCCGGCTGCGTCTGGCCGTCGATGTCTTAAGTTCCACATAATCGCGTCAGGCGGAGGGAATCGTAACGCAACACCCAGGGGATGCGCAAGAGAGGCGTTGAGACCGTTGAGCCCCAATCCGGGCGCCATTCACTTTTTTGGGTGGCGGTTTCCGGCGCTTAATCTTGCTCCTAATCTTAATCTTGATTTTTGTCTCGATGCTCGTTGGTTTGATCAAAGCGAATTCTGATTACCGATTACACGATGGGGAGTAGGATTAAGATTAAGATTAGGAGAGATTACGCAAATAAGGGTGAGCGGGCCGAAAACGTGAATCCGTCCCGAAGGGACGGTCGAGGGCAAGGAGTGTTCTCAATCGTCCCTCCGGGACGAGAATCTCTTTTCTCGCCTCCCCGGCGTTGAAACGCCGGGCTATTCTCAGATGTCCCTCCGGGACAAAGCGCCCGGCGCGCATGCCCGACACTTTTAATCGCACCCGTACCGCACCCGCCCAATTCGTTCGCAGGACAAAACTCTTCGTTTTCTTCGTTTCCTTGGTGTACAGCAGTCGTCTGAACGGGCGTTTCAGGAAAGCTGTTGGGCAGATCGACTCGACCCGCGATTCAGTTTCCGATACAAGGATGCCGTAGTGATGAACAAACCTTTGTCTTCCAGGGCGGCGCCGCTTCTGCCGATCGTGGCCGCCGTTGTTGCCGTGGCGCTGCTTGCCTTCTGGTTGCGGCACGGGTCAAACAGGCCCCTGGCGCTGCGCGTGCCGGGAACCGATCAGCCTGCCGGTGAGGCCGGCGCGCAGGCCAACCCCGTCCTTGCCGGCAAGTTGATTCGCCCCGCCGGCGACGGCGCGGTCCATCCGGGTGATCCGGCCCGTCCGGACGCCCAGGCCCCCCAACTGCCGGGCGCATGGCCGCAGTTTCGAGGCGCCGACAGGGACGGCATTAGCCGGGAGACCCAGGCCCTGCTCCATGCCTGGACGGCCTCGGGACCCCCCGAGATTTGGTCCCTCGACCTTGGCGACGGATACGCCGGGGCGGCTGTCCTGAACGGCCGGGTCTATCTCATGGACTACGACGTCGAGCGGAAGCAGGACGCCCTGCGTTGTCTCTCGCTGGCCGATGGGCGCGAGATTTGGCGCTATGCTTATTCGGTTTCCGTCAAGCGCAACCACGGCATGTCCCGAACCGTCCCCGGGGTGAGCGACAAATTCGTCGTCGGACTTGGCCCCAAATGCCACGTCCTGTGTGTCGATCCGATGACGGGCCAGTTGCGCTGGGGACTGGACCTGGTGCGCCAGTACGGGACAACCGTTCCTCCCTGGTACGCCGGGCAATGCCCGCTGATTGACCGCGGCACAGTCGTCCTGGCGCCCGGCGGCAGGAACGCCCTCCTCCTGGCCCTCGATGGCCAGACCGGCCAGCCACTATGGCAAACCCCAAATCCCCACGCCTGGAAAATGACTCACTCTTCAGTCATCCCCATGCAGTTCGAGGGACAGCGGATGTACGTCTATTGCGCCAACAACGGTGTGGCGGGCGTCTCAGCCGACACCGGGGCCATCCTCTGGGAAACCACCGATTGGAAGATCAGCCTCGCCACCGTCCCCTCGCCCCTGGCGCTTGAACAAGGCCGCATCTTTCTCTCCGGCGGCTATAACGCCGGCAGCCTGATGCTCCAACTCAAAAAGGAGGACGGCCGCTTCGTGGCCCACTCCGCCTTCAGGCTCGAGGCCTCCGTCTTCGGCGCGACCCAGCACACTCCCATCTTGTACGAAAACCACATCTATGGCGTCCGGCCCGACGGCCGATTCGTTTGTCTGAACCTCGAGGGCAAGACCGCTTGGGCCAGCGATTCAAACCAGCAGTTCGGCCTCGGTTCCTTTCTCCTGGCCGACGGCCTCATCTTCGCGATGAACGATTCGGGCCTCATGCGCCTCATCCAAGCCGCGCCCGAAAAATTCAGCCTGCTCGGCCAGGCCCAGGTCCTCAAGGGTCGCGAATCGTGGGGCCCCATGGCCCTGGCGGGCGGGCGTCTCCTGGCCCGCGACCTTACGCGCATGGTCTGCCTGGACGTGGCAAAACATTGAGTCGAGCGCTCCTTGTTTGCTTGATTTGCCCGCAACGCAGCCCTCATCATGCGCGCCCGTGAGTTTGAGCTTTTGGCAATGGCTCCTGCTGGGGGTGGGCGCATTCTTCACCGGGTTATCCAAGACCGGCATCGCCGGCCTGGGCGTGCTCCCGGTGGCGCTCTTCGCCAATGCCCTGCCGGCCCGCGCCTCCACCGGCGCCCTCCTGCCGGTGCTTCTGTGCGCTGATTTCTTCGGCGTGGCCTTCTTTCGCAAACATGCCAGTTGGCCCCATTTGCTGAGGCTCTTTCCCTGGGTCATCGTCGGAATTGTCGCCGGTTATTTTGCCCTCGGCCGGGTCGGCGACCTCGCAATCCAGCGCCTGATTGGCGCCATTCTCCTGGGCATGGTAGCCCTCCATTGCTGGCGCCAACGCCAGCCCGACCGGCTCAACACCCGGATGCCACACACCGCTTGGTTCGCGGCCCTCACAGGCATCCTCGCCGGTTTCACCACCATGGTCGCCAATGCCGCTGGTCCGGTCATGGGGCTTTACCTGCTGGCCATCGGCCTGCCGAAACTGGCCTTCATCGGAACCGGGGCCTGGTTTTTCATGCTCGTCAATGCCTCCAAGGTCCCCTTCAGCATGAAACTGGGCCTCATTACGCCGGATTCCCTGCTGATGGATGCCCTCCTGGCTGTCCCGATGATCCCCGGTGCCTTGCTGGGGCCGATTATTGTCCGCCACATCAACCAGCGCGCCTTCGAGGTCATGGTCCTGGCTCTTACTGTGATTGCGGCCCTGAAGTTGCTCTACTGAACAATTCGCTCTGGACAAACCCGGCAAGACTTCTCATTGTCCCCCTATTATGAATTTTGGATCAAGGCTCTGCAAGGGCCTGTGGCAGCGCAACGCACAAGGCAACTCTTTTGCGCCCGCCGCCCGAAGATTCTGCCCCCAAGGGACATCTGGGTCCATGGGAACGTGTGTTCAAAACCCGATCCGCGCGCGGCATCTCAGTGCTGCTGCCGCGGCCCTCTGGATGGCCCTGGCGCTCGTCCCTCCTGTGGCCGGTGCGGGCGAACCCGTTGCCGCGCCGCGCCTGACGATCGTCAGCGACCATGCCGACGGCATCTACGCCCTCGGGCAATCTGTCCACTGGCGGATCGAGCCGGGCTCGCCCTCGCGTTTCGGGGAGGCCAATTACACCCTCAGGAAGGGGGGCCTGGTTTTGCTGCGCGAGGGCAAATTGGCGCTCGCCAGCACCGTCGAGGAAATCGATGCCACACTGTCCGAGCCGGGCACCCTCCTGCTGGAGGTCAAAGCCACCGACCACGAAGGCAAGCCGCTTCGGTCCCTTGGAGGCGCCGTCATTGCCCCGGAGCGCATCCAGCCCTCGGCCCCGCGCCCGCCTGACTTTGACCGGTTCTGGCAGGCCAAGCTCGATGAGTTGGCAAAAACTCCCGCCTCCCCGCAACTGGTCTCCCGCGATAGCGGCAAACCGGGGGTGGATTACTGGCAAGTGACCATGGACAATATCCGCGGAACGCACATCCGCGGCCAGATTGCCCGGCCCAAAGCGGGCGAGAAGCTCCCGGCCCTGCTCATCGTGCAGTGGGCCGGCGTCTATGGGCTGTCCAAGGACTGGGTAGCCAACCCCGCCTCCGCAGGCTGGCTGGCCCTGGATATCAACGCTCACGACCTGCCCATCGATGAGACGCCGGAGTTCTACGAGCAACAGTCCCGCGGCCCGCTGGCCGACTACCCGGCCATCGGCAATGACGACCGCGATAAAAGCTACTTTCTGCGAATGTACCTCTCCTGTTACCGCGCCGCCCAGTACCTCGCCGAACGGCCCGATTGGGACGGCAAGACCCTCCTGGTCCAGGGCGTCAGTCAGGGCGGCCTGCAGGCCCTCATGACCGCCGCGCTCCACCCGAAAGTCTCCGCGGCCATCGCCGGCGTCCCCGCCGGGTGCGACCTCACAGCCCCTCAAGCCGGACGAAGCCCGGGTTGGCCTGCCTGGTGTTGGAAAACCCAGGGCAAAGACCCTGCCAAAGTCCTCGAAACCGGCCGCTACTATGATGTCGTCAACTTCGCCTCGCGCATCAAGTGCCCCGTCCTCGTCGGCGTCGGATTGGTGGATGAGACCTGCCCTCCGGCGGGCATCTTCGCCGCCCTCAACCAGATCAAAGGACCCAAAGAGGTTGTGATCCTGCCCCGCGGCGACCACCAGGGCAGCGCCAACTCCCACTGGATATTCGACGACCGCTCCCACGCCTGGCAGGAGGAACTCCGCCTGGGCAAACCTGCCCCCGCCATGGGCATGCACTGATTTATGAATGACACTCGTCGCACTTTCTTCAGGAAATCCGCCCTCCTGGGCGCTGGCCTCGCCGGCACGCCGGCGGGCCTCCTGCGTTTGTCGGCTCAATCCACCCCGACCAAGACTTCCGCGGGGCCAATCCCGGTGATTCTGGCCACTGACATCGGAGATGACATCGATGACACCTGGGCGTTGGGTCTGCTGCTCAAGAGTCCCGAGCTGGATTTGAAACTGGTCTTGACCGAATATGGCAAGCCGCAGTACCGCGCAAAGCTCCTGGCCAAATTCCTGCAAACCACCGGCGATGCCCGCGTGCCGATCGGCATCGGGCCGGATGTCGAACCGCGCGGCGAAGGTGGCCAGGCCGCCTGGGTCAAGGATTACGACCTGCGCTCTTATCCGGGCAGAGTTCACCCCGATGGCATCCAGGCCCTCGTGGACACCATCATGCAGTCCAGCAGGCCCGTCACCCTGATCTGCATCGGCCCGATGCCCAACGTGGCGGCGGCCCTCGCCCGCGAACCGCGCATCGCCCAACGCGCCCGCCTGGTCGGGATGGACGGCAGCGTGCGCCTCGGCTACAACGGCTCAAAAACCGTCTCTGCAGAATGGAATGTCAAAGCGGCCGTCAATGCCGCCCGGCAAGTGCTCTCGGCGCCCTGGGAGATCACGATTACCCCGCTGGACACCTGCGGCCTGGTCACGCTCGAAGGCGAACGCTATCGCCGCGTCCTCGAGGCCGCCGACCCGGTCGCCTCGGCCATCGTCCAAAACTACCGTCTCTGGAGCCGGGCCAACAACGCCCCGGGCGACGCCGAACGCCACTCAAGCGTCCTGTTCGACACCGTGGCCGTTTATCTGGCCCTCAGCCAGGACCTCTGCAAGATGGAGCGCCTCGGCATCCGCGTTTCCGACGACGGCTACACACTCATTGACGAACACGCCAAGCCGATGAATGTGGCCACTGGATGGAAGAGCCTCGACGGCTACCGCGACCTCCTGGTCCAACGATTGGCCGGCCGGTGATCCAATGTCTGACGACATTCCCAAGCTGCGGCTGGCGCCCCCGGAGACGGCCGAAGAACTTGCCCATCGTTGCGAGCGCGAGCAGTGCGCCGCCACGCGGCAACGCGAAGGCAACCTCGCCCAATCCCCAGCCCCTTTCCGCATCGGCTCGGTCCGCTTCCTCAATGCCGTGCCCCTGACCCGCGGGATCGAAGACCAGGTCGTTTTTGCCACTCCTTCCGAACTGGCGGCGATGCTCCAGCGCGCCGAATTGGATGCCGCGCTGGTCAGTGTGACAGAACCGCTCCTGCGCGGATGCTACGACATCCTGGACGGCATTGCGATCGCCTCGCTGGGCGAGGTCAAGAGCGTTTTCCTGGCGCACCGCGGCCCCATCGAGGGCGCCCTCGAGGTCTTCTGCGACAGGGCCTCCCTGACCAGTGTGAGCCTCCTGCGAGTGCTGCTGGCCGAACGCGGCGTCAAAGCCCGGTTCAAGCCGCTGCCCAGCTACGACTTTGCCGCCCTGCCCGATTACGCGCTCCTGATTGGAGACGCCGCCCTGGATTTCTCGCTGGCGCCCCACTCGCACCAAATATGGGACCTGGGCGCCGCCTGGTACGAGCTGACCGGACTGCCGTTCGTCTATGCCGTTTGGGCCTTGCGCCGCGGCCTCGAAAACGCTCCCTTGCGCCGCCTGCTCTCCGAAGCCCGCCAGTTCGGCCTCGACACCCTCGATTCCATTATCCGCAACCGCACCGAATACGATTACGATTTTCGCAAGGACTATCTCGGCTGGCATATCCATTACCACTTGGGCGCCGACGAAAAGCGCGGGCTGGGCCGGTTCGCAGAACTGCTCAGCAAACATGGGCTCGGCCCGGTGTTCGAGCCTGGATACGTGCAGTGAGCGTGCGTCAACCTGGAAACTATTGACTTGAGGGCCGGGTCCGGACATTATCCGGGCATGATTGACCCCATTTATTCTCCTACCTCGCGTCGTGAGTTTCTCAAAAACACAGGTCGGTTGGCTGCGGCTTCGGCCTTGGCCGGCGCGGCCCTTCCCCACGTCCACGCTGCCGGCAGCGATTTGATCCAGGTTGTCCTGGTCGGTTGCGGGGGCCGCGGCACCGGGGCGGCCTCCCAAGCCCTCTCGACCAGGACCGGCCCGATCAAGCTCATCGCCATGGCCGATGTGTTCGAGGATCGGTTGGGGAAAAGCTACGATGAGTTGAAAAGGCAGTATCCCGAACAAATCGACGTGCCGGAAGACCGCAAGTTCATCGGATTCGACGCGTACCGACAAGCGATGGATTGCCTCAAACCGGGCGACATCGCCATCTTCGCCACCCCGCCGGCATTCCGGTGGGTCCACTTCAGCTACGCCATCCAAAAGGGACTCAATGTCTTCATGGAGAAGCCGGTGACCGTGGACGCGCCGACCACGCGCAAGCTGCTGGCCCTGGCCGATGCGTCCGAAAAGAAGAACCTCAAAGTGGGCGTCGGCCTCATGATCCGCCATTGCAAAGCCCGCCAGGAACTTCATAAACGCATCGAAGACGGCCAAATCGGCGAAATCATGCTCATGCGCGCCTACCGCATGGCCGGCCAGTCTGCCACCGCCGGCCCCAACCCGGGACCTATGTCCGAGACGCTCTACCAGATTCGCCGTTTCCACAGCTTCCTCTGGGCCAGCGGCGGCATTTTCAGCGATTACAACATTCATCAGATCGATGAATGTTGCTGGATGAAAAACGCCTGGCCGGTGAGGGCCCATGCCACCGGCGGACGCCATTATCGCGGCCGCTCCCTGGACCAGAACTTCGACAATTACAACCTCGAATACACCTTCGCCGACGGCGCCAAACTCTATTTTGTCGGCCGCGCTGAGAACGGCTGCCACGACGAATTTGCCAGCTATGCCCACGGTCTCAAAGGCTCGGCCATCATCACGACTGCCAGCCATTGCCCGGGCAAATGTCGCACCTTCTCGGGCCACAATTTCACCCGCACAGAGATGACCTGGGCCTTCCCGCAACCCGAGCCGAGTCCCTACCAACTGGAGTGGGACGACCTGGTCAGTGCCGTCCGCGAGGACAAACCTTACAACGAAGCGCGGCGCGGCGCCATTGCCAGCCTGGTCACCTCCATGGGCCGCATGGCTGCCCATACCGGCCAGGTCGTCACTTATGACGACATGCTTGCCTGCGAGCACGAGTTCGCCCCGGACCTGGACAAGCTGACCATGACCTCTCCGGCCCCGCTCCAACTGGGCCCGGACGACAAGTATCCCGTCCCCGAACCCGGCATTAAGAAGGACCGGGAGTACTGATTCGGCTCCTGCCCCGCAACGCTCTGGGGCCTCACGCTGCCACGCTCCGCTCGAGAAATTGGGCCACAGATTGCACAGATTGCACAGAACCGAATTCCCATCTGTGCCATCTGTGGCTCAAAAACCATGGTCGGTGTGCTTGGCTGACGGCTACGCCGTGCCGAATACCGGGCTAGCGTCGCCAGGCTTTCGGGGCGAGCTCCGACACCAAAAAAAAGGCGCGAGTCGGAACTCGCGCCTTGGAGAAAGGCTAAGGCCAGGGGCCGCTTACTTGTTGCGGAAGCGCCGAACCGCCATGAACAGGCCCAGACCGCCAACCAGGGAGAGGGCAAGAGCCGAAGGCTCAGGCACAGGCGTGCCCATCCAGTCCTGGCCAATGTCAATCGGGGTGCCGTTCACGTTCTCCAGCAAAAGCCAATTCGGATTGGCTTGAGTGCCGTTGTTCTGCCAGTAATCCGTGAACATATTGCCGACGGTCGGAGGGGAGTAGAGATCGACGCCTACCTGGTCGCCACTGCCCATCCCCGAGAATTGCACCGTGAACGTCAGTTGGTTGCCTGGCACAAACCAGCCATTGGTGCCCGGAGGGGCCACGATGGGGAAGTCACCCGTGGCAGTGCTGAAATCGAGAATGGATCGGCTGGTCGGCACCAGGTTGACCGGAAGGCTGTCATAAACCAACGTGCCGGGAGTCGCATAACCGGAGGCCGTGGGCTTGCCGTTGTTTAAGTACCAGCGCACGTCCACCGTCACGTTTCCGGAAAATGCCCCGTTCACTCCCCCGCCGATGCCATAATATTCGAAGGAGAAATTGGTAATGTACGCGCCACCGGGGCTAGCGAGGATGATCTGGTCCCCAAATTCGAAACTCCCGTCTTGGAAGCGGGTGCTCAGGTCATTGGAGTTGTTTTGGAAAAGCGTGCCTGCATTTGCTGACAAACCCAAAGCCAGGGCGCCTACCACCATCCAACCACTCTTCTTTAGCAGATTGTTCATATGTTTGCTCGTATAGTGCAGTCTGACGCTGCGATCAGGCAGCCAACTTAAACGATTACGCGTGCCATCATAGCGAAAGTGGCTTGGCTGTCAACGCTTTTTTTTACTTTTTTTTCACCGCTTCCGCCGGGCTGGGCCGAAGTAGTACCCGCCCCGGAGCCGAACGCCCTGGATGCGCGGAGCAGTGCCCTGGGGCCGGCCCGGTTTTCCCTCCTCGAAGAGCGCGGTATAGCGGTAGTCAAAACCCTCGAGTTTGACGCGGGAGATTTTCTGGCTGATGAACCTTTCGATCGTGTTCACGTGCCGGGCGTCCTCCGCCACCATCAGGGTGAGGGCGTCGCCCGTCGCTTCCATCCGCCCGGTGCGCCCGATCCGGTGAATGTAGTCCTCCGGGTGCTGGGGCACGTCGTAATTGATGACGTGGCTCACCTCGGCGATGTCCAGCCCGCGCGCTGCGATGTCCGTTGCGACCAGCAGTTCATAGCGCCCTTCGCGGAAGCCCCGGAGGGCCTGTTCCCGTTCTCGCTGGGTGCGGTTGGAGTGCAGGACGGCCACCGCATGGTTGTGCCGCTTGAGGAGGTGCGCCACCCGGTCCGCGCCATATTTGGTCCGGCAGAAAATGATGACCGAGTCGAAGTTGGCCCGGCGCAGCAACTCCAGCAGCAGGTCCGTTTTCTGGGCCTCGGCCACGGGATAGAGGGCGTGCCGGACCGTGTCCTTGGGAGTTCGGCGCGCGCCGATTTCCACCGTTTGCGGGTCATGCATGGCCCACTGGATGAGGGTCTCTATCTCCGGCGGGATGGTGGCCGAAAACAACGACGTGTGCCGCTGGCGCGGACACCGCTCCACAATCCGCCGCACGTCCGGCATAAACCCCATGTCGAGCATCCGATCCGCCTCGTCCAGCACCAGATACTTGATTTGGCCCAGGCTGCAATTGCCCTGGCGCAGGTGGTCCAACAGCCGGCCCGGCGTGGCCACGATGACATCCACCCCGCTCTTGAGCGCCTCGATCTGGCGCCCATACCCTACCCCCCCAAACACCACCACCGTCCGCAACCCGGTGAACCGCGCAAAGTCGCGGATCGCCGTCTCCACCTGGGCGGCCAGCTCCCGGGTCGGTTCCAGGACAAGCACGCGCGGCCGGGGACTGTGCTGGCCAAGCTGCGAGAGGATCGGCAAGGCGAAGGCCGCCGTCTTGCCCGTGCCCGTCTGCGCGCTCCCAATCACGTCCCGCCCGCTCATGATTAGCGGAATCGCCCGCAACTGTATCGGCGTCGGTTCGATGTAGCCCATGGCCTTGACCCCCTCCATCATCACGTTAGATAACCCCAGCTTGTTAAATGGCATATATGTAAACAGTAGCAGGAATCACCCGCCCCGGAAAGTCAAATCCTCTTTTCGAGCCGGTGCCGGGCGCATTCGCGAGTGCTTGGTGGAGCGCCGACTTGCAGTCGGCTTTGCGCATACCCCGTCTTCGAATTCGTTGCTCTTGGTTCGGTCTAAGCCGACTGCAAGTCGGGTATCTGTTTAGCGCCGTAGCCCCGGTAAGGCGCCAGGGGTGGGGCAGTACGCCCGCTGGAGGCGGGCGAGGGGGCGGCACCCACCTGCCGATTTCAAGGGCCGCCTGATGGAGCCAA
>Ga0181524_10003692_pt1 | contig 14659 bp, 17 predicted proteins | sample PEATcosm2014_Bin_34_FD_119761 | JGI IMG/M metagenome (GOLD analysis project Ga0181524, IMG submission 119761) | Peatland microbial communities from MTU Mesocosm Facility, Houghton, MI, USA - PEATcosm2014_Bin05_60_metaG | ecosystem: Environmental > Terrestrial > Soil > Wetlands > Peat | place...
CACCGAGAGCGTGGGAGAGAACGCCAGCCCGGCGGCTGATCCCAATGCCCTCATCTCCAATGTGCCGCTGGTTGCCTGGCTCGGACAGGCGGTATTTCCCAATCAAGTCCGGAATCTCCATGAAGCGGCCGCGCCCGCTGCGAGTGGCGGCAAATCGTCCGGTGGCGGCGCGCCTGCCTCGGACGGGCTTCAATCGTCAGCCGGGAAGAAAGAAGCCGGCAATCCGGACGCAGCCGCCCCGGCGGCCATCTCGCTCCAGCCGCGTCCACCGCAGCCGCCGCCGGTCTCGAGCAAGTTCTCCTTAATCATGAAGGATGGATCCGAAAGCCCGGCGTCCGACGTATCCAACAGCGCCGCCGCGGCCCCGGAAGTCACCGCCAGTCAGGCGGGGACGCAGGCGTCCGCCACCATTGCTCATCTAACGTTAGTTCAGGCTGCGCCGTTGGATACCGGCATCTCGCCCCCGGGGGAGCCGAGTCCCACTCCGGAGAAACCCGGGCAGACGGTGAGTGGTCCGGACCCGCGGGCTGTAAACGCCGAGGCGGGGACACAAAGCGAGGCGGAACCAGCCCCCGCGGACCTGGCGGTCGCCGTCAGAGTGAAGACACAAACCAGCCCGGCTGCGATCGGTCAGAGCGCGCCCGCCAAGGATCTTCGGCGGGTCGACCTGGCGGACGCGCCACCGGCAGCCACCCTCCGCACCGAGACATCCCGCGCGGGCGCCTGGTTGCTCAGTGAAAGCTCTGCGCGCGGCGGACTACAACCCGCCGCCGACACGGCCAGCCGCCCAACGGAGCGCCTGGAGGCCACACCCTTCCGCGCCGAAGAAGGCGCACCCAAGACGGCGATGCCGCTGAAAGACCTTTCGGTACAGGTGAAGCAGCCCAATCAAGAGAGCGTAGAACTTCGGGTGGTACAGCACGAAGGCGAGATCCACGTCGCGGTCCGGACTGGAGATGCCGACCTGGCGCATGGCCTGCGCCAGGGGCTGCCGGAACTGGTGGACCATCTCGATCAGGGCGGCTTTCGCAGCGAGGCCTGGCGTCCGTCGGGAGTGGTAAGCGCGCCGGAGCCGTCGAGCCAGGCGCAATCGAAATCGTCTGAATCCCGCAACGCCGATTCGCAATCGCAATCTGGCTGGTCGCAGCAGGACCGCGGCCAGCGTGACCACAACCAATCCAATCGCCCCCAGTGGGTTGAGGAACTCGAAGACAACCTGGCGGGCGGTGGAGAAAGATCGACAGGAGAATTCCATGGCTTCAGCCATTAGCCCCATCACCAGCGCGACCACCACGGGCACGACCAGTTCCAGTTCGTCTTCGTCCCTCGACAGCGGAGTCAATGAGCAGATGTTCTTGCAGTTGCTGGTGGCCCAGCTTAAGAATCAGGACCCGATGAATCCGACAGACAGCACGCAGTTCGTTACCCAACTGGCACAGTTCAGCGAGCTGGAGCAAGTCATCGGCATTCGCGGCGACATCGAATCACAAATGAATAGCACTAGCACCACAACCGGCACATCTTCGACGCAAGGCAGTTCCCAGACGTAGAGACAAGGAGTAACGACATGTTCACCGTATTCAATACAGCGCTTTCCGGACTTAACGCAAATTCGACAGCTATCGACATTGTGGGCAACAACCTCGCCAATCTGAACACCACGGGGTACAAGGCCGATACAGTAGAGTTTCAAGACTTGATGAGCCAGCAACTGGGGGGCTCCTCGGCCAGCAACCAGGTGGGGCTCGGCGTGAGCAACGCGGAATCGGTCCCGCAGTTCACGCAGGGATCGATCACGCAAACCACGGGGGCGTTCGATGCCGCGATTCAGGGCAACGGTTTCTTCGTAGTGAGCGGCCCGAACAACCAATTGCTCTACACCCGGGCCGGCAATTTCACGCTCGACCCCACCGGCCATTTGCAGACAGCCAGTGGAGACGACGTACAAGGCTGGAACGCCGTAGCCGGGGTGGTGGATCCGAACTCGGCCGTGAGCAATATCGTCGTCCCGCTGAACGGGGTCACGCCGGCCACCCCTACCGCCAACATGTCCGCGACCGTCAATTTGGACTCCAGCGCGACAGCGGGGGGGACAGACGGCACATACTCCACCCCCATCCAGGTGGTGGATTCACAGGGAGGCACCCACACGCTGACCGTGACGTTCACCAAATCGGCTACCGCTACAAACTCGTGGGATTACGCCATCACCATCCCCGACGCCGACCTCACGAAGGCCAGCACCACACCCCTGGCCAAAGGCACGCTGACGTTCGACGGCAACGGAAAACTGACCACTCCGGCCTCGACCGACGCTCCCGTCTCCGTGAGCATCGCCGGGTTGGCGGACGGCGCATCCGACATGACCATCAACTGGAACCTGTACGACTCCAGCGGCAACGGCCTGGTGACGCAATTCGCGCAAACCAGCGGGGTTTCCGCCACCTCTCAGGACGGCTTCCAGGCGGGGCAGATCAGTAAAGTCAGCATCTCGACCGGAGGATTGCTGGTGGCCACGTACTCCAACGGGCAGTCGGCCACGGTAGGACAGATTGCGCTGGCCTCGATCCAGAATCCGGGAAGCATGCTCGCGGTTGGGAACAACAATCTGCAGCCCACCGTCGACACTTCCGCGCCCGCCATCGGGGCGGCCAGCAGCGGCGGCCGGGGACAGATCCTGGGACAGTCTCTCGAAGGCTCCACGGTCGACATCGCCACCGAGTTCGCCAACCTCATGGCATTTCAGCAGAGCTACCAGGCGAACTCCCGCGTGATCACCACCGCCGATCAGATGACACAAGACCTGATCGGCTTGATTCGCTGATAACCGCCCATGAAGGCCCCGGAACAATTCTCGTTGCTGGATGACGTGCCCGTGGACATCGAGGCGGCCGTGGCGGGCCCCAAGATGCGAATCAGCGAGATTCTCGCACTGCGGGCCGGCCGCGTCGTCTCGACCGGGCTGCGCGCGGGCGAAAGCATCGATGTTTTTGCCGGGCGCGCGCGCATCGGCGCCGGAGAATTCTCGAGTAACGGCCAGCGGGGCGTCATCCGCATGGTCCGCTTCGGGAGTAATGACTGATGGAAGCCATCCAGCAGGTCCTCGGCGTAGTCGCGGTGCTGGCGCTGCTGGGCGGCTCGTTATGGTGGCTGCGCCGCAAAGGGTTGGCGCAATTCGCCGTCCGAGGCCCCGGCGGGGGCAAGACCAGATCCATGAAGGTCGTCGAGCGGTTGGCGCTCTCGCCGCAGCACTCGCTCTACCTGGTGCGAGTGGCGGAGCGGACCATGCTCATCGCGGCCTCGCCCGGCGGCTGCTCCATTCTGGATGGCATCGCCGAATCCGTGGACCAAAGGATGGCCCTGCGATGACCCGCCGCATGAGCGCCATGGCGGTTGCGCTGCTGCTGGCGGCATGTCCCTTGGGGGCTGCCACCAGTTCAACGGATTCGCTGTTCGGCATCAACATGAGCAAGGGCGGCGAGTCGCTCAGCGTTCCCATGCAGATCGTCATTCTGCTGACCTTGCTGACGATGCTGCCCGCGGTGGTCATGTCGATTACCCCGTTTCTGCGGATTGCCATCGTGCTGCACTTTCTCCGCCAGGCGTTGGGAACTCAGACGACGCCCTCCAACCAGGTGCTTCTCGGAATCGCGCTCTTCCTCACCATGCTGATTATTCAGCCGGTGGCCATGGATATGTACCACCAGGGTTGGGAGCCTCTCCAAAACAAACAAGTCACCGCGGGACAGGCCTTCGACGCCGGCACCAAACCGCTCAAGAACTTCATGATCCGTTTCGCCCGCGAGAAAGACGTCGCGCTGTTTGTGGGAATCTCCCACCTGCCGCCGCCTCGCAACGCCGCTGAACTGCCCCTGCAGGTGCTGATTCCGGCGTACATCCTTTCCGAGTTGAAAGCCGGATTTCAGATCGGCGCCGTCCTGTTTCTGCCCTTCCTCATCATCGATCTGGTGGTCGCATCCGTAACCCTGTCGATTGGCATGATCCAACTGCCGCCGGTCATGATCTCCGCTCCTTTCAAGATCCTTCTGTTTGTGCTGGCCGACGGGTGGAACCTGGTCATCGGCTCCCTCATGAAAGGGTTCTACTCATGACGCCCGAGTTCGTGATCCAGATTCTGCGGCAGGCCCTGATGATGGCCTTCTGGCTGGCGGCTCCGCTGCTGGCCGTGGGGTTTATGGCAGGCATCGTCATCAGCCTGATCCAGATTGTCACTTCGATTCAGGACACCGGGTTTAACACCATTCCGCGCCTCTGCGCCTTTCTGGCGACCTTCATCCTGGCGCTGCCCTGGATGCTTCAGAAGCTCATGTCGTACACCGTATCGATCCTGGGGGACCTGAGCCGATATGCACGCTGAGCTGCAGCTCTCCACTGCCACCCTGCTGGGCTTCCTGGTCACGCTGGCCCGTATCGGCGGCGTGTTCGTGTTCCTGCCGCTGCCCGGCATGAAATCCGGCACGGAGCTGGCGCGCATCGTCCTCTCCGTCAGCGTCACCCTGGCCCTGTTTCCTCAGTGGCCGCGGGTCACCGCTGAAGGGTCGGCCGGGCTGCTGGCCATGTGGATGATTTCCGAAGCGGCATTGGGCATTGGAATCGGCCTGGCCGTGGCATTTGTCACCGAAGCACTGTTGGTGGCGGCCCAGACCCTGGGCCTTCAGGCGGGCTACGCCTTCGCTTCCATGGTCGATCCGAACACGCAAGCCGATTCCGGCATCCTGGTGATTTTCGCTCAGCTCGCAGCCGGGCTGCTGTTCTTCGGCATGGGACTCGACCGGGAGGTCCTTCGAATCTTCGCCAGGAGTCTGGATATCATGCCGGCGGGATCGTTCGTGCTATCGCGCGGCATGGGCGAGCGTCTCCTGTCAGCCGGCGCCGGCATGTTTTCCACCGGCGTCCGCTTGGCCATGCCGGTGATCGCCGTGCTGGCGATGGCGGACATCTCGCTGGCCCTGCTGGGGCGGGTCAATGCCCAGTTGCAGTTACTCACCATTGCGTTTCCGATCAAGATGATGCTGGCATTGACGGTCTTCGGCTGGATCCTGATACTGCTGCCGGCGGTCATGCGGAGCGACATGGGAACGGCTCTCACCGCGGCGAAGGGACTGCTGGTTCGCTAGTATGGCCGACAAAGACCAGAAAACAGAACAACCGACACTCCGGCGCATGCACAAGGCGCGGGAGGAAGGAAACTTCCCCTCGGCGCGGATCTTTGTGGGCGCCATCCAGTTTCTGGCCTTCGTCGCCATGCTGCGCTCCTGGGGCGGCACCTGGATCACCGCCACCCACGACAGCATGTCCCAGTTGTTGCATCATGCCCTGGCGCCCAGCCTCGATCCGGCGTTCATCCTGAATTTAAGCGTGGAGCTGATCAAGAGAACCTTCATGCCGCTGGCCGTCCTGGGCTGCGTCCTGATAGGGGTGACGCTGGCGGCGCAATTCATGGTCACGCGCCTGGGCGTCAGCTTGAAGAAGCTCGCGCCCGATCCCAAGCGCCTCAACCCGGCTAACCGGCTGCGCGAGTTGCCCCGCCAGAACATCCCCGCGCTGCTGCAAGCTCTGGTCATGCTGCCGGTGTTTGGATCGGCCGTTTATTTCCTGGTGCGGGACGATTTTCAGGGGTTCCTTTCACTGCCCCTCAAGAGCGTCACCGCCGGCGCCGCACAGGTGGGCGCTTCCATCCAGACGCTGCTGTGGAAGGCCTCGTTCGTATTCCTGGCCTTCGGAGCCGTGGACTTGTTCCGGCAGAAGCGGCGGTATCAGCAGGACCTTCGCATGAGCAAGCAGGAAATCCGCGACGAACTCAAGGAAGTGGAAGGCAGTCCGCTCATGAAACAGCGCATCCGGCGCTTGCGGCGCGACATGGCGCGCCGCCGCATGATGCACGAAGTTGCCAAGGCCACGGCCGTCATCGTCAACCCCACCCATTACGCCGTGGCGCTTCAGTACAGCATGCATTCCGCGGGCGCCCCCACCGTGGTCGCCAAGGGAAAGAACTACCTGGCGCTGCGCATCCGGCAGCGGGCCATCGACCACCAGGTGCCGCTGGTGGAGAATCCGCCGCTGGCGCAAGCGCTGTATAAGTCCGTAGACGTTGGACAGGAGATTCCGGCGCAATTCTACCGCGCCGTGGCGGAGATTTTGGCGTACATCCACCGCCTCATGAACGGCAGGCTGCCTGCATAGGGAAGAGCAAAAGGAGCATCGGCTTTGGCACAGGGCAAAACAGCGGCGCTGAAACAACTCTCCGGGATGAATCCCGCCACCTGGCGGGATATTGGCGTGCCGCTGGCGGTGCTGGGGATCGTGATCGCCCTCATCACGCCGCTTCCCCCTTTCGCCATGGACATCCTCATTGTCACCGACATCATGATGTCGGTGGTCGTGATGATGGTGGCCATGTACATACGCCGGCCCGTCGAGTTCAGCGTCTTCCCCACCACGCTGCTGCTGTTGACGCTGTTCCGGCTGTCGCTGAACATTTCCTCCACGCGCCTGATCCTGATGAACGGCAACACGGGAACATCGGCGGCCGGTGAGGTGATCCAGGCATTCGGCAATTTCGTGGTGGGCGGCAACTATATCATCGGCGCGGTCATTTTTCTGGTGTTGATCGCCATTCAGTACGTGGTGATCAACCACGGCGCCGTGCGCATCTCGGAAGTCACCGCGCGGTTCACCCTGGATGCTCTCCCCGGCAAACAGATGTCCATCGACTCCGACCTCAGCACCGGGCTGATCGATGAAAATGAAGCGCGCCGCCGCCGCAAGATGCTTTCCGCCGAGGCCGAATTCTATGGCGCCATGGACGGCGCCTCGCGGTTCACGCAGAGAGACGCCGTGGCCAGCATCATCATCACCAGCATCAACATTATCGCCGGCTTCCTGATCGGCGTCCTGCAGCACGGCATGGATCTGCGGCGCGCACTCGAAACTTACACCGTGCTCACCATCGGCGACGGCCTGGTGACGGTGATTCCGGCGCTCATGATCTCCATCTCGGGCGGCCTGATTGTGACCCGCGCCAGCACCGATGAGCGGCTCGGGACCGACGTTCAGAAGCAGGTCTTCGGCAGTCCTCAACCGCTTTTCCTGTCCAGCGGCGTGCTGCTCGTGCTTTCCGTTTTTCCAGGGCTCCCGATGCTGCCCTTCCTGGTGATGGGCTCCGGTCTGGGCTTTATCGCCTGGAACATGCGCAAGAAGAAAGCGGCCACCGCCAGGTTGGAAGGGGGCGCCAAACCGGCGGCCGCCGCCGACAACCTGGAAACCCTGCTTCGCGTCGAGCCGATTGCGGTGGAGATGGGGCTGGGGCTGGTCAAATTCGTCGCCGGCGGCCAGGAGTCCCCGCTGATCAAGCGAATCGGCGGCATCCGGCGGCAGCTCGCCAGCGATCTGGGGTTCCTGCTGGGACCCGTGCGCATCATCGACAACATGACGCTCAAGGCGCACGAATACCTGATCCTGCTCAAAGGCGTGGAGGTGGCGCGGTACGAGCTGCCGGCGGGCTGCGAGCTGGCCATCCCGGTGGGAAAGGTCGATACTCCGCCCGAGGGCCGGCAGACGCGCGATCCGGCCTTTGGAATGACGGGCTGGTGGGTTCCCGCCGACCAAGCCGAGCGCGCACGGCGAAACGGCTTCACCGTTGTGGACGCCGTGAGCGTGCTCGGAACCCATCTGGCCGAGGTCATCCGGCGTCACGCCCACGAGCTGCTGTCGCGCCAGGACGCCAAGAAGATCCTGGACCGCGTGGCCGCCGAACATCCCAAAGCGGTGGAAGACCTGGTCCCAAAACTGCTGCCCCTGGCGGCCGTGCAGCGCGTGCTTCAGAATCTGCTCCGCGAGCGAGTTTCCATCCGCGATTCCGTAACCATCCTGGAGGCCCTGGGCGAAGCCGCCCCCACCACCAGAAACCCAATCCTTCTGACCGAGTACGTGCGTCAGTCCATGCGGCGGCAGGTGGTCAAACCTTACCTGAATGCCAACGGCGAGCTTCCCGCATATCTGCTGGACGCTTCGTTGGAGCAATCCGTGGAGTCGGCTGTCGAGCACGGCGAACAGAACAGCCACCTGACGCTCAGCCCGGCCGCGATTCGCGACGTGCTGCGGCGAATCAACCTGAAAACCGGCAGCCCGGAAACACCGGTGGCGGTAATCGCCAGCTCCGCATCACGCTACTTTTTCCGCCAGATCGTGGAACCGACCATGCGAAACATTTGCTTCCTCTCTCATAACGAGATACCCGTCGAAACCAAAGTCCTGTCCCTGGGGGTGATTCAATAGCCATGCCATCTACCGAGAACAATTCGCGACTTTATATCAAGTCTTACTTCGCCGCTTCCGTGGTGGAAGCGATGGGACTCGCCCGCGTGGAGCTAGGCCCGGACGCCCTGCTCATGAACACCCGGGAAGCCCCGCCCGAAGCCCGGCACCTGGGCGAGTGCGAAGTCGTGTTCGGAATCCGGCCGCCGGCGGCGCCCACGGGCGGCGCCTCGAAAGCAGCCGTCGATTCCTTCGCGGACCTGCGGCAACGCATGGAGGAACTTCGCGAGATGGTGTGCCGCCGCCGCCTGGCGCCGGCCGGCGACCGCCAGCCGGATGGCGCCGCCGTCATCGAGAATCAGCTTTCGAAGGCGGGCATCACCCGGGCACTGGCCGCCGAGATCGATTTGGCCGTTCAACAGCGGCTGCGGGGCCGTGGTGTGGTCCGAATCAGCCGTCCAAAATCGATGCCGGCCTGGAGCAACGAGGACCTGATCCAGGAAACCATCGCGGAATTGGAAAGCCGGTTTGAAGTGGCCCCCGAAACCGGCCGGATCACCGCCCTGGTGGGTCCTCCGGGCGCGGGGAAGACCAGCACCCTGGTAAAACTCGCCGTTACGCGCGGGCTCGCGGCGCAACGTCCGGTTCGTCTGCTCTCGATTGACCATTACCGCATCGCCGCCGCGGAACAATTGCGAACCTATGCGGCTATTTTGGGCGTTCCTTTCACCCTGGCGGAAACCACCGCGGCGCTGGCTCAGGCGATCGATGCGGCTCCGACGGAAACCCTGCTTCTGATCGACACTCCCGGCCACACGGCGGCGTCGCTCGCGGAATCCGGGCAGGACCTCGTATCTTTTCTTCGCGGGCGTCGGGATATTGACACCCATCTGGTTTTGACGGCTTCCCTGCGCCAGGCCGACCTCCAGCGCACCGTCGACCTGTTCCAGGCGTTCCAGCCGGCCAAGCTGCTGTTTACACGGCTGGATGAGACAGATTCAACCGGTGCAATGTTTTGCGAGGCGGCGCGCACGGGCAAGCCCCTTTCGTTCTTTTCCACCGGGCAGGTGATACCGGAGGACATGGAACCGGCAACCAAGGCCCGGATCACCGCGTTCCTGGTACGCGAATTGCCCCAGGCATTTCTGGCGGTGGCATAGAAGACCAATGGCGACCGGGGTGGCACAACAGTATCTCGCGCTGGACAACGACGGCGTACTGCACCGCGAGGCTTTGGTGCTGCAACATCTGCCGCAAGTGCGCCTGATCGCCAAGCGCATTCACGACCGGCTGCCGCAGCATATCAGCCTGGACGACCTGATTTCGGCAGGCGTGGTGGGCTTGATCGAGGCCATCGATAACTTCGACCCTTCCCTCAACGTCCAGCTCAAGACCTATGCCGAACGCCGCATTCGCGGGGCCATCATGGACAGCCTGCGCGAACTGGACTGGGCCCCCCGCGAAACGCGCAAGAAGGCCAAGCTGATCGAGGCGGCGATACACCAGGTGAAACAGCGTCTTGGGCGGGAGCCGACAGAGGAGGAGATAGCCTCGGAACTGCATCTTCCTCCAGCCGAGTACCAACAGTGGCTCACCGGTATTCAGGCCATTAACTTGGAACGTCTGGAGTGCGTTTCCACGGACGGCCAGGAATGCAGCATGCTGAGATTCATTTCCGATGACCACGAGAGCTGGCCTTCTCACCTGGTCGAGCGCGCGGAACTGGAGCGGATTCTGGCGCTGGCCATCGAGAGAATGTCCAAACTCGAACGCACCATTCTAAACCTGTATTACTACGAAGAGCTGAACTTGGGCGAAATTTCGAAAATCGTCGGACTGCATCTTTCCCGCGTGGCGCAGTTGCGCGTTCAGGCCATCCTCAGGCTGCGCAGCCATCTGCGCAGAGTGTGGTCGCCAGACACAAGGATCAGAGCATGACACCCTCGTCACCCAACGATTCCGGCCAGCCGGAGGCCGCACAAAACACCGGCACCATGGACCTGCTGATGGACATGGAGCTGCCCGTCATGGTGCGCTTTGGCAGTACCCGCATGCTGATGCGCGACCTGCTGAAGCTGACGGCGGGATCGATCGTCGAATTCAACCGCTCCCCGGAGAACCCGGTCGAGATCCTGGTCAACAGACGAATCGTCGCCCGTGGTTCGGCGGTCGTGGTCGACGGCAATTACGGCGTGCGCATCTCCGAGATCGCCCCCGCGCGGGAAGCATGGAACACCGGCACCGCTCTGGATGGCGCCCCCGGTGGAGGGAGGGAGAACTGATGCATCTGGACTGGATTCTGAATCCGCTGGCGCAGTACGGAATGCTGGCAGCCGGCTTGATCGCCTGCCTGGCGCTGTTCCTGGCCATGAAGCGGGAAGTGGACGGGGTGTGCCAACGGGCGCAGCAATCGAGAGATGTGCTGGCTGCCCAGGTCCGGGAGATGGAGTCGGCGCTGGGCCACATCCGCCAGAGCGTCACTGACATGGAAGAACGGCCTGGTGCGGTTGGCCCCGGCCTGAACCTCACCCGGCGCACGCAGGCGCTGCGCATGAACCGCCGCGGAGAATCCGCGGAAACCATCGCGGCTGCCTTGAGCGCGCCTCGAAACGAGATCGAGCTGCTATTGAAGCTTCAGACGCTGCTTCAATACCGAAGCGGGTGAGCGTCGAGGCGGCTAGCCGGCCCGCTCGAGCATGGCCTGGGAGCCTTGCAGGCCGCGCAGTTTCATGATCAGGGTGGTGCGTTTTAAGCCGAGCAGCTCCGCGGCGGCGGTCTTGTTTCCGCCGGTTCTTGTGAGGGCCTGCTCCAGAATGGATCGTTCGAAATGTCCGACCGCGGCATCAAAATCCATGGATTCCGGCAAAGTGATCGGAAATACCGGCGGTTCCATCGGGACCAGCTTGAAGTTTGCCGGCGTCAGGCCGAGGTCCGCGGGGCCCAGAGTCTCCCGATCGCCGCTCAGAGCGATGGCCATTTCCACCATGTTTTCCAACTGGCGGACATTGCCGGGCCAAGGCAGACCCTGCAGCCGCTCTTTGGCCTCCGGCGTCACCTGCTTCACGGGAATGCCTTCATTGCGGCAGACTTTCGCCACGAAGTGGTCCACCAATATGGGGATATCGCCGCGTCTTTGCCGAAGCGGCGGCATGGTCAGAGGCACCACATTGAGACGATAGTACAGATCCTCGCGAAACTTGCCCTGACGAACCCTTTCCAGCAGGTCGGAATTGCTGGCGGCAATGACGCGCACGTCTATGCGAATGGTCTCCGAGCTTCCCAGGCGCTGGATCTCCCGCTCCTGCAGAACGCGCAACAGCTTGGTTTGCAGTTCGATGGGCATCTCGCCGATCTCATCCAGAAAAACCGTGCTCTTGTGGGCTTGTTCAAAGCGGCCGATGCGCAGATTGCTGGCCCCCGTAAAGGCGCCCTTCACATGCCCAAACAGTTCCGCTTCGAGAAGATTCTCGGGCAGTGCGTTGCAATTCACCGCCACCATGGGCAGGGGCGCTCGCGGGCTCGCCATGTGCAGCGCCCGGGCCGCCATTTCCTTGCCCGTTCCCGTTTCGCCCGTAATCAGCACCGTGCAGCGGCGCGGCCCGATCAGACGGATGGTATTCAGGATGTCCTCGATCGCCCGGCTCTCACCCACCAGCCATTGCTCCAACTCCGCGGCCGCCGGATTCTGGTCCCGCAGCTTTTCCCGCCGCCTTTTCTCGTCGCAGGCCTGGTGCAGGCATTGCCGAAGCGTTTCCAGGCTGTCTCTGCCGCCGAAACAGTGATAGGCCCCATTGCGGATCAACTGCACCGCCTGCGCGGCGGTCATGTCAGGATCGAGAATGACAATCGGCGCCATGGGATCGGCTCCGTGGACCACTTCCAGGATCTCCATCGGGCTGCTGCCGGGAATAGGCCCGGCCACCAACGTGCAACGAATCTGTTCCGATCCGAGTGCCTGCGCCGCCTGCGACAAGGTTGCCACCTGAATGATCTCGAAGTCGTGCTTGAGGTTTTCCCATTCGGGTTCACAAGGAAGCTGCGCGCTGGCTGTGAGCCACAACAACGTTGGCGGCATAGAGTCTTGGTTATCTCGTGATCGCGATGCCGATTATAGGCCGAATTTGGGTAGTACCGCGGAATTGCCCGACGTTAATCCCCATTGACTACCCGGGGGTTAACAAGGGGCTAGCTATCTTTTTCGGTATTGTACCGGATGGCATCAAATGTGATGGTTACTCGTTGAGCAGGAATGCAGTCGAGCGGAGCTTGGCATGGATATAAGAATTCAAGGCGAAAGTCTGGAGGGCGCCAATGCCTTGCAGACATCCCGCACCGAGGAAACGCCCCTGGCCGGCCAGAGCGAAGGCCAGCGCGGGCTGAAGGCGCTGGAAGGTGGCCAGGATTCGGTACAAATATCGGACCTTTCTACGCAGATTTCGGCCGTCAACCAGCAACAAGATGTTCAGGCGTCCAATCGCGTTGCCGCCCTGGCCGCGCTCTACGCCCGCGGAAACTATCACGTTGACGCCCGCAATCTGAGCCGCGCGCTCGTATCCCACGCTCTCAGCGGGGCCATCGAAGGAGGTCAAGCGTGACTGCCGGGGACCAGCTTGGCGAGTATGTCGGGCGCGCGGAAAGTCACATGCATGGCGCCCTGAAGAACTGGGATGCCGGCAGCCTGCTGCGTTGCGAGGAGTGCTGCGAGCTTCTCCGCTCGGCCATCGGGCAATTGGAAAGCGCCTGGCAAGCCGCGGAAAAGGGTGCACCCGCGTCCGTTGCCGTGAAGAAGCGGCTATATCAACTCCGCGCCGATGTCGGCACCATGGTCCGGCTGGTGGATGCCTCCACCGCATTTTGCCGCGGGCTGACGCTCCGCATCGGCGCTGGCGGCAGCCAGGTTCCGGGCGACTCCCAAGCCGTACGGTCCGCCTGGAGCCCCAGAGAAGCCTGATGTCCAGTCTGATCGCATCCATGGCCACTGCGGGAAATGCGCTGGACGTGTACCAGCAAGCCCTCACCGTGGTCCAGAACAACATCACCAACTCCTCCACTCCGGGGTATGCCACGCAATCCCTGAATATGGTGGCGCAACCCCTCGATGTGGCCAGCGGCCTCGCCGGTGGAGTCGCCGCGCAAGGCCTGGAGAGCTCGCGCGACGAGTACGCGGAAGAAGAGGTCCGCCGCCAACTGCAGTCCTTGGGCAAATACGAAACGCAGACGTCGGGAGTTTCTTCCATTGAGAGTCTGTTCGATGTAACCGGCAACAGCGGCATTCCGGCGGACCTCAACAACCTGTATTCCAGCTTCTCCGCTTGGGCCGCATCGCCCAACGACGCGTCCGCGCGGCAGATGGTGATCGCCAATGCCGGCAACCTGGCCAGCGATGTCCATAGCCTGGCCGGTTCCCTGGCCCAGGTGTCGGACGATGTGGAGAGCCAGATCGGTTCCACTGTCACCCAGATCAACCAACTCGCTGCCAACATCCAGCAGTACAACGTCGAGCGGCTGCAGCAAGGTTCGTCCGACCCCGGGTCCGACGCCAACCTGCACTCCTCGCTCGAGCAACTTTCCGAGTTGGTGGATGTCAGCGTGATCAACCAACCGGACGGCACCGTCACCGTGTTGATGGACGGCGGCTCACCGCTGGTGGTGGGCACCAGCCAGTACTCGATCTCGAGCGGCCAGTCGGTCCCCAGCGGCGCTGCCAACCCGCAGTCCCCTCCCTCCAGCCAGATCCTGGACTCGCAGGGCAACGACATCACCAGCCAGATTCAAGGCGGGAAACTGGGCGGCCTGCTGGATGTGCACAACCGCGTGCTGGCGTCGCTGGTGGGCGACGGCCAACAAGCCGGGTCCCTCAACCAGTTCGCCCAGGCATTCGCCGATACCGTGAATGGCATCCTGCAATCCGGGACCGTGTCACCGGGTTCCGGCGCCGCGCAGGGCGCCCCGCTGTTTACTTATGACAATTCCGACCCCACGTTGGCAGCCGCCAGTTTTGCCTTGAACCCGGCGATTACGCCCGATCAACTGGCCCCGGTCGACGCCCAGGGAAACGCCAACGGCAACGCCAACCAGTTGGCATCCTTGGCCAGCTCGACTTCCGCCGGCGGCGTCAACGGCCTCACTTTTGGGGACTTTTTCAGCGGGATTGCCTCCTATGTCGGCCAGGAGAGCTCCACGGCCAGCACCAACCAGCAGGCCCAACAGCAGGTCGTAACGCAAACCGAAGCCCTTCGAGACCAGGCGTCCGGCGTTTCTTTAGACGACCAGGCGGTGGCCCTGCTCAGCTTTCAGAAAGGTTATGAAGCCACTGCCCGCCTGTTGACCACTTTGAATGATATTGCGGAAACAACCATTGACATGATTACGGAGTAGATGA
>Ga0181524_10003695_pt1 | contig 14653 bp, 13 predicted proteins | sample PEATcosm2014_Bin_34_FD_119761 | JGI IMG/M metagenome (GOLD analysis project Ga0181524, IMG submission 119761) | Peatland microbial communities from MTU Mesocosm Facility, Houghton, MI, USA - PEATcosm2014_Bin05_60_metaG | ecosystem: Environmental > Terrestrial > Soil > Wetlands > Peat | place...
CAGAAGACCTACGGCACCCTTCACATGTGGACGCAGATCGTTGGCAAGGTCCGCATGGCGCTCTCCCCGCCCATGAATCATTGGTGGCACGTCGCCCTATATGTCAACTCCCGTGGTCTGACCACGGGACCAATACCGTACGCGCCGGGCGTCTTCGAGATCCAGTTCGACTTTCAGAAGCACGAGGTAGACATCTCCACCAGCCAAGGTCCCCGCGCGTCGCGGCCATTGCGAGGCGAGTCGGTCGCCAGCTTCTACAGCGGCATATTCGAGGCTCTGGCATCGCTGGGCATCGCGGTCGAAATCAATCCCATGCCACAGGAGGTCGCGGACGCCGTTCCCTTCGACCGGGACTACGCGAATTGCTCTTACGACCCCCAGTACGCGAATCGTTTTTGGCGGATTCTTGTCTCCAGCGCCAAAGTGCTCCAACGGTTCCGGGCCGGGTTTACGGGCAAGTGCAGTCCGGTTCACTTCTTCTGGGGCAGTTTTGACCTGGCGTGCACGCGTTTTTCCGGGCGGCCCGCGCCGGCGCGCAAAGGTGTCATCAGCGGCCCGGCTTATTCGCACGAGGTTTCGAGCGCCGGCTTTTGGCCTGGCGGCGGCGCTGTGGACAATCCGGCATTCTACTCATACACTGTGCCGCAACCTCCCGGCATAGAAACACAGCCTGTACGCCCCGCTGGCGCAAGTTGGAACACCGATCTCTCTGAGTTCATTCTGATGTACGACGACGTCCGCCGCGCAGAGTCGCCAGAGGAAACTCTATACGAGTTTTTGGAAAGCACGTATGATGCGGGAGCGCGGCTGGCCAAATGGGACCGCGCGACATTGGAGATTTGAACCTTGGGAGACCTGAACATGCCCGAACCCTGCCGGCATCTCGACCAGATCAAGATAACAGACACGGCCAAGAAGGGCTGTGAGGAGTGCCTCAGAACGGGCGACACCTGGGTGCACCTCCGGCTCTGTTTGTCGTGCGGACATGTAGGATGTTGCGACTCCTCCAAGAACAAGCACGCCACCAGGCATTTCCACGCGACGAAACATCCCCTGGTCCGCTCCATCGAACCAGGCGAGGCCTGGATCTGGTGCTATGTCGATAACCTCATGGCGGGCGAGTTGGACCGCTGATTCCCGGCCTCAAGCACATGTGAAGCAGCCCCCTTACCGCCGCCTGTTAGAATGAACTCTCCCGGAGGTGCCTATTCCGACCGTATCCATTGAAACCCTCGCGGACGAAATGTTCAACATGGTTGCGGAGTGCGCCGGCAAGCGCAATCTCAAGCCGGGCGACCTCACCAAGGCCATGATCGCGCGCCACGGCGAGGCCCACTGCGGCAAGGACGATTGCCGGCAGGCTATCCGGGTCCTGATCGATTCCGGACGCTGCATCTACAGCTATCTGGGCGGGTCCTATATCCAGCTTCCCCAACCGGACGAGCCGCAATAGCCCGCGCGTCGTCGTTGCCGGGCTGGCCGGCGATTCCGGAAAGACACTGGTTTCGCTGGCCGCCATTCTACTGGCGCGGCGCGCCGGCATGGGCGTCCGCGCGTTCAAGAAAGGCCCCGATTACATCGACCCCGCCTGGCTCGGCTGGGCCTGCGGGCGGCCCGCGCGCAACCTCGATAGCTTTCTCATGGGCTTCGATGGCGCCGCGGACTCCTTCGCGCGCCACGCCGACCCCGTGGGTTTGAACCTCATCGAGGGCAACCGCGGCCTCTACGACGGCGTGGATTCGCGCGGCACCCACAGCACCGCGGCCCTGGCGCGCGCGCTGGCGGCCCCGGTCATCCTCGTGGTCAACGCCGCCAAGGTCACCCGCACGGCCGCGGCATCCGTTCTGGGCTGCCGTATGCTGGACCCGGAGTTGCGCATAGCGGGAGTGGTCCTCAACCGCATCGCGGGTGAGCGGCACGCGGCCGTGCTGCGGGAGGCTATCCAAGAGGTGTGCAGCATTCCGGTTCTGGGCGCGCTGCCGAGGGCCGGCGGCGCTCTGCTGCCCACCCGCCACCTGGGCCTCGTCACTCCCCTCGAGTGCGCCGGCATCGCGGAATTGGAGCGCGAGATCGTGGCGTTCGCCGAAGGCCGGCTGGACCTCGAGGCCATCTGGAACATCGCCGCTGGCGTTCCGGCACCCGCTTCTCCGGCCGCGGCTGCGGTTGCCCGCGGCGTGCGCGTGCGCATCGGCTACCTGCGCGATCGGGCGTTCAGCTTCTACTACCCGGAGAACCTCGAGGCCCTCGAAGCGGCCGGGGCGGAGTTGGTCCCGGTTTCCTCGCTCCTTCCCAACGCGCTGCCCGGCGGCATCCGTGCCCTCTACATCGGCGGCGGGTTCCCGGAGGCGCACGGAGCCGCGCTGGCCGCCAACACCGAGTTGCTCGGCAGCCTCCGCGCCGCGGCCGCCGCGGGCATGCCGATATGGGCCGAATGCGGCGGGTTGATGGCGCTTTCGCAAGCCATACGATGGCGGGGCGACCGCTGGGCCATGGCCGGCGTGCTGCCCTTCGAGGTGGAAGTGCTCGCGCGTCCGCAGGGCCACGGGTACGCCGTCCTGCGGGTAGACCGCCCTAACCCCTTCCTGCCCGAGGGAACCGAACTCCGCGGCCATGAGTTCCACTACTCGCGCATTACCGAGGGCCAGCGGCCCGAGACCGCCTGCGCCGTGCTGCGTGGCGCCGGCTGCTACCATGGCCGTGACGGCGTCATCGTGGGCAACGTCTGGGCGGGCTACACGCATCTGCACGCCACCGGGGCGCCCCAGTGGGCCTCCGCGCTCGTGCGGGCGGCGAGGAATTGGCCATGACCATGCTGCTCTCTTCGCTCGCCTGGCTGGCGGGCGCGGTCTTCCTGGCCGGCAGCGTATTTCGCGCGGTGAAGTATGCCCGCACTCCGGTCCCTCTGCGCTGGGAGCTGTACCCGATTCCACCCGGAGCGGCGGGCCAGATCCGCTATACCCTGGCGGAAATCCTGTTGCTGCGCGGGGTATGCCAGCACAACCGAAAGCTGTGGTTGCGCACTTACCCGTTCCACTTGGGAATCTACCTGTGCGCGCTGGCGGTGGCGTCGCTCGCGGCCGGCGTCGAACGCTTCACCGAAGCCGCGGCGCTGGCGGGGCTGGTTCTGCTGCTGGCGGGCGCTTGCGCGCTGCTCGCCGCGCGCCTGTTCGACCCCGCCCTCAAGCCCTACACCAGCCCGGCCGACCTTTTCAACCTGGCTTGGTTCATGGCCGCGGCCGGTGTGCCGCTGGCGGCCTTTTCGCTCGAAGGCGCGCCTCCCGCCTCGGTCTGGCGGGCCGTTCTCACGTTTCATCCGGTGCCGCCCCTGGCGGGCGCCGGCGTGGCCCTGGCGGCGCTGCTGGCGGCGTATATCCCCTTTACGCACATGGCGCACTTCGTGGTCAAGTACTTCGCTTATCACAAGGTCCGCTGGGACCGCAGCCCCGCCCCCGCCGTCGCCGCGCAGTTGCTCTACACCCCGCACTGGTCCGCTCCGCACGTGGGCGCGGACGGCGTCAAGAGCTGGGCCGATGTGGCCGCCGCCAATCCGCCGGCGAGGGAGAAGAAGCCGTGAGCCCGGACCGCTACTCCGCCCTCGCGCTGCCCCAGCCACAATCGCCGGCCGAGGAGCGCGAGCTGGTGCGTGCGTTCCTCAGCGGCCTCGAAAAGCTCTTCCGCCGCCAGGACAACTGGACGTTCCTACGCCCGCTGCTCATCACCGTCGAGCACTGTGTGCGCTGCCAGACCTGCTCGGAGGCGTGTCACATCTTCACCGGCAGCGGCCGCCAGGAGATCTACCGGCCCACCTACCGCTCCGAGATCCTGCGCCGCCTCTACTTCAAATACATCCAGCACCGCCGCTGGCAGGGCGCGGTGGAACTCGATTGGCGCACGGTCTCCAACCTGGCCGAGCTGGCCTACCGCTGCAACCTGTGCCGCCGCTGCGCGCAGGCCTGCCCCATGGGCGCCGATAACGGCCTGGTGGCCCATGAGCTGCGCAAGCTGTTCAGCCAGGAAATGGGGATCGCGCCCAAGGAACTGCACGCGGCGGGTTCGCTGGTACAGCTTCGCACCGGTTCCACCACCGGCATGAACCCGGCCGCCGCCCGCGACAATTTCGATTTCATCGACCAGGAGATGACCGAAAAAACCGGCATCCCCATCAAGACGCCGTGGGACGTCGAGGGCGCCGACGTGCTCCTCATCCATAACGCGGGCGAGGTGCTCGCATGGCCCGAGAACCCCGGCGCTTTCGCCGTCATGCTGACCGCCGCCGGCGTAAGCTGGACCCTCTCTTCCGACCTCACCGCCTACGACGCCGTGAACTACGGCTTGTGGTACGACGACGCGCAGTTCGCGCGCGTCGCCCTGCGGCAAGTCGAAGCCGCCCGCAAGCTCAAGGTGAAACGCATCGTGATCGGCGAGTGCGGCCACGCCCACAAAGCCCTCATCGTAATCGCCGACCGTCTGCTGCCCTCCGACCTCAACCTCCCGCGCGAGAGTTCCATGACCCTGATGCGCGACCTCGTGCTGAGCGGCCGCCTCCCCGTGGACCCCGCCCGCAACGCCTTCCCCGTGACCCTCCACGACCCTTGCAACATGACGCGGCTGATGGGCCTCACCGAGCCGCAGCGCGACGTGCTCCGGGCCGTCTGCCCGGACATCCGGGAGATGTCCCCCAACCGCACCGATAACTATTGTTGCGGCGGTGGCAGCGGCTTTGCCCTGATGTCCGGCAAGACCTTCCTCGACTGGCGGCTAGAAATCGCCGGCGCCAGAAAGATGGAGCAGGTGCTAGCCGCGTTCGCCGGCTGCATGGACCCCTCCATCCCCAAGTACATTTGCGCCCCGTGCAGCAACTGCAAGGGGCAATTCCGGGATCTGCTGGCCCGCCGCGGCCTATGGAAGAGCAACCGGATCTTCTACGGAGGCTTGGCCGAGCTGGTAGTCAACGCCATGCGCGACGCGAAGCCCGGTTTCCTCGAATGGGAATGGCGCTGACTCCGTAATCGGCTAAACTAAGCTGACATGAAGCTATTCTCCGGCTTATTGATTCTGACAACTGCCCTCGCGGCGCCCAGCCCGTTTGCCGGCCGATGGGATATCACGGTGACCACGCCAAAAGAGTCGTACCCCGGCTGGATCGAACTGGTGGAAAGGGGTGGAAAACCCGAGGTCCGCGTCCAGCCGCGCACCGGAAGCGTGCGGCCGGCGGCCGACGTGAAGCTGGATGGGGCGCACCTGGCCCTGACTGTATCCGTGGCGGACGCCAAGGGACCCGCGACCACCTGGGCACTGGATGTGCAAGGCGACAAACTCACCGGCGTTCAGAAACGCGGCGATGCCGTGAGCCAGTTGACAGGGGTGCGCGCGCCGGAATTGAAACGCGAGCCGCCAAAAGCGTGGGCCAATCCGGAACCGCTGTTCGATGGAAAAGATCTGAACGGATGGGAGCCGACCAACCCTTCCGACAACCATTGGGTGGCGCAGGAGGGAGTCCTGCTGGACACGAAGAAAGGCGCCAACCTCAAAACTACGCGGAAGTTCGACGATTTCAAGCTGCACATCGAATACAACTGCCCGGATGGCGGCAACAGCGGCGTGTACCTGCGCGGGCGCTATGAAGTCCAGGTGGAGTATGAACCGCTGAGCTTCAACGATGAATTTCACCGGGTGGGGTCGATCTACGGCTTTATCGCTCCCGCGAAAGAACTGCCACGCCAGCCGGGCGCATGGGAGAACTTCGACATTACGCTGGTGGGACGCATGGTGACGGTGGTTCGCAACGGCGTCACCACCATCGACCACCAGGAGATTCCGGGAATCACCGGCGGCGCCCTGGACTCGAACGAGGGCGAACCCGGGCCGATCTATATCCAGGGGGACCACACGGGCGGGATGAAGTACCGGAACATCACGATTGCCCTGCCGAAGCGCTGAGATGGAGAACAACATGAAAGCCGCGCGAATCATCCTATTATCGGTTTTGACTGCCGGCTTCGCCATGGCGGCGCAGCCCCAGGACGGGGAGTTCGCCAAATTGGTGAAGGAATGGACCACGCGTCCGGAATTCATGAGCCCGCTGGTCGATCACCTGCCCAAGGTGGCCGGAGTGCCGAGTCCCAAGGACGTGCTGGGCTATCACATTGGAGCGCCCAAGAGGCTCACGCACGTGAGCGACATTGGCCGTTACTATCGGGCGCTGGCCGCGGCTTCGAAACGCGTCAAGGTGCTGCCGGCCGGGGTGACCGACGAAGGCCGCGAGTGCATCGTGGTGGCGGTTGCCGACGAAGACACCATCCGCAACCTGGACGTTTACAAAGGCTATCTGGCCAGGCTGGCCGACCCGCGCGGCATGGACGAAGCGGAGGCCAGGCGCATCATCGCGCAAGCCAAGCCCATCTACATGCTCACCGGAGGACTGCACAGCGCCGAGACCGGGCCTCCGGAGATGCTGATGGAACTGGCCTACCGCCTGGCGGTGGAGGAATCGCCGTTGTTCGACCAGATCAGGCGCAACGTCATCGTCATGATCGGCGCGGTCGCCGAACCCGACGGGCGCGACCGGTATGTCGATTGGTATTACCGGTACAAGCTGGGCGAGGAAAGCGAGACGGACCGCGTGGCCGGGCCGCCCTATTGGGGCAAGTACATCTACCACGACAACAACCGCGACATCAACTACTCGCAGATGACCATGCGCAACTGGCTGAAGTTCTACCTGGAATGGCACCCGCCCATCATGCACGACCTGCACGAATCCGAACCGTTCATGTTCACTTTCAGCGGCCAGGCGCCGCAGAACCCGACGCTGGACCCCATCCTCTATGCGGAGATGCCGTGGTTCTCAAATTTCGAGATGACCAAAATGATCGGCTACGGGATGCCGGGCGTGTGGACGCACGCCTTCGTGGACATGTGGTCGCCCGGGTATCTCGGGTACATGTCCTCGAACCACAACGGCATTCTGCGCATGTACGAGACGTTCGGAAACGGAGGCGCCAACACCATGAAGCGCAAGGTTGACGCGGCGGAGGAGGGAGGCGGACGGGGAGGACCCGACGGCGGAAGAGGCGGCAGCATGACCACGCGCGAATGGTACCGGCCTTTGCCGCCGTACAAAGAGGTGGTGTGGTCCATGCGCAACAACACCAACTACATGGAGACGGGAGTGCTTTCGGCCCTGGATCTGACCTCGGGATTCTCCAAGACGGTGCTCGAGAACTTCTATGACAAGAGCCGCAATTCGACGGAGTCGGGAAAGAGGGAGGCGCCGTTCGGGTATGTGATTCCGGCCGGGCAGCGCGACATGACGCGCGTCGCCTTCATTGTGAACGTGCTGCGGCTACAGGGCATCGAAGTGGGCCGGGCCACCGCGGAAGTGAAACTGCAAGAGGGCGCGTTCCCGGCGGGATCGTTCCTGGTGAAGCGCGACCAGCCGTATGGACGGCTGGCGAAGATCCTGCTCGAAAAACAGCAGTACCCGGATACCAACCTGCGCAGTTACGACGATACCGCCTGGACCATGGGCCTGATGAGTCACGCGCAGGTGGTGGAGACGGCCGATAAGCGGATTCTCGATGCGCCGGTTCAGCCGGTGGACGCGCTCAGCATCACCGGCACGGTGAAGGGCGATGGCCCGCTGCTGGCGGTTGTGCACAATGGAGCGAACTCTCTGGTGACGCTGCGATACCGGTTGAAGGACCTGAAGTTCGAAGCCATCGAACAGCCATTCAAGGCCGGAGACACGGAACTGCCGGCGGGGTCCCTGCTGGTCGAATCGAGCCCGCGGGTGAAAGGCGAGATTGAAAAGCTGGGCTTGCAGGCGACGGCGCTGGCGCAGGCGCCCAACGTCGCGAAACACGCGGTGGACCTGCCGCGCCTGGCCGTCTTCAGCACCTGGGGCAGCACGCAGGACGTAGGCTGGGTGCGCTACGCCTTCGACCATTTCGAGATGGGCTACGACCTGATCTATCAGGAGCGGGTTCGCAAGGGCAATCTGCGGGATTCCTACGACGTCATCCTGATTCCGAGCCAGGGCCGCGGGGGAGCCAAGCCGCTGGTGTTCGACATCGAGTCAAAAGGCACGCCGCTGGCTTATACCAAGACCGCGCAGTTCCCCAGCCTGGGCGAATATGGGGAATCCGAGGACATCACCGGCGGCATGGGACTGGCGGGAGTGGTGGAGTTCGAGAAGTTCGTGAACCAAGGCGGCGTGCTCATCACACTGGGCGCCGCCAGTTTCCTGCCCGCGGAGTTCGGAATCACCCGGACGGTGGACGCATCCCGCCCCTCGGGGCAGTTCTACGCTCCCGGGCCGATTGTGCAGGCGGAGATCGTGAAACCGTCGCACCCCATCTTCTACGGCTATTCCGAGAAACTGGTCCCCGTGCGGTACGCCAATGGTCCGCTGCTGCGGGTGCCGGCGGAAGAGCGCAGCCAGTGGGTGCTGATGCAGTTTCCGGGCACCGATCAGTCGGTGCTCAGCGGCCTCATGAAGGGCGTGGCGGAAACCAGGGGACGTCCGGCGATTGCCGACGTTCCCACGGGCCAGGGACGCGTGGTGCTGTTCGCCACCAACCCCTGTTACCGCTGGCAGAATCTGGGCGAGTTCAATATGCTCGCCAATGCCATTCTGCACTTCAAAGATTTTCCGAAGGCCGGCGGCAAGGCGGCAGCGAAATAAAGGTTGGTTCATGAGTTGGCGCGCCACGGAATTCGAATTCCGCCATCGCTTCTGGATCATCTCGGGAACTTTCTGCCTGGGATTCGGTTGCTACGTGTTCGACCACACGAACGCGTCCGTAGCGCTGGCCCGCATGATTCTGGGCGGCCTGAATTCGCCGCTGGCGAACCCGTTGATACGGGCGATTCTCGCGGTGGGCGTGGTGATGGTCACGCTGGCGGTGCTGGTGCGGTCGTGGGCCGCGGCCTACCTGCACAGCTCGGTGGTCCATGACAGGGAACTGCACTCGGACCGCCTGGTGGCCGATGGGCCTTACCGGCGGGTCCGCAACCCGCTCTACCTGGGGAACATTTTGCTGGCCCTCGGAATGGGGCCGATGGCCAGCCGGATGGGCTTTGTTGTTCTGGTGGTCGGAACGGTCCCGTTCGTCTACCGTTTGATCCTGCACGAGGAGGCGGGCCTGCTGGAATCGCAGGGCGATGGCTATCGCAGGTATTTCGAGACGGTCCCGCGGCTCTGGCCTTCCTGGCGCCCGCGCGTCCCAGCCGGCGGGGGCCGGCCCAACTGGGTGGATGGCTTCGTCGGCGAAACCTGCATGTGGAGCCTCGCCATTGGAATGGCGGTATTCGATGTGACTCTGCGCCTGGCGCATTTCTGGATCATCATGGGCACCGGCTTCACTGTTTATTTCTTGCAGGCCTGGGTGAGGAAGAGAAGAGTGGGACGTTAGTGCGTCATGGCGTAAACCACATAGTTGACGCCGAGGCGGATGGCCAGGTCGGAGAACTTCGCGGGATACCACGGGTCGTCCGCCCACTCCCACGCGTCGCCGAGATCGGAGTTGAAGGAAATGGCCACCATGACGCGGCCCTGGTCGTCGTAAATGCCGCGCCAGTGGGCTCCTTTGCCGTCGGCATACTTGTAGCCCACTCTCAGGTGCGCCTGGCCCGGAACCTGGTAGCGGTCGGTCAAATCGTAGACCGTGTGGAAGATGGGGTCGTCGTCGGGGATGTCGACGATGGGCCGCTCCGGGAAAGCGCGCTTGATGCGCGATTCGAACTCGCCCCACTCGGCCGCCCCGTGGAAATCGTCGGCCATGAAGAATCCGCCGCGCAGCAGGTACTCGCGAAGCGTTTGGGCCTGCTGGCCGGTGAGGCCCCATTCGCCCACCTGGACGGCGTAGAGCCAGGGCCAATCGCAGGCGTCGCCCTCGTCCAGGTTTACGGGTTGCTCGACGGAGCGCACATGGATGCGGGTCAGGCGTCGCATGGCCTGGGCGAAGTGGCGGTCGGCGCGCGGAAAATCCTGCGTCCAGAGGGAGACCCCCACGTGCCAGTCGAGGTCGCGGTGGCGATAGCCGTTCAGAGGGCCGGGCGGAAACATCAAGCGGGCGAAGGCCCACTCGGTCTTCTCCTGCCAGTCGGGCGGCGTGGGGATGTCGCCGATGGCGTACTCGACGCCGTTGAACTGGCGGAACGGGCGCTGGAACGCATACAACGCGCCCAGAACGGTAAGGCCGCATCCCAACCGCCGCAATACCCTCCTAACAGCCATCCATGCCCTCTGCTATGAGAATATCATTTGGGCCGAAAACCAGGGGCCGGGCATGCCCGGCCCCTACGAAACACGGAACGGAATGCGATGGCTGTTTCCGGGCGATTTCTCGAGGAGCGGCACGATGACGCCAAGCTCACGGACATCCCCAGCCGCGGGCGAGTAGCTACTCTCCACCTGGAAATCGAGTCGGATGGCGCGCCTTGTGGACAGGGTCGGGAATCGGCCGCGGAATTCCAGTGTCTCCGGCTTAGTACAGGTTATAGCCCCCGCTGGATAGCCCTCTATGGTGCAAGTCACGCGCACCCGGCCCTGTGGTTCCAGGAGTGCAGCGGGGACCTGGAACCGCAAAGCAAATTCCGCCAAGGCGCCGTCCGCGGGAGGCACCACTTCCAGGGCGAAAGTCTTCGCGGTCCATCGCCGTGCTTCGTTTTCCGGCGCATACCAGCCGTGCAATGCGCGGACGAGCAGGCCGGGATACCGGGGCCGGCTCTTGAGCAAAACAAACATCCGTTCATCGGCCTCGGGGTGGACGGGGTCGGAGTTCAGTCGTGGTCCGATCCGCTCGTGACCAAACACCGTCCATCCCGCCCGGGACAAGAGCCGGAGCAATCCAGCCGGGGAGAATATCCAGTAATTGGTTGGATCGTTGTTGGCCTCCCTGGGATCGAGCAGATAAGCGACGGGATCCTCCTCAATGGGGGTCTGGTGTGGCGTAACTTGGGCGATCCTGGTGCTCAAGACACACCAGTCGGCGTGCGATGCCAGGTTCTCCAGCACGTAATACGGATTCTTCAGGTGATACAGCGTGCCCAAGAAGAACACGAACCGGTAATCGGACCGCGGGAGATGAAAGGGCCCGTCGAGGTCGATGTCATGAACATCCAACGGTAAGCCAAGCGCTTCCCGGAGCACGTCAATGCCCCGCATTTGATTGAAGCTGCTCTCGAGATGATCTATGGCGTCCACCTGCCCGCCGAGGTACGCACAGAGGAGGCCCAGGTCCCCGTCCGCGCACCCAATGTCGGCGACTGGGCCCGGCGAGAGGGCGGGGGCGACCTCGTCGAATATGGGCTCAATCAGCTTGGTCAATATCCCCAGCGCCGAAAGCGTCTCGTAGGGGTACCATCCATAGTCGGGCACAGGCAGACGGTGTTTGAGCGCCTGCAACTCGGCGCGAAACATCTCGCCTCGCCGCAGGAACTCGCTTGCAGTTCGAGGAAGGTCGCAGTGCGTCAAGCGAAGCCCCGTCGTGGCTGCGGCCGTAGCGGCCGGCTCAGACTACTTTACCTCTTATTTGGGCTATTGTCCTCGTCTTCCGCCGCCGCCGGAGACGAGCCGGCCGGGCATGTCGGCCAGCACATAGCCCATCACGGCCAGGGCGGCCACATTCTTGCGAAAATCCTCGGGGCTGACCTTGTCGAGGGTATCCGCTTCGGAGTGATGCCAGTCGAAGTAATGCGTGCCCACGGTGCGTTCGGAAAGGCCTGGCACTCCATCGCGGACGAGCGGCATGATATCCGCGCCGCCGCCTCCACCGGCGATCTGGCCGGCGCCGACGCGCTCGAGCAGTGTTCCAATCTGTCTGAGCATCTCGAGCGAATTCTGGTCGGCGCCGGCGCCGAACCCGAGCGGCGCCTCGGCCCCGCCGTCCATCTCGATGGCGGCCACGTGGCCCTTGAGCCGGTCGCCGACAGATGCCCGGTACGGGTCGGCGCCGCGGCCACCGTTCTCTTCGTTGACCCAGAACGCCACGCGAATGGTGCGCCGCGGCTGAAGGCCCAGTTTGTTCATCAAGGCCAGCGCCTGCAAACAGGCCATGATAGACGCCCCATCGTCCTGGGCGCCCTGTCCCACGTCCCAGGAATCGATATGGCCGCCGATCACCACCACCTCTTCGGGCTTTTCACGGCCGGGGATCTCGCCGATCACGTCGCCGCTATCGGCATCCGGCTCCATGTGCGCGCCCATCTCGAGGTGCACCTTTACCGGGACGCCGTCGGCATAGAGGCGGGCCATCATCATGGCATCTTCCGGAGACACGGCGGCGGCCGGGATCCTGGGCTGGTTGTCGTCATAGCTCATCTCGCCGGTATGCGGGATCTCAATGGCGAGGGGCGTGGCGGAGCGGACCAGCGCCGCCACGGCGCCGAGAGCGGCCGCTCGGGACGCGCCCGACGATCGATACATCCTGGTCGGGCCATAACCGGTGTAGGGCTCGTTGTAGACCACGATCTTGCCCTGCACTTTCTCGCGGCCCAGCTTGGCTAGCTCGTCGAAGCTCGAGACCGCCACCACGTCCGCGGTAATTCCACCCGGCGGAGTGCCCACGCTCATCCCCAGCCCCAGCATGTGAAGGGGCTTGTCGAGCGGCGCAATCATGCGGCCCGATTCGCCGCCCCGTTCCCAGTGCGGCACCTTGGCGGGGATGACCCGGACGTTACTGAGGCCGGCGGCTTTCATCTGTTCCGCCGACCACGCGATGGCCTTCTCGAGCGCCGCGGAACCACTCAGGCGGCTGCCGATGCGGTAGCACAGCCAGGTCAGCCGGTTGTAGCCTTCGGTATCGGCCAGCGCCGCGTCAATGAGCTTGCCGGCCACTGGGCGGTACTGGTCCGCCAGGTTTGGCGAATCGGCTGCGTAGCAGGCCCCGGCCGCAAGCAGAGTCAAAGAGAGTGTGGGGATGCGCCATGTCATAAAGGACACTATCGCACGAAGGGGACGTAGGCTGGAACTTTCTTTCGATACTCCGCAAATTCCCGGCCGAAGCGCGAGGCCAGCAGCTTGTCCTCGGTGCGCACGCGGATCTCGGTCCCCGCCACGAAAAGCGCCAGCGACACCGCCGCCCACCGCCAGGGAGTCAGCAGCAGAATCGTGCTCAGCAGGATGGCCAGAATCGAGGAGTAGATGGGATGGCGCACGATGCCGTACGGCCCGGTGCGCACGAGTTCATGGTCTTCGTAGAGACCTGCGTTCACTCGAAACTGTTTCCCCAGGTGCTTCACCGAAGTCCAGGAGAGCACCGCGGCAATCAGACCGGCAACCATCGATGCCAGAATGCGGGCTGGTCCAGGCGCGTGGCCGGGCGGCAGGCGGAATGCCATCGCCAGGGTGATCGCCAGCACCTCGAGCAGCAGTCCGGCGAGGGTGGGGGCGATCGCCGTGATGGACGGGCGCTTCTGATAGTGCGGCACCCGGAAGGCGAACGGCCAGGCCCAGGCGAACCAGCACAGCCCAAGCGCGATCCGGCCGGCGGAGACCATCACGGCCTCACGATAACCTTTCCGAAGTGTTCCTTGTTCTCGATCCGCTCATGCGCCGCGCGGATCTCGGCCAACGGGTAAACCCGGTCGACGACCGGCTTCAGTTGCTTCCGGAAGACGAACTTCAGCACCTGGTGCAGCTCGCCCATGCTTCCCAGGAACGACCCGAGCAGGCTCCACTGTTTGCTGAACAGGTAGCGCAGATCGACTCCCGCACCGTAGCCGGTGGTGGCGCCGCAGGTCACGACGCGCCCGCCGGGCGCCAGCGATTCCAGACTCTTGGGCCACGTCGCCACGCCCACGTGCTCCACCACCACGTCCACGCCGCGCTTGCCGGTGATCCGCTTCACCTCGGCGGAGATGTTCTGCCGATAGTGGTCGATCACATGGTCGGCGCCAAGCTCGCGAGCCCTGGCGAGCTTGTCGTCGCCGCCGGCGGTCACGATCACGCGGCACTGGAACATCCTGGCGATCTGGATAGCGGCCGAGCCGACGCCGCTCGATGCGGCCAGCACCAGCACATCCTCGCCCGGCTGGAGCTGCGCGCGCGCCATCAGCATGTGCCACGCCGTGAGGAACACTACCGGCGCGGCGGCGGCGTCTTCGAAGCCGAGGTCGCCGGGAATTTGGATCACGCTGTATTCGGGCGCGGCCAGCAGTTCGGTGTTGCCGCCGTCCACGGCGTAGCCGAACAGGGTGTAGCGGCGGCAGAAATGGTCGCTGCCGGAGAGGCACTGCTGGCACTGCCGGCAGCTCAGCCCGGGCGAGAGCAGCACCCGCCAGCCGGGCTTGACGCGCTCGCAGAGATCGCCCACTTCGACAATCTCGCCGGCGATATCGCTGCCCAGCACGTGCGGCATGGAGAAGCTCATTCCGGGAATGCCGGCGCGCACGAAAAGGTCCAGGTGGTTCAGGGCGCATGCGCGCACGCGGACCAGGACCTGGTCGGGCTTCAGCCTGGGTTCGGGAGCGTCTTCGTAGACCAGCACTTCCGGGCCGCCGTGCCGGTGAATGCGAGCGGCTTTCATGATGAAAGGCTAACATGGCTATGTTCGAGCCGTGGCTGCTGGCGCGCGGTCTTGCGGGCGCAAACATTTCATCGGCGTCCTGTTTCCATCTATTTGGGTGTATTCTGAAGTGTCAAGGGGAG
>Ga0181524_10003696_pt1 | contig 14651 bp, 10 predicted proteins | sample PEATcosm2014_Bin_34_FD_119761 | JGI IMG/M metagenome (GOLD analysis project Ga0181524, IMG submission 119761) | Peatland microbial communities from MTU Mesocosm Facility, Houghton, MI, USA - PEATcosm2014_Bin05_60_metaG | ecosystem: Environmental > Terrestrial > Soil > Wetlands > Peat | place...
CACCCGGCACGGAACGCCCACAGGCCGGAGCGCCGGCTTCAGCCGGCTTTGGGCCTCCGAACGCCGCAAGACAGGGAAAATGACAACGGCCGGCCCTCTGGGTGTGAAATATCCGGGCTAGAAGGTGGTGGAAAAACTCCAACCCCAACGGGGTTGTGGAGCAAAGCCCAGGGTTGGCGCAGCGCCAACCCTGGGTAATCGGGTGGCGACGCCCATCAACCCCAACGGGGTTGCGGCCCGGTGGCCGGAAAACCAGTCGCTTATGATCCCCGTTGGCCACAACCCCGTTGGGGTTGAGGGCCCCTTCACCGCCGGCACCCAGGGTTGTCCCTTCGGTCCAACCCTGGGCTTTGTTACACAACCGCTTTGCGGTTGAAACGGCGCACGCCACCTTGAGCTGGAAATCCTGCAAACGCCCGGACACTCTCGCCCCCATGCCACACTCACTATCCGCCGTTTACATTCACCTCGTTTTCTCAACCAACCGAGAATTCTGGAGGTTCCACTGGCAGGACGGCTATTCGGACTTTTCGGTCAACCACTCCAACCTGGATCGGGTACAAGTCCAGATTCGGATTTCGGATTTCGGATTTCGGATTTCTTTTGACCTTCGGCCTTCCTTCCTGCGCCCTCTCCGGCTACCATGCGTTTCATCTATGAGAATTCGCTTGGTCAGAGTCCTGCTGGCGGTTTGGTTCAGTGCTCTTGGGAGTATCACGATTTGGGCGGTCGATTCCTCGATTCCCTTGCCGGAGCATCCCCGGCCTGATTTCCAACGCGCCGAGTGGCTCAACCTGAACGGTCCCTGGCAATTCCGGTCCGACAAAGAGGACAGCGGCCTTGCCGGGAAATGGTTCGAAGGGCTGGCCGGCTCGTCCCAGACGATCATCGTGCCGTTCCCGTGGGGCTCGGCTCTGTCCAAGGTCCCGGACGAGGCCACCATCGCCTGGTATGCGCGCGCGGTGCGGGCACCGGAGGATTGGCAGGACCGGCGGGTATTCCTGGTCATCGGGGCGTGCGACTGGGAGACCCGGGCCTGGCTGGACGGGGAACCGCTGGGCACTCACCGCGGCGGCTACGTCCCGTTCGAGTTCGAGCTTACGCCCCGCCTCAAGCCGGGCCAGAGCCATCAACTCGTGCTGCGGGTGGACGATACGGCCCGCGCCTTCAAGTTGGAGGGCAAACAAGGCTACGGCAACGCCCGCGGCATCTGGCAGACCGTCTATCTGGAGGCCCGCCCCCAGACCTGGCTCCAGAGCCTCCATTTCGCCCCTGACCTCGACCAATCGAGGGTAGCCGTGACGGCCAACTTGAGCGACCCGGCGCCGGCGGGCGCCCGGATAAAGCTCCAGTTCAAAACCGGGGGTCTGCCCGAGGCGTCCCAACCCGTGCCCGCCGGCGCCACTCAAGTCCAGTTTGCGGTCTCGATACCCAACGCCCGGCTCTGGTCCCTGGACGACCCCTTTCTCTACGAGGTCGAGGCCCTCTTTCTGGCGGGTAACGCCCAGGACCGCGTCTCCTCCTACTTCGGCATGAGAAAAATCAGCGTCATGAACGTGCCGAGCCTTGGCTTCCCTTACATCGCCCTGAACGACCAGCCCATTTACCTGCGGATGACCCTCGACCAGTCGTATCATCCCGAGGGGTTCTACACTTTCCCCAGCGACAGCTTCATGCGGGACGAGATTCTGCGTTCGCGCCGCCTGGGCCTCAACGCCAACCGCCTGCACGTCAAAGTGGACGTGCCCCGCAAGCTCTATTGGGCCGACCGCCTGGGCCTGCTGCTCATGGCTGACGTGCCCAACAGTTGGGGCGAACCCGACGCGGACATGCGCGGGGAAATCGAAATGACCCTGCGCGGCATGCTTGCCCGGGACTTCAACCACCCCGCCATTTTTTCCTGGGTCCCCTTCAACGAGACCTGGGGGCTTATGAGCGGCAAAGGCCGCGACCGCCGTTACCAGCCCGAAACCCAGGAATGGGTCGCCTCGATCTATCGTCTGGCCAAACAGCTCGACCCGACCCGGTTGGTCGAAGACAACTCGGCCTGCAACTTTGACCACGTGGCGACCGACATCAATTCCTGGCACGCCTATCTCCCGGGCTATGCCTGGCGCGACCATCTCGACCAGGTCACGCGCGACACTTTTCCCGGCTCGAAATGGAATTTCATCGGCGGCCGCGTCCAGGCCAGCCAGCCTTTGCTCAACAGCGAATGCGGCAACGTCTGGGGCTACGACGGCAGCACGGGCGACTGCGACTGGAGCTGGGATTACCACCTCATGATGAACGAATTCCGCCGCCACCCCAAGATCTGCGGCTGGCTTTACACCGAGCACCACGACGTCATCAACGAATGGAACGGCTACTACCGATTTGACCGCTCCGAAAAACTCACCGGCCTGGACGAGATCGTCCCGGGCATGAGCCTGCGCGACCTTCACGGCCCGTTCTACCTCTCCACGGGCAGCGACCTGTGCCGCGACGCCAAGCCGGGCCAGGAGGTCAGGGTCCCGCTCTGGGCCTCGTTTCTGACCGGCCACGCGCCCGCCGAGCGCCTGCGCCTGCGCGCCACTCTCAGCGGCTGGGACACCCTGGGCCGCGCCCAATGGTACTCGCAAAGCGTGCGCGCCATCGAGTTTCGGCCCTGGCTCTCGATGGAGCTGGAGCCGTTCCGGGTCACCTTGCCCGAGCACCCGGCCCTGGTAGTCCTGAGCCTGGTCCTGGAAGACCCCTCCGGCATGGTGCTCCATCGCAACTTCACCACTTTCCTGGTCGCCAACGGCCCCGCCCCGCGCGACGAACAAGCAGAACTCAATGGCGCTCGAGTCCGTCTCCTTCGCTTCGCCCCGGCCACCTTCAGCGCCGCCGAATGGTCCTTGAAACAATGGAACGTCTTGGACGGCCTCAAGGTCGACGGCGCCGGCGCCGGCTACTTCGAATTTCGCGTGCCCTGGCCCGAAGGAGTGACGCCCGAAGCCATCGCCGGGGCCTCCCTGGTGTTCGAGGCCTCCGCCAAGCGACTCTTCGGCAAAGACCAGGAAGGGGCGGCCCGGCAGGAAGGCGATTTCATGCTCGGCCGCGGCACCCACGACCCCAGCCGCAACCCCAACGCCTATCCCATGACCGATACCCGCACCTTCCCCAGCGCCGTGCGGGTCCGCCTCGCCGGCGTCTCTCTGGGCCAATTCGATCTGCCCAACGACCCCGCCGACCATCGTGGCATCCTCTCCTGGCACGCCCAAAAACACGACCGCAAACTCCACGAAGCCGGCTCTTACGGCTATCTCATCAACGCCGTCATTCCGGCCGACTCATTGCGCGCCGCCGCCGCCGCCAAGGAATTCCTCATCCGCCTCCAAGTCGACCCCTCCCTGCCCGGCGGCCTGGCCCTCTACGGCGAACGCTTCGGCCGTTACCCACTGGACCCAACCGTGGTCCTCACGTTAAAGTAGCGGTAGAACTGGAGTCGCATGCCAACGGCGCTGACTATCAGGCTTCTCCACCACAACAAGACTGAGTTCGGGGACTTCCAGACGCCACTGGCGCTGGCGCGCGAAGTGTGTTCACTCCTGGTTGCGCAAGGGGTCGAGGCGAATTGCATCGTGGAACCGACTTGCGGACTCGGCGCGTTTCTCGTCGCGGCGGCCGAAGCCTTCCCGAGCGCCCGGCTTCTTGGGTGGGACATCAACCCCGGTCATCTGCAGAGGGCGGAATCGGCATTGGCTCAAGCCGGCGCCCTGATGCGCGCCACGCTCCGTCGCGAGGATTTCTTCGCGCATGATTGGGACGCGGAGCTTTCGAACATTCATGGCAGTGTCCTCGTGCTCGGGAATCTGCCGTGGGTAACCAACGCGGCCGTCTCCGGTATGAATGGTTCCAATCTGCCGGTGAAGGAGAACTTCCTCGGCCTTCGCGGCATCGAAGCGCGCACAGGCAAATCCAACTTCGACATATCCGAGTGGATGCTTATCCGCCTGATGAAGGCGCTCCGCGGAAGGGCGGCCGTTATCGCCATGCTCTGCAAGACAGCCACCGCCCGCAAGTTGCTGCGCTTTGGCTGGCAGAATGACGGGAGAATCGCCGAGGCCTCCTTGCGCCTGATCGACGCGAAGAAGCATTTCGGCGCGTCGGTTGACGCTTGCCTGCTGCTGGCGCGGACAGGCGAAGCCGGACCGGCCGAGGCGGAGATTTTCGACAACCTTGCAGTCACGCGCCCCGCGGCGACTTTCGGGCTGGCCGGGCAGGACCTGGTCTCCGACATCCGCACCTACCGCCGGCTCCGGCATTTGGAGGGACTCTGCCCGTATCAGTGGCGTTCCGGCGTGAAGCATGATTGCGCGTCCGTGATGGAACTCCTGCGTAACGAGGGCGGCGCGCTGCACAACAAGCTCGGAGAGAAAGTCTGCATTGAGCCGGATTACTTGTTCCCGTTGCTGAAGTGCTCCGATCTCGCGAACGGCCGCACCGAGCCGCGGCGGTTCCTCGTTGTTACCCAGCGGCGGGTCGGCGAGGACACGGGTGCAATCGCGGCAAGGGCGCCGCGCACATGGAACTACCTCAGCGCCCATCGGGAGCTTTTCGCGGCACGGAAAAGTTCTATTTACGCCAGCCGTATTCCGTTCGCGCTGTTCGGCATTGGCGATTACTCGTTTGCCCCGTGGAAGGTCGGAGTTTCGGGTCTGCACCGCGCGCCACGCTTCGCATTGGTGGGACCAGCAGACGGAAAGCCGGTGCTCCTTGACGACACTTGCTACTTTTTGCCGTTCGAGAGCGAGCGCGAGGCGCGCGTGGTGGCCGTGATTCTCAACTCACCGGAATGCCGGGAGTTCCTGGCGTCCCTCACGTTCACGGACTCGAAGCGGCCGATTACTGCCGATTTGCTTGGACGACTCAACTTTCGCGCGCTCGCTGAAGACGCCGGCTGTGGTGATGAATGGGCAGCATCGCGAGCAGGCACCGTCGGTTTTGCTCCGCGGACGGCGGCGGCGCAAGCGGAGTTCCTGATGGAACGACCGGACGCTTGATTCAATTCATGTCCTCAAAACCTGAGCAACGGAGAGGAGAGCCTCGACGATTCGCCGGATTGCTTTTTTCCGCGAAGCGGGTTAGGGATTCTGTCGGTCGGCAGCTAAACTGAATGCGAAAGGAATGCCTATGTTGGTGGTGCATGTTCATGTCCATGTAAAGCCTGAGTCGATAGAGGCCTTTAAAGGGGCAACTCTCGAGAACGCACGGCAGAGCGTCCAGGAGCCGGGCATCGCCCGCTTCGATGTCGTGCAGCAGCAGGAGGATGCGACCCGGTTTGTGCTCATCGAGGCCTACCGCAACCCGCAAGCCCCTGCGGCCCACAAGGAAACCAAACACTATCAAACCTGGCGCGACGCCGTGGCCCCCATGATGGCCGAGCCGCGCTCCAGCGTGAAGTACCAGAACCTGTTCCCCGACGACCAGAACTGGTAGGTGCAGGAAGAAATTATGAAGTATGAAGTATGATCCAGTTTCATAATTCATAATTCATAATTCCCGATCATGTTCGAGTTTGCGACTGCCACACGGATCATCTTCGCCGCCGGCGCGGTGCGCGAAATCGGCCCTTTGGCGCAGCAGTTCGGTTCGCGAGCCCTGGTGGTGACCGGCCGAGACCCGGGCCGGGCCGAACCGCTGTTGGCGGCGCTGCGCCAGCATGGCGTCCAGCCCGTGGCATTTGCCGTCGCAGGGGAGCCCGAAATCCGGACCGTCGAAGGCGGCGTTGCCCTGGCCCGGCAAGAGGGGTGTCAGTTGGTGATCAGCCTGGGCGGGGGCAGCGCGATCGATGCCGGCAAGGCCGTTGCTGCGATGCTCGCCAACGAAGGCGAATTGCTAGATTATCTGGAAGTCATCGGCCGCGGCAAGGCATTGAGCCGGCCCTCGGCGCCCTTCATCGCCATTCCCACGACCGCAGGCACCGGCTCCGAAGTCACCCGCAACGCGGTGCTGGCTTCGCCCCGGCACCGGGTTAAAGTGAGCCTCCGCGGCCTGGGGATGCTACCCAAGCTCGCCCTGGTTGATCCGGAGTTGACATTCACCCTGGCCCCGGCCACCACCGCCAGCACCGGCCTGGATGCCCTGACCCAGCTCATCGAGCCTTATGTCTGCTCACGCGCCAACCCGATGACCGATGCTCTCTGTGTCGAGGGCCTGCGCCGCGCGGGCAGGTCCCTGCGCACCGCCTTTGAAAATGGCCGGAACGCCGCCGCCCGCGAGGACATGGCCCTGGCCAGCCTGTTCGGCGGGCTGGCCCTGGCCAATGCGGGTCTGGGCGCCGTGCATGGCTTTGCCGGGCCGATTGGCGGCCTGTTCCCCGCCCCCCATGGCGCCGTGTGCGCCGCCCTGCTGCCCCGCGTCATGGAGGCCAACCTCCGCGCCCTGCGCCAACGCCAGCCCGCCAGCCCGTCTCTGAGTCGCTACGACGAAATCGCGCGCCTCCTGACCCACTCCGCCACTGCTGCTGCCGACCAGGGGGTCGAGTGGGTCCGTCGCCTGGTGACCGAGTTGCGCATCCCCAGCCTCGCCGCTTATGGACTCACCGCCCAACTCATCCCCGACATCGTGGACAAAGCCGCCAAGGCCAGCAGCATGAAAGCCAACCCGATCCCCCTTTCCGCCGATGAATTGACGGCCATCTTGCGCAATGCGCTCAGTTGACCTTTATCCCGGTTTTCAACCGGCCGTGAAGTGGGGCAGGCATCTTGCCTGCCGGCAGGCAGGATGCCTGCCCCACGCTGGCTCGCCATGCGGGCGAAAACCGTGATAGGGTTGTAAAAATCTCGCAATTTGGGCCTGAGCGCACTAAACTGCCTCCTATGTTCAAGGCAGACGATTTGTTCGATTTGAGGCAGACGGAGCACGCGGCGTTGTTTGATGGGTGCGAATATGCGTGGGAGGCGCTGGAGAGGATAAAGGGTTATCTTCAGAGGCACCTGCGTCCAGGGCTGCACAACCGCTGCCAGGGAGTCGCCTATATTGGGGAACAGGTCTTCATCGGCGAAGGCACCGTCATCGAGGACGGGGTGATGATCAAGGGCCCCGCCATGATCGGCCGCAACTGCCAGATTCGCCACAATGCCTACATCCGCGAGCAGGTGATTATCGGGGACAACTGCACCATCGGCAATTCGTGCGAGGTGAAGAACTCGCTCCTGTTCAACGAGGCCGCGGCGCCGCATTTCAATTACATCGGCGACTCGGTGCTCGGCTACAAAGCCCACCTCGGGGCCGGGGTGAAGATTTCCAATGTCAAACTGGCGGCCGGCAACGTCACGGTTGAAATCGAGGGCCGGCCTTTCGACACGGGTCTGCGCAAGTTCGGCGCCTTGCTGGGCGATCATTGCGAGGTGGGTTGCAACGCCGTGCTGAACCCGGGCAGCATCATCGGACGGGGCGCCATCATCTACCCCAATACGAATTGGCGGGGTGTTCTGCCGGCCAACCAGATCGCGAAGAACAAGGCCTCGATCGAGGTCGTCGCGCGGAAGACGTGAGCTGGACTTTATCCACCCGGCCATTATGCGAGCGGAACGAGCCAAACTGATGTCCCGTAGGGACCAAAGGATAATAGCCCAGGGCAAGCGGAGCGCCGCCCTGGGTAAGAAGCCCAACGTGAATGCCTCCCTTTTTTTCGCTGTCATTGCCAGAGGTGGACGGCCGAAAACCCGATGATCAGCGTCATTGACCCGCAATCTGCAAGCGCCGACGCAGACCTGGCAGGACAGGTCGAGGCGGTCTTCTCGGCGTCCGGGCGCTTGTCGCGGTCTCCGAATTTTGAGTTTCGTCCGCAGCAGCAGCAGATGGCGGTGGCGGTGGCGCGGGCGCTCGAGCAACGCGAGCACCTGGCGGTCGAGGCGGGCACGGGGGTCGGCAAGAGCCTGGCTTACCTGGCGCCGGCGATTCTCTACGCCAAGGCCAACAAGAAGAAGGCGGTGATATGCACCCATACCATCAACCTCCAGGAACAGCTCTTCGGCAAGGACCTCCCGGTGCTCCAAAAGGTCCTGCCGGTGGATTTCAGCTATTCGATGCTCAAAGGGCGGGCCAATTACCTATGCACGCGCCGGCTGTACAAGGCCATGCAGCAGTCGGCCAGTCTCTTTACCTCGTCCGAGGGGCAGGAATTGCAGCGGATTTACGAATGGTCGAAGACCAGCACGGACGGCAGCCTGTCCGATTTCGAGGTGGAACCGGACCCGAGGGTCTGGGCGCAGGTCTGCTCGGAGCGCGGGTTATGCTCGCCCAAGACCTGCGGTTACCAGTCCGAGTTTGCCAAGGAGCACGAGGTCTGTTTCTTCCAGCGGACGCGCCAGCGGATTCTGGCTTCGGACGTGTTGGTGCTGAACCACACGCTGTTTTTCACGCTGCTGGGCGGCCTGGAGGAGGAACCGGACGGCGGCATCCTGTTCCGGAATGATTTCGTCATTTTTGACGAGGCCCACCAGATGGAGCGGGTGGCTTCAAAGCACATTGGCCTGAGCGTCTCCAGCGGCCAGGTGCGCTACGCCTTGCAGCGGCTGTGGAACCCGAGGACGGAGAGGGGGTTGCTGGCCACCATGCTCCAGGGTGGGGCGGTGAAACTGGTGGCGGCGCTCCTCGCCGAGGCCGAGCAGTTCTTCGGCAAAGTCGAGGCGGCCTGCGAGGAACTGCACAAGTCAGCCAAAAAGCGCAGTTTTGGCGGCGGGGAAAAGGAATCGCGCCAACGTGACTGGACCGAGCTGCGGATTCGCAAACCCGAGCTGGTGGACGATAGCCTGTCCTTGCCCATCCAGAGGCTGCGCGAGGCGGTCAGCAATGTGATCAAGATGAGCGAGGACAGGGAGATTGGGTTGGAGCTCATCGAGTGCAATCGGCGCCTGGGCGACCTGCGCGACGAGGTCGTGATGTTCCTCAGCCAAAGCGCCGAGGACCACGTCTATTGGGTCGAGCGCAGCGGACGGGCCCAGAAGACCTTGACTCTCAACGCCGCCCCGGTGGATGTGGCCGAGTTTTTGCGCCGACGGCTCTTCGGCAGCAAGACTTCGGTCATTATGACCAGCGCCACGCTGGCCACCAAAGCGGAGCCGGCGCCGGACCTGTCCGGCCCAGAGGCCGGCGCGGCCAGTCAAACTGCCCCGAGGCCCGGGCCGGCCCCGGGCAAGAAGGGTCCGGCCGGAGCGCCTGGGTTGCTCTACTTCGCGCGGCGCGTCGGGGCCGAGGCGGCCGCGTTGCTGCAAGTGGGCACGCCCTTTGATTACGAGCGCCAGATGAAGCTCTACGTGGCGGGCAAAATGCCCGACCCGCGCGAGGAAGGATACCGCGACGCGCTCATCCATTGGATCGAGCATTTTGTCCGGTTGACCCACGGCAAGGCCTTTGTGCTGTTCACCAATTTCAAGCTCATGCTCGAGGTGGGCGAGTTGATGGAGCCGTTTTTCAACCAGATGCGCATCGCCTGTTTCGTTCAGGGCACCGGCACGCCCCGCTCGGTAATGCTCGAGAAATTCAAGGACGACATTGATTCGGTCCTCTTTGGCACCGACAGCTTCTGGCAGGGCGTGGACGTGCCCGGCGCGGCCCTGTCCAACGTCATCATCACGCGTCTGCCCTTTGCGGTGCCCGACCACCCGCTGATCGAGGCGCGGCTCGAGGCCATCGAGGCGCGGGGCGGCGATTCCTTCCGCGAGTTTTCCCTGCCCGAGGCGATTCTCAAGTTCCGCCAGGGCGTCGGGCGGCTCATTCGCACCAGGAACGATACCGGGATCATCGTCGTCCTGGATAACCGCCTGCTGACCAAGCAATACGGCCGGGCCTTTCTCCAGGCCCTGCCCAAGTGCCCGGTGGAGGTCGTTTGAAGCCTTGCCAAGGCGCAAAGGCTTCAGGCAAAGTGAGCGTGTGAGTTTTCGAGAGAAACTGGTTGGGTGGGAGGAATTGCCGCAATGGCGGGCCGCCGTGCGCGCGAGCGGCAAGCGATTGGTCGTCACCAACGGCTGCTTCGATCTGCTGCATCTGGGCCATGTGGCTTACCTCGAGACGGCCCGCTCTCACGGGGATGCCTTGTTGGTCGGGCTCAATGGAGATGATTCCGTCCGCCAACTCAAAGGCCCGGACCGGCCGGTCAATGGCGAGAACGACCGCGCTGCCGTGCTCGCCGCACTGGAGAGCGTGAGCGGCGTTTGCATTTTCGCCGAGCTGCGGGCGACGCGTTTCCTGGCGGCGGCGCAGCCGGACATCTACGTTAAGGGCGGCGACTACACGCTGGAAACCCTCGACGCGGACGAGCGGCGGGCGGTGGACGCCGGAGGTGGGAAAATCGTGCTCATCCCTTTTGTGCCGGGAAAATCCACCACGGCCCTCCTGAACAAGATCGCGCGGTTATAATGACTCGTCCGCGGGATAGGCGACCCCGACCTCGAATCAAATGGCCGCGAAAAGGCACAAAAGGCGCAAACAATTGGAGTTTCTGCGCCGCTTGTGCCTGTTCGCGGCCATTTGGATTGTGTCCTGTTGAGCAGATGAAGATACTGGTGATTTCGTTCGCAGGCAATGGCGACACCCTGTTTGCCACGCCGCTCATCCATGAGTTGCGGGCGAGCTTTCCGGACGCATGCATCGATGCTCTGGTGAGGTGGCCGGGGGCCAAGGGTCTGCTCGAAGGGAACCCCCACCTGAGTGCCGTCTGGCAGAAGAACCTGATTACGGAGGGCAAAACTGGGGGGCTGATGTTCCTCTGGCGGTTGCGCCGCCGGCATTACGATGTCTCGATCAACACCCATCCGCAGAGCCGCATCGCCTATCGGTTCGTCGCCCGTTTCATCAATGCCCGAGTCCGCATCAGCCATCAGTATGATAATGTCTCGCTGCTGGATCGGGTGCTGGTGAATCGCATACTGCCGCAGGATTATCAGCGGCATAGCATCGAGAACAACCTCGCCTGCCTGGCGTGCCTGGGGGCCAAGCCGGTGCTGTCCGAGCACGATTACGAGATCTATCTCTCGCCGGCGGAACTGGCCTGGGCCCGGGAGTTCATCGCCACGGAGAAGCTCTTCGGGCGGCGGCTTCTGGGTCTGCACGTCGGTTCGGGCGGCACCAAGAACCTCTTGCTCCGGCGCTGGCCCCTCGAGCATTACCTGGAACTGCTGCGGCGGCTGCGCAACGCCTGGCCGGACCTGACCGTCCTGCTCTTCGGCGGACCCCAGGAGCAAGCCGATCATGCCAAGCTGCTGGCCGCCGGGGGCGAGGGCTTGCGGCATCCTGCCACCCGAAACCTGCGCCAGGCGGCGGCATTGCTGCGCCATTGCCATGCGTTCCTGAGCGTCGACACCGTCCTCATGCATTTGGCCGCCGCCGTCAAAGTCCCAGGGCAGATCGTCATCGAGACGCCCACCTGGAACAAACCGATCCAGCCCTATCGAAACCCCTTTGTCCTGGTAAAGAACCCCGTGGTCGCGGGCCGCAACCTGGAGTATTACCGGTATGATGGCCGCGGCATCCGGGGCACCCCTGAAGCATTGGCCCGGTGCATGGCATCCGTCCCGGTGGAGGAGGTCTATCGTGCAGTCGAGGAAGCCCTGAAGCGCCGGAGTTGAGATGCAGCCGATCCAGGGCCAGGCGCGAGTCAACTCCCGGGCAGCGGCATGGCAGGGACGCACAAAACGGAGACATCCATTCTCCGTTCGGCCGTCCAATCCGCTGAATGCCTTTGCGCCTGGCAGCGGATTGACTATGGTGGCGCGGTGAAAACAAACCAACGGATGCGACGAGTCTTTCATTTCGGCGAGTTTCTCGGACAGGCCCTTAGTGGTCCATTCCCTAAATACGCTGACGTAGGCGGCGAGGGACTTTTCGCGCAGGCAAGGCGCGAGCACCGAGCATATCCGCCGCGATCTGTGAGGTGCGAGCAACGCAGCCTGCGCGAAAAAGAACCGCCGAATACGTTGGCGCATTTAAGGAATGGACCACTTAGACTTCGGGCCTCGGACTTCTACCTTCCTTCGACCTTCGATCTTCGATCTTCGACCTTCAACCCCCTCCCCGCGGCCCATCTCCTGGCATTGGCTCTCCTCCTGCCGGGCTGTTTCGGCCGAGCCTCTGCCGCTTCGGGTTGGGAGCCTGCCGGCTTGTCGGGTGGGGGTGGAATGTTCGCGCCGGCGGTTTCTGCGGCAAACCCGGACCTGATGATGATCAACTGCGACATGAGCGGGGCCTACATCTCCCAGGACGGCGGCCACAACTGGCGCATGATCAACCAGGCCCAGCTTCGCAGCGATACCCGGTGCCGACCCGCCTTTCATCCGTCCGATCCTGACATCATCTACGCCTCCTCCGGCGGCCAACTCCGGGTCAGCCGCGATCGTGGCCTGACCTTTTCCCCCTTCGGCGACCTTAAGGAGGCGCTCGAGGGGGAAATCGCGATCAACCCTGCCGGCCCCGACCTGATGCTCACCGGGATGCGCAACGGCCGCTGCTCGCTCTCGCCCGATGCCGGCAAGACGTGGTCTCCCTGCAACGGACCGTCCGGCCCTCTCCTCGGATTTCACTTCGATCGCACCCGTCCCGGCCGCGTGATCTTCGCCGCCACCGAAAAGGGCGTCTGGCGTTCGGATGACGGCGGCCGGAATTGGGCGGACAAGACGCAGGGCCTCCCATGGAAGGAAATCCAGGGCTTTGCCGGCGGTTCCGAGCCTTCGGGCCAACTGATCATGCTGTACTGTTCGGTCCGCAGCCGCATCGAGGACGGCGCGTTCCACGGCGGCCTCTACCGTTCGCGTGACCGCGGGGAAACCTGGGAACCGGCAATGGGACGCGGCCTCAACACCGAAACCAAACAAGCGGACCCGTGGGCTTACGGCCCCATCTCCCAGTATCAACAACTCCTGGCGACGGATGCCAGACCGCTCACGGTGTACGCCCTCAACACCAGCACCGGTTTCCATCCGCCCCACAGCGATACGGTCTATCGCAGCGATGACGGCGGCCAGACCTGGCGGGCGACCTACTTCATGGACCCCCGGTTCGACCGCTACAACGTGGCGCCGGACTATGTCACGGCATCCACCGGTCAGTCGTTCAAAGGCGGCGAGACGCCCTTCGGAGTCGCGATATGCAATACCGACCCCAACCGCGTCATCCTGCTGCGCAACGAGTGCCACATCACCCACAACGGAGGCGAGACCTGGTTCGCGGGCCATACCCGCCCGGCGCCCGGGCAGACGCCGGGGCGCGGTTCTGCCTGGGCGTGCAACGGGCTGGTCGTTACCACCACATGGCATTACTACATTGACCCGTTCGACGCCAAGCGCCATTACATCGCCTACACCGACCTCGGTTTGGCCCGCTCCCTGGATGCCGGCCAAAGCTGGATCTGGTGGGACAGCAAGTCCTGGGCGCCATGGCGAAACACCTGTTACGAGATGGCCTTCGACCCGGACATTCCCGGCAAAATCTGGGGCGCATTCTCCGATGTCCATGACATCCCCAATGACAATATCATCTCGGAGCGCCACGGCCATGACCGGCCAGGCGGGGTATGCCTTTCCCTGGACTTCGCCGCCTCCTGGAAGGCCCAGGCCCGCGGCTTGCCCCTCAAGGCTGTGACCTCCATCGTGCTCGATCCCGGCAGCCCTCGCGATTCACGCACACTCTACGCCGGGGTCTTTTCCCAAGGGGTCTTCAAGACGACCGACGATGGCCGGACCTGGACTCCGAAAAACGAAGGGCTCGGCCATCCGGACAACATGCGGGTCTCCCGCGTGTTCCTCCACCGGGACGGGACGCTCTATGCGATGATCTGCGCCCGGCGCCCGGCGCCACGCAAACCCTTGGCCCCGGAAGGCGTGGGGCTTTACCGCTCCCGCAACGGAGGCGATAACTGGGAGTGCCTCAACCCTCCTCAGCCCTGGTTGTATCCCAAAGACTTCTCGGTCCATCCTCAGGACAGCAACCGCATCCTGGTGGGCGCCTGTGACTCGAGCTGGGAAGACAGGTCCGGCGGCCTGTACAGCACCTCGGACGGCGGTAAAACCTGGCAGCTCATCGGCCGGCAAGGCCCGCAGACATTCGGGGGTTACTTTCATCCAACACACGACGGCTGGCTCTACATGACGCTCACCGAAGGCGCTCCAGGGGCCGGTTTATGGCTCAGCCGCGACCACGGCCTGTCGTGGCACAGTTTCGACCAGTTGCCCTTCGCAAACATCCAGCGCGTCGAGTTCGATCCCGCCAACGACGCCACCCTGCGCGTCACCACCTTCGGCGGCAGCATCTGGCGCGGACCGGCGGTGCCGTAACTCCAGCGCGCTTCAATAGCCTCGCCGCAGGAGATAATAGACGGCGAATACAAGTCCGGCGCAGAGCACAGACATCAACAGGGCGGAACCGATGAAGTAGGATGCGGCCATCATCAGCACTCCGCCAACCATGGGAAGCCACGAACCCTCCTTCTTGCCGTAGATGAAATAGCCCAGCCCGACCGACCCCCAGAACAGTGAGGCGAAAAGGAAACTCGCATTAAACATACTTGGGCGCGGGACAGAATTCTTCGGAACGCGAGTTTTTCGCGTTTTTTTGTTGCTGAATATATATGCTCATATATACTCACTGACCATGAACGATCCTCTCACTCCGCAATCCCTCTTGGAACA
>Ga0181524_10003700_pt1 | contig 14639 bp, 4 predicted proteins | sample PEATcosm2014_Bin_34_FD_119761 | JGI IMG/M metagenome (GOLD analysis project Ga0181524, IMG submission 119761) | Peatland microbial communities from MTU Mesocosm Facility, Houghton, MI, USA - PEATcosm2014_Bin05_60_metaG | ecosystem: Environmental > Terrestrial > Soil > Wetlands > Peat | place...
CTTCTATGCCCACCCGGCTGAGACGCCCCCGGAGACCCTGGCCGCCGCCGCCAAAAACCCTGGCGACGCCTTTGCCGGGCGCGACCTGGTCATCACCAGCTACTCGATGGTGCTTCGTCTGCCATGGCTCAAGCAAACCGGGTGGAACCTGGTCGTCCTGGACGAGGCCCAGGCCATCAAAAACCCCGGCGCCCGCCAATCTCGAGCCGTCAAGGAACTCCCGGCCCGCCACAGAATTGTCCTCACCGGCACCCCCATCGAGAATCGCCTGTCCGATTTGTGGTCCCTCTTCGACTTTATTTGCCCTGGCCTGCTAGGCAGCGCCAAGGAATTCGCCGCTTTCCTCAAGAACCGCTCGGCGGGCGACCAAACCCAATTCGGCGCATTACGCCGCTTGGTGCGGCCCTATATCCTCCGCCGCCTCAAGACCGATAAACGCGTCATCGCCGACCTGCCTGAAAAGACCGAGATGATCGCCTTCTGCTCGCTAACGCGCGCCCAGGCTGCGCTCTACCAACAGTCAGTCGCCGAACTGGCCGAGCGGCTCGAAAGCCCCGAAGTCGAAGGCATCCAACGCCGCGGCATCATCCTGGCCTTTCTGACCCGGTTCAAACAAATCTGCAATCATCCCTCCCAATGGCTCGGCGATGGCGCTTATGACCCCGCCGCCAGCGGCAAGTTCCAGCGTCTGTGCGAGTTGTGCGAGGAGATTGCCGCGCGCCAGGAAAAGGCCCTGGTCTTCACCCAATACCGCGAGATGACCGAACCCCTGGCCCGCTGCCTGGCGGCCGTTTTTGGCAAACCCGGCCTCATCCTGCATGGAGCCACCCCAATCAAACAACGCAAAGAACGGGTGGACGATTTCCAACGCGAGAGCGGCCCGCCCTTCTTTGTCCTCTCGCTCAAGGCCGGGGGCACCGGCCTCAACCTCACCGCCGCCTCCCATGTGATTCACTTCGACCGCTGGTGGAACCCGGCCGTCGAAAACCAGGCCACCGACCGCGCCTTCCGCATCGGCCAGAAACGCAATGTCATGGTCCACAAATTCACCTGCCGCGGCACCGTCGAGGAGAACATCCAAAATTTGATTGCCAGCAAAACTTCTCTGGCCGAAGATATTCTCGGCGAAGGCGCCGAGCGCCTCCTGACCGAGATGGGCAATTCCGAATTGCTCCGCTTCGTGGCCCTGGACATCAAGGCCGCAGCGGGAGAGTAAAAAAACGAGCGGTTGATATTGACAAGCCCTGCAAGGTCGCGTATCAGCACAGTTCTCAAAACCGAATCAAAGCCTATGGGTTGGGGAAATTACGGATACTACGGCGGATGGCGGCCTTACGTGCCCGTGGCGCAACGCCGGGCCAACGCCGCGCGCGAGATAGCCAAGTTGATGAAGAAAACCGGCCGCGCGGCCTCGCCGGTGGTCCTGGCCGGGCGCGCCATTGCCGGCACGTTCTGGGGCAAAGCCTGGTGCGACAACCTCGAGGCCTACAGCGACTACGCCAATCGCCTGCCGCGCGGCCGCACCTACATCCGCAACGGCTCGGTCGTCGATTTGCAGATCTCCGAGGGCAAGATCACCTCCTGCGTCAGCGGCTCCGAACTTTACAAAATCGAAATCAACATCAAGCCCTTGCCGCAGCGCCTGTGGAAGGCCATCCAGACGGAATGCGCCGGCAAGATCGACTCCCTCATCGAACTCCTCCAAGGCAAGCTCTCCTCCGCCGTGATGCAAGTCGTCACCCGCCAACAAACCGGCCTGTTCCCCAGCCCCAAAGAAATCGGGCTCGACTGTTCCTGCCCTGACTGGGCTGACCTCTGCAAACACGTCGCCGCCACCCTCTACGGCGTCGGCGCCCGGCTCGATCAAAAGCCCGAACTCCTCTTCCTCCTCCGTGGCGTGGACGCGGCCGACCTCATCAGCCGCGCCTCAGCCGCCGACATCGTCCGGCCAAAGGGCGCCGGAGAACCCGCCGCCATTGCGGAAAGCGAACTGGCCGACGTCTTCGGAATTGACCTGGACACCTCGGCCGCCGCCAAAACGCCCGCCGCCAAAGCGCCCGTGGCTCGCCGCAAAGCCCGCCGGCCCAAAACCCCGCCGCCTACTCCAGTCAAACCTCTCCGCAGCCGCAGACCCGGGAAGAAGCCGCAGCCCTGATCCCCTTTTCTTGCAAAACCTGTGAACAAAAGGGCACATCGAGGAAGCGGCTTCCGGGATTTCCTGAACCGGCAAGGTATTCTCCGAGGAGTCGAGACGCGGGCGTTAAAATGCCCGGTGAGCCTCCACGAACCGCGCATCGCGACGATATAAGCCGGTCCCACAAAGGCTTGCAACCAACGCGACGGCGCCGTGGCAGAAATCCGCCACCTGCCCAACGCCTTCCCCATGGAACGGCCTTACCGCTATGGGTGAACCCCGCGCCCGGCCCCAAGGCCGGTGACAAAGTCTATCGGGTCGTCTCGGGCAGGCCAATGTGGAGTGCGGTGGCAAGCGGCCTGCCGTGCCGTAGCTCGCGTCCTCGCGAGCGAAGGCGGGAGCGCGACGCCGCTTTGGCTTGGGCAGCGTTGGGCCTTCCTGGACGTCCCGGGGGGCCGAAATCCCGACTCGCCGCACGCGCGTCGAGCTAAGCGGCCCGCATTGTCCTGGGTTCGCGCAACCGGGGGTGCCAGAGTCGGAAGCGGCGCAGGTCTGACACCCTTCCAGGGGAATGGCGCTTACTTAAGCCCATTTCAGGCCGGAAACATCCAGAAAACCCCAATGATTCTCGCGCCGTATGGTCTTAAGTAAGCGCCATTCCCCTTCCAGGGTGCGGCACCTCCACGCCATGGACCGGGGGTATCGCGACGCTCAACCCCCGGCTACCTTCTGGCAGCCCTCCGGGCTGCGGGGCACGCCGCCAAAGACTGCTGGGCGAGAGGGGGCTTAGCTTGACGCGCGTGCGACTCGTCGGGACGCTTCGCTCTGCCGGCGCACTGCAAAAGACCACTTGGACCTCGGGATGACGGAAAAAGCCCAGCCCGCGTTGGCGACAAGCCGCCCGCGTGGGGCACGCGGGAATTTCAGCGGCCGATGGAAGCGCCGCGGTCGGAAGACGCGGACGAGAGGGTTTTGTCGGCATTCCGGCGAGGTTGTTCTTTGAGCGACGAGAAGCTTCTGCACAAAATGCTGGAGAAGATGGAGGGGAGAGGGGCGCAGTCAGCCAGTTTCAGAACTGCGAACGCGCCGCTGCGCCTGTGGCTACGGCACCGTGCAGCGACAGATCGGGAGATGCGATATGAGTCAAAAAGGAACTGTGCCACGGTCTGACCGCTTTACGGGAGGGCAACGAGACGATAGAGGCGGGGGGGCCGGCGAAACATGGTGACATCGAAGTAGGGTTGCGTCGTGTTGGTCAGAAGCACGGTGTCCAGCGTGACCCATGCGTCGATGGGGCCGAACTGGTTGATATAATCAACGCGGACGGAACTGCCGGCCGCCCCGGTCAGCGGAATCTCCGTGGCCAGGCTCATGTCCAGCGCGGTCGCCGGCCCGTTGGTCTGCCAGGCGCGGTAAAATCGTTGCGCCGGCAGCGGCTGGGAAAGATCAAGGCACAATTGGGGCCCGGCGACCAGGGTCACGTTCGAGAGGGAGAACCATTGCGGGGCGGCGGCGGCCAAGCTGTCCGCGTACTCAAGATGCACAAGGCTGCCGGAGCCGGCGGGCAAGCCGACGGCGGGGACGATGGCCGTCTCGACCGGAGAGATGACGCTCAACAAGGCCGGCGCGCTGGTCACGGCGCCGTAGGCGTAAGGATTCGTGACGACCAGCGTGTAGGCCCCTGCCTGGCCCGGTTGGACGTTCGCCAGTTCAAAGTACAAGTTGGTGGCGCCGCCGAGCGCGTTGGTGCCGTTAAAGTACCATTGGTAAGTTCCTGCGTACGGAACGTTCGTGGCCTGCGCCCAGAAGCCGGCGACTGAGCCTATCTCAGCCGTCTGGGTCGAGGGCGGCGTCACGATGGTCGGCAGCGCCCATGGCGTCGTCGGGATGCCGTCGAACTTTGCTCCCCAGCCCGAGGTCCCCGGCACGTAGTAAGCGATCGCCTTAGGGTCAAATGCAAACACCTCAATCCCCGCGGGTGCATTACCCTCGAAATAGGCTGCCGCCAGGCTGGAGCAGTAAGCGAACGTTCCGTTCCCGATGTTGGTGACGCTGCTGCCAATCGTGACGCTGGCCAGGCTGGAGCAGTAGGCGAACGCCCCGAACCCGATGCTGCCGACCCCGTTGCCAATCGTGACGCTGGCCAGGCTAAAGCAGTAGGTGAACGCACTGTCCCCGATGCTGATCACCACGTTGCTGGCGGCGCTGTTGCCTATGGCGACGCTGGCCAGGCTGAAGCAGTACGAGAACGCTCCCTGCCCGATGTTGGTGATGCCGTTGGGGATGAAGAGGTTGGTGAAGCTGGAGCAGTACGAGAACGCGCGAGCTCCGATGCTGGTCACCGGCAGGCCGTCGATCGTGGTGGGGATGGTTCCCGCACCGCCTGAACCGGTGTATCCCGTGATGGTGACCGCGCCGTTCGTGATGGCGTACTTGAATTGGAGTTGCGCTGCCGCCGGCAGCGCCAACAGCAACAGCAGCGTGAAAATCCATGAGGCGGAGACCCAACCCGCGATGGACATCCTGCTGTCGTTCATTCCAAATACTGCTTTTGTTTTTTTCATAGGTGTTTTCCTTCTGCCGGGAAGCAGCATGTCCATTTCAACTCCGGCGGCAGGTCTCAAGCCTGGCCCGGATTGGGCAGTGGTCCCCGGCAACTACACAGACCTTCAGCGACGGCCATCATTTTGAGCCTCTCGCCGGGAGGATGCAAGGGGAATCCACCACCGCCCCATCAAACGGGCGCGTCTGGACGCTGCCCCCGCACCCATAGCCGAAGGACCGGAGCGCCGGCTTCAGCCGGCTTTGGACGTCCAATGTTCAACAGGGGCACGGCAGGGCTCCAGATGCGCCCAAAGCCGGCTAAAGCCGGCGCTCCGGGGGCGGTGCCCGGATGCGCCCCCATGAAACTCCTGCCCGTGTGCCGTAAGTTTAGCTCACCAAGGCTCCAGAGGGCTTCTCCTGATGTCTGGAGTGCCCGGCGGCGGCTTGAGCAGCGAGAGGTCTGAAAGGGCAGGCGGATGGAGCGGAATTGTCTTGTGGCGGGGCCGGCAAATTTGACAAACCGGCCAAGCTGTGTTTCAATAATCCTGATAAGCGTGATAAGGAGGCTCGCTAACAGTGGAGTTGAGGTGTGCTGCCGGGATTGCGGTTTTCTGCATCGCGGAGGGGCAGGGCCTTGCGTTCGGGCCGGTTTCACGCTCCTCGAACTGCTGGTGGTGATCGCCACGATCGCGATTGTGGCAGCCCTGTTGCTGCCGGCGATGTCACAGGCCAAGGGGGCATCGCAATCCGCTGTATGCAAGAGCAATCTGAGGCAGTTGGGCATGGCGTTGCGAATGTATCTCGATGATTGTGCCGGGACTTATCCATACGCGTCGAGTTTCCCCGTCGCCAACCCCAAGGGCACTTCCTACTGGTTCGATGCTCTGGCCTTGAAGATGCCAAATGCGCGATGGGGAGACGGCGTCTTCAGGTGCCCCGTTTACCGCGGGGTTGTTTATGAAGGCAGAGCTAACGTTAGTGGCCAGGGCGAGATTACCGCAGTCTATTCTCCCTGTGGAAGTTATGCGTACAACGCGGCGGGCGGCCGCGACCCGGCGCCCGGCCCGTCGGGGTTGGTCAGCCCGGGACTTGGGTTTAGCGTCTATGCTGGCCGGCCTATCGAGCAACCCGTTCACGAAAGCGACGCCAAGGCGCCCGCCGACCTGTATGCGTTTGGGGACGCCCCCCTCGCGACCGGCGCATGGGGCCCCGTCGCAGCACCGAGGCTGGGTGGAGCGGCCGACTACGGCATTTTCGTCGCACAGAACGCCACTATCGAAAAAGTCCAGCATTCCACGGTGTTCAACATGCTTTTTGCCGACACGCATGCCGAGAGTGTCAAGACGAATGTCCTTCTCGGCAGGAATGAAGTTTGCCGAAGCAGGTGGAACCACGATAACCTGCCCTGAAGGGGGATTAAATTGGGGGCGATGGCGCGCTGAGAAATGCCGCCTCTTTACGGCGCGACGATTCGGTCGCGCAGGCCGCCGTCCGCCATGCTCTGGAAATGGCTGACGTTGAAAGTGTAAATACGCTCCGCGCCACTCTTTGCCGCCGCCGCCAACATGAGTGCGTCATATATCTTGCCGCCCCCGACGCCGTTCGCTGCCGCGCCCTCCAGAACTTTTGCATAGTCTCTTGAGTTGAGCGTAACCAAGGAGAAACTCTTCATCACGTTTTCCTGAATCAGTTGCCATGCGACTAGAGGGGCGACTTGTTTGCCTCCGGGAAGGCGCGTCAGGACGGCGTAGCTTTCCGCCAAGCTATGGACGGACAACATGCCTTCATCGCTCCGAGCTTTCACGCGCTCGATGACCGGACGGGCTGCCTGGTGATGGGGATGATCGGTTAGAAACGCCGCGACGAGAACGTTGGTGTCGCAAAAGACCTTCATCGTTGTCCCTTAAGGCCCCGCATCACGTCCTCGAGTCGGTCTTCCCGAGACTCAGCAACCAGGTCTCGGTGGCTGTCAAGCGGACCCAGACCCGTAAAAACAAGCACCCCGTTGATGCGTTTCAACTGTCCGAGCCCCTGAGTTGGACGCAACTCGATTGCGTCTCCCCGAACTTCAACCCCCAGGGTGTCGCCGCCGCGCAGGCGAAACATGGCACGGAGCCGTTTGGGAATGACCACACGCCCTGCCCCATCAATTTGGACGGTTGTTTCGCTCATGTCGAAACCATACCATGTTTTAGTGGGGGATGGCAACTAAAATGGTAGAAACTCCGACAGCCATCGGACACATGTCGGGACTATTCATAGCAGGCGATAGTGCGATGCGCTGGCGGACGTCCAGAGCACAGCAGCGGGCGGACCTTGAAGAGCTGGACCTGGACAGCCCGGCGGCGCTCAGTTCGGTTCCGGGCCATCGCGCTCCATAGCAATTGGGGCGGCGCCGGGACATTTCGACAGGCCCCGAGGGCGCAGCGTTGAGCGAACTCAGTCGCTCCCATCTGCTGGCGGCGCTCGTCACGGCAGGATTCTCAACCGATAGAAGCGCTGGGTCGAGAGTGAGAAGTCGTTGGTGAAACTGAGGACTGCGCCGGCGCCGGTCATCGGATTGCCCAGAGCTGTCCAGTCGGTGGAGCGCAAATCATCCTTGTACTCGACCTGGTACAATTCACCGGCCACACCCTCCCACGAGAGCACCAGGTTGGCTGCCGTGGCCTGGAACGCAAGCGGCACTGAAAGGGGAATGGCCTGAGTCGAAGCCGAGAAGCTCAGGTTATCAATGGCCAGGCCTTGTGCTTTGCCGGTGGCATCAGTCATCTGCCAAACCAGCCACAACGCTGCACCCGGGGGCCAGTTGGTAATCGCCTGGTTGACCACGCTGAGGCTGGTTTGGTTGGCACTGGCAGTGCCATCCACAGCCAGGCCGCCCACCGCGGCTGGATCGACAGGGAAGCTCACGTTCAGGCCGGGTAACGACGCTGTCTGGCCGGTGGAGAAGGGGGCCGTGCCGGTCGGGTCAATGAAGTAGTAACACTCCAAGGTCTTGGACAAGTCCGACTGGCGCCAAAGCTGGCCGGTCAATTGAATGTTGATCGCCGTAAGGCTCTGGGTCGTTTGATTGATGAACCCGACGCCGAAGGCCGTGGGTCCGGTGCTGCTGGTGGCCAACAGACCCAAGGCTCGATTGGAACTGGAGGGCGGCCCAAAGCTGATCTGGCCGCCTGTGGTTTGGTCTCCGTCGGAAGCGCCGAACTTGGAAGCCAAGCTGCCCAGGCCATACCAACCGGCCATCTGGCTAATGCCCAAGCCGCCGTTGTTGCCGCCGGGCGACACCGGACCGGCGAACGCGTAGGGATTAGCCAGGGAATAGGTGACGCCATTGACAGTGACCGGATTGTCGGAGTTGACCGAAGTGGCTCCCGGGTCGGGCAACGCGTCAAAGTTCTGTGTGTAAACCCAGCCTGGGCTGGTGTAAGCGATGAAAGAGATGGGGTTGGCGGCGTTGTTAGGACCACCCGGAGTAGGGGAATCAAACTCTTGCCGGTCGAAGCTCTGGCCGTCAGGCGCAGAACCGTAGGAATGGTTTGGGGCTACATTGGTGTAATCGATGTAGTCCAACACCTGGGGCTGGCCGTCGTAGAGGCGGGTCAGAGCCAGTGAGCCTGAGCCGCTGGAGAGGGTGAAGCTCGTGTGCAGTTCGTTGGTGGTGGACAGAGCGCCCTGGGCGTCGGCAAAGATCACCTTGAACTCACCGGGATTGATGCTGGCGCCGCTTGGAAACGCCCAGGCGGTGAGGCTCGAGTAGTTGGTGGAGAGATAGAGTCCGTCCAAGGAAACAGTGTTGGTGGTGGGATTGAAGAGTTCCAGCCAGGGAACGCGCTGGCCGGGACCATTGGTGATGCCGCTCAGGTTGTCGGCCTGCAATTCATTGAGCCACAGCGGTGGGAAGGGCGCCAGATTGCTGAGGACGGAGTTCGTGGCGCCGGGGGTGCAGATGGAGAGCGGCGGGCCGGAGACAGAGGTGAGATTTTGCAGGCTGTAGATCTCACCGCTATTGGGAGAGGTTCCTGAGAGACGCACCAGCAACTGGCTCCCGCTGGCGCCGGGCAGGAACCAGTAGCTCAGCGTATAAGTGCCGTTGGTGACGATCGGGGCGGTGTTTTCCCAAATCGCGTTTCCGATTGCATCGCCCGGAGCGCTGGCAGCGACGTGCAAGCTGCCGGCGCCGGAATGTTCCTCAGCCATGGTGACCGCCGAACCGGTCATGTTGGCTGACACTGTCCAGGGACCGGTCAGGGGAGTTTCGAAATCGCCATCGGTCAGAAGGTTGGCCCCGGCCTCCGGGACGCTCCCGGCGACGAGGCAGAGGTCGTCGACGTAACACTCTCCGGCTGTGCCGTGCATGCAGATGAGCAAGATGGGGCGCGTGGCGATGCCGGTGATCGAGACATACTGCCACTGGGGCTGATTGGTGCCAAAGGCATTGGTCTCACAGACGGCCCAGTTGCCCACGCGCCAGTTGTCCTGGCGCGGGTCGATGAGCTGCAAAGATCTGCCTGTGCCGTTGGCTCCCGCCGGCCACGGCACCGCGCTGGCATAGCGGACCTTGGACACCACCAACTCAGGGGTCGAATCGGTGGCCGGCTGGATCAAGGCAAGCGTGTCGCCGTCGGGCTGGAGCACGCCACTAAAAGTATCAAACACCAGATTAGTGGCTCCGTACGCGGCGGCAAAGGCCGTGCGGTTGGCCGCCAGCACCACGAAACCGTTCGGCCCGATCAGCGAGCCGGGCGGGAAGCCGTACCCCGGACCTTCGAACTGCCAACCAGAGAGATCAAAGCTATTGGTCGCGGAGCGGTTGTACAACTCCACGTACTGGGCGCCGGCCATTGCTGGGTTGTACATAATCTCGTTAATGACAATCTGGCCGGCTGGAGAAGGCGGGGCGCCATTGTAAACGGCCGTCACATTGGTTAGTGCGCCTGGCACGGGCTGGCCGTGGGGGTCGGCGCCTACGACCGTCCATTGGTTAGTGCCCAGTTGCAAAACGACCGTGGCAGTCCAGTTGGAAACGCTGGTCCAGGCAAGGGGCCACTGCGCGCCGTTAAACCACAAGGTTTGTACAGCAATGGGAGCCGTCCCACTGACGAGCGCCACGTTGTTTGTCAGCACCACCGAGCTGAGAGTGAACGGCGCCGCTACTGTGGCCAGTTGGGCCTGGAGAGCGGCCAACCGCTCGCTAAACCAGGTTTTGACTCCGCCGGGCTGAGTCAACGGCTGGCCGTCGCACCAGGCAATCCCATTGGCAAAGAGCGACTGCGATTTGGCATCAATCACCGGGTTGCAATTGGCCGCTTGCAATGGGCCATTAACGGCGTTTTGAACCGCGCGCCAGTACGCCCGGACAAAAGGCGGGAACGCATACATGCGGGTGATGGTGGGGTCATCGGCATTGAACAGCGGCCCGGCACTGGCCGCATACATAGAACTGTAGATAGGCGCCGCCAGCATCGCCCAGTCCAGGTCGAACATGTAAAGCTGCCACTTGCCACAGGGCGGCAGATAGGCATACATATTTTTTCCAATCTCATGGCCGTAAGCGTCAAAGTTCTCGATGATGTGTTCGGTGGCGAAGATGCCCATCCATTCCTCGATGTCGATCAGGCCGAAAGCGGCGCTGGCGTAGGGTTCGGGCGCAGAGGCATTGACCGCGTCGACCAGGGCCAGGAGGTTGGTGTAGTCATCGCGGCGGTCGGTGGAGCGAAACATGAAGTTCCAGCGATAGCGCTCGCGCTTCTTAAGCCCGCCTGTGGTCGTGTAGTTTTGCAGCCGGGGTTCGGGATCGGCCACCAGGCCGTCCGAATCACTGAACTCGAACGCGCGCTCGATTTTAAAAAGCTCGCCGCTGCTGTCATTGGGCGACCATTCCTTGACGAAGCCGCCGGCCGGCTGCACGACCGCCTCGAAGGTCGCTTTCCGGGCGTCGTCGGTCACTCCGTTTATATGCAGCCGAATGGTGTGCCGATGGCTCCACGGCAGGTTGAGGCGGTCGGCAATCCAGTAACACATCTGTTCCTGCAGAGCGGTGGTCTCGCCTCCATGGCCGCCCGGCCAATCCACGACCAGCTCCTGTTCGCCCAGAAACAGATCGTCGGCCGGGATACTGAAGGAATAACCACAACGGCCACAGGCCGGTCCGCAATAGCTTGGCGAGATGTAGGGGCTGCCTTTAAAACGCGCGCCACCGTTGTAAATGACCCTCTTATCCCCCAACACAAACGTCACGTCATTAAAGGAATTGTCAAGCCGGTTATTATTATTCCAGGTGTTAAAGGTGGCTTGGGTCATCCACAGCCGATAGACCGGGTAATTGCCGGTGGGCTGGACCTCGCCGACCCGCACCAGGCATTCACGCACCGGCGCGTCGTTGGGGAAAGTGCTGGCGGCCGGGGGCACGAAGGCATCGGTGGCCTGAATGCAGAAGGCGATCATCGTTCCAGGCGCCTGGCCCGGAATCGTGGCGCTCCAGACTCCATCCCCGGCCGCCGCATCCCCGCCGGTGCCGTCGTCAGTCATCGTGATGGTCGAGTAAGCCGCATTTGGATCCAGCCGGTACTTGAGCACTACCGAACCAAGTCCGTCAGGGTCGCTGACCTGTGCTGTCACCAGAATCGCTTGATAGGCGGCAGGCAATATCGGAGCGTGTTGCACTTCCACAATGGCCGGAGGAGCATTAGAGACAAACCGGCTATTCCGCATTCCCGGGGTGCCCAGGTTAGGCGGGGTGGGGATCTCCGCCGCGCATTCCAGCCAGTTGCCGCGCAGCCGCAGCAATAGTTCCGGATCGCCTTTGAGCCAGCGCACCGCCGCCTGGATGGTCACGTCGGTAGTGCCGGCTGCCAATGCGCTCGTTAACGGCGTATGCACCCGATTAACCTGGTTGTCGCCCTTTTCCACCGCGCGCAGGTGATAGCTCTGGCTGCTGTTAAACCCTTCGCTGGGCTCGAGGCTGGAGGTCTTTTCGGCGCCTTCAGCCACCCAACCGCTGGCACCGGACTCGAAGGTCCCATTGGCGATGCGATTCTGGCCAGTGGAATCGAGCACCTGGACGTTGTCCACCAGAATTTCCCCCACTCCTTGCAAAAGCAACTGCAACTCGTCGGCCGCCACGTCGCCGTTATCGATCGTGCCGGTGGCCGAAACCGGCGTCCAGTCGGCTTTGTGCGTCTCATCACTGTCGGCCCAGTTAGGCGCCAGCGAGTTGTCGGCACGCGGGTCGATTAACTCCAGACTGCTGCCTCCCTCATGCGACCACTGGCCCCACCGCCCGCCAGACTGGTAAGTTACTTCATTGACGACCGGATAGACCGTGTTGGTGGCCAGGACTCCCTGGTCATCGGCGGTAATGGCCACTTGAGGCATCGCCAGGGCCAACCGCTCGCCAAGATGTGCCAGCGTCCCGCTGAAATTGCCCGCTAGATTGGCGGCGTTGAGGTTGGGATAATTGGTTAGCATCCGCGAGGCGTTGCGCGCTACGACAAAATAACCGTCAGGGGCAATCATTTTGTTGGAGGGGAAAGTAAAACGTATGCCAGAGATAAATTGCCAGCCGCTTAGGTCCACAGTGTTCGTGCCGCGATTGTAGAGCTCAACGTATTGGTCATCGTCGTTGAGCGAGATCGGCGCATACATGATCTCGTTAATGACGATGTCGCCGTAATAGGCGGGGGTGTTGATCGTGCCCGGAGTCGGCTGAGCCAGCGCCAGTAACCTGGCCGAACCGTCGGGTGATCGGCCGAAGGAAATCCCGTTTCGTTGGCCCTCATAGCGCACTGCGTCCAGCACGCGCGTGCCTGAGGCATTGCGCCAGTAGAGGGTCCCTCCCGCCGGGTTAAGCGTAAAACCCAGTTGCGTTTGATCATAGGCCAAAAACCCCCGGCCGGCAATGGTCGTGCCCGGCGGCAAAACGAACTTGTTAATCTCGGGATCGTCGCTGAGGGAACAACCCGAGAGATCCAGGGGCTGAGAGCTGCGGTTGAACAGTTCAATGAAATCGATCCCCGAAGGACCGGTGTTAGCCAGGAACTCGTTGATGACCACCTGGCGCAACGGGTCGGCAGTGACCGGGTCCATCCGTCCGGGTGAGCCGCCTACGGCGTCGCTGGCCGCCCAGGCCAGCACGTTGCCTTCGCCATAGGAAGCGCGCGCCAGCACCAGCGAATGGCCGGCGCCGTCGGGCGAAACCGGCCAGGGCGGGGTCGTGCCGTAGTTGGCTTCCAAAAGCACCCCACCGGCCTGGTTGACCAATTGCACCGTTCCTTTGCTGTTGGGCAGGTGATTAGTATAAGGGCCGAGCACGCCGGCCAGCCCATAGACATTCTGCAAATCAGCGGGGGATCGGGCTACGACCACAAAACCGCCGCCATCGATCCGGCTGCCGGCCGGAAACGTGAAGCTGACGCTGCCGGCCAGTTGATAGCCGGTGAGGTCCTGTGGCTCACCGCGCGAGTTGAAGAACTCGACATACTCCAGGTTGCTGTTGGTCGGATGATACATGATCTCCGAGAGCACCAGGCTGGTCCGCCGGCTGCATTGGCCCAGTGCTTCAAAGGATAGCGGACCATTGGTGCCCGCGAAACTGACGGGCGCAAAATCTCGAAACGCGGCGGTGGTAACCTGGTTCGTGTTGTGGCTGGAAACGACGAACCCGAAATAAATGCTCGGCGGCAGAACCAGGGTTACGCTGCCCAGTTGGGTCCAGTTCTGGCCGTCAAAGCCGCCAAAGCCGCTCAACACATTGCCCGCTCGTTTGAGCCGCAGCCAGGTGTTGGGATAGTTGACCGGGAAACTGCCTGAGGTGCTAACCGGTCCATTGGTCGCGCTGCGCGAGTCAAAGAACATTCCGCTGATACTGGGCGTAGCCAGCACACAGGCCGAAAGAGCGCCGGCGTTCAAATCCTCGCGGGCCATCAAACCGGCTTCCGACCAGGCATCGGCCAAGGCCAGGGAATCCAGCCGCACCATGGAATCAAAGTCCCCCGTGCGGAGTTGATAACTAAACTGGCATCGGTCATTGGTACCGCCCACGGCCGCTCCGCCGGCCGTGATGTTGTAGCCGTTGCCGGCTGGCGCCTGGTTGCCTGCCGGCAAGGGATTGCCAATGGGCCACAGCACGTAGGTGCTGGCTACGAACTGAGTTTGGGAGTTGGGAGCGATGATATTGGCGGCATGGGATTGGTCGGTCAGGTTATTGACGGTCAGCGTGTAAAGGCCGCCATCGATCAAAGATCCAGCCGCCAGAACAACATTAGTTTGGGAAGCATCCAGCGTGGCGCTGGCGATGGGTACGATGCCATTGGGTCCACTGAGGCTGTAGTTGGCCGGGTTGGTCGCGCTGGCGGGGCTGATGCGTTCCGAAAAACTCACTTCCACCTGGCTCAGGCCCAGGGGTTGAGCAGCCAGGAGCACTGGAGGATTGGTGTCAGCGATGACCGTCAGGGTGGCCACCGTGCTCGTCACCGCGCAGGTGACATTGCTCACCACGTTTTGGACCACCACATGGAACTGCGCCCCATTGTCATTGTAGGCGGCCGGGTCCAACGAGAAAGTCGCATTGGTCGCTGCAGTGATGGGGTTGGTTCCGCGATACCATTGGTAAACGGGGACCGGGTTGCCGAGCGTGCCTACGCTGAAACTCGCCGTTGACAATTCCATCACGGTCTGGCTTTGCGGTTGATTGATGATCGAGGCGGGAGTTTGGACGAATGCATTTGGTGCCACGAGGATACTGGGCAGACCGGAGGCCTTAATCAGAATGTAATCGACATCGAATTGGAAGGCCCCTCCAGAACTGGCTGTAACGCCGGCAAAACCGGTCCGTTCAGCCTGGCCCGGAGTGTAGTCCCAGGTCAGTTGCCAGTTCGCCGGCTCCGCTTGAGTGCCGTCCCCGAGCCAGATTTTTCCGAATACGTCGTTCACACCGCCCATCGAAGGTGCATTAGGCTCTTGC
>Ga0181524_10003704_pt1 | contig 14632 bp, 14 predicted proteins | sample PEATcosm2014_Bin_34_FD_119761 | JGI IMG/M metagenome (GOLD analysis project Ga0181524, IMG submission 119761) | Peatland microbial communities from MTU Mesocosm Facility, Houghton, MI, USA - PEATcosm2014_Bin05_60_metaG | ecosystem: Environmental > Terrestrial > Soil > Wetlands > Peat | place...
GTTGCACTGGCGGTTCACTGGTGATCCTCCACGTTGATATCAGTGTAGATATCACCAGCTTGCAAGTGCTAGATAACTAAGGTAATGGCGGAGAGGGAGGGATTCGAACCCTCGGTACAGGTGTTAGGCCGTACAACGGTTTAGCAATTCTCTTCTTCCAGGCGACGCCATGCAATCTCAATCACTTACAGTCGCATTCGCGCACCAAAAGTCACCTAATGTGACCTCATTCGGCAGTTACGGGACACCGTAACGGACACTGATCCGATTGGGCCGCTAATCAGGTTGAGGGGGATTCCGACCTGATTGCTGGCCTTGTAGAGCGTGACCAGCCACATCGGCTTGCCACACCGCCACAGGAAATCTGGTTATTGCCGTAGATTGCGCCAGATACAACGCCGAGGAGTTCGGATACATCGCGAACTGGGAGGAGACGATTACCTCAGGATTGCCAATGATCTGAGGGGTGTTTGCACCGCACCAGTTCAGGAGGTGATTCGCTCATCCATGAGTTGCGCGTCTTCTACCGTTTACCGTAGAGGTCTGTCAAGGGTCGTGCTGTGCAAAACTGAGCAGGGGTGGGGTCGCCAGTATGCGGAAACCGGAGCCTACGATAAGGCTCGTGCCGAGTTGTCTAAGCTTTTGCAATCGGATCCGAAGAACACAAAAGCGCCGGGGCAAATGGATAACTTGCTATTGCCCGTGTTCCTGGATAATCAAAATGCGATCTACTGCCAGGTCGTGGAGTGTCTGTTTGATGCCGCTGGGCCAGCGGATTTCCAAATCCTTGATGCGTTGATTCTTCCCTAAACCAAAATGCACCCGGCTGTCGCTGGAGGAGGCATAGCCCACCGCAGTGGTCACTTCGTTCCACTGCGAGCGGCCGTCTTCGGTCGTGATGTGAATCTGTGCGCCGATCCCCATGCGGTTACTCTTGGTGCCCACCAGCTTAAGGAGGACCCAATGGTTGCCCGTGTCGGAGATGTTGTGAAAAAGCTTGACCTGGCCTCCAAGTACAGAAACGACCACATCCACGCGGCCATCGTTGTCGAGATCGCCGAAAGCAGCGCCGCGGTGGGCCGCTTCCAGTTGGAAATCTGGCCCGGCCGCAGCGCTGACCTCCTGGAACTTCCCGTTTCCAAGATTGCGGAATATCGAATTTGACTCCGGATATTTCCGGCTCGGAATCAACTCGCTGATGTTGTCGAGCACGTTCGCCCGGGCAACGAACAAATCCTTCCAGCCGTCGTTATCGAAATCGTAAATCCCGTTGCCCCATCCTGACATTTCGGTCGTTGCCTGCAAACCACTGGCCCACGTCAGGTCGTCGAAATCCCCGTGACCGCTGTTAATCAGCAATGGGAAACTCTGGTGCTCGACCGCGGTGTACCAGATGTCGGGCCGTCCATCGTTGTTGACATCGCGGAAATCAGATCCCATGCCAGATAACGTGGACCCGTCAGGCGCGTAGGCAACGCCTGCCGCCACGCCCACTTCCTCGAACCTCTTCCCGCCAAGGTTGTGGAAAAGGAACGCAGGAGTCGTATCATTCGTTACAAAAGCGTCCAGGAACCCATCGCCGTCATAATCCGCGAAGGAAACGCTCATGCCCTTGCCCATGTGCCCGGCGATCCCCGTTTCCTGGGAAACGTCGGTGAATGTCCCGTCGCCATTGTTGCGGTAGAGCGTGTTGTGCAGGGAAGCATAGACTGTGGGATGGCAGTAGGCCCGCATCCCGTTCTTAAGCGTGCAGTAAGGATCTTTGTTGACTTCCCAGACGCAGTAGTTGACCACGAAGAGATCGAGCAACCCATCATTGTTATAGTCGAACCAGCCCGCGCCCACGGACCACATCTTCTTCCCATTCATCTGAGCGCCCGCGAGCCCCGCCTTCGCGGTCACGTCCGTAAATGTGCCGTCGCCATTGTTATGGAAAAGTTGGTTGCCCGTGACGTTGGCCAGAAACAGGTCGGGCCGTCCGTCGTTGTCGTAATCGCCTACCGCGACTCCCATCCCGTAGCCCGCTCCGGCCAGGCCCGCGCGCTCCGTAACGTCGGTGAACGTGCCATCGTGGTTGTTGCGAAACAGCCGGTTCCAGTAGGCGGGCGATTCTTTCTGGAGCGAAGGAAGGGCCGCGCCGTTGACCAGATAGATATCCAGATATCCGTCGCCGTCGTAGTCGAGCAGCGCGACCCCGGCGACCATGGTTTCAACCTGATTCTTGTTCGCGGTCGGCGAGTTCTGGGTGACAAAGCGAAGCCCAGCCTTGGTTGCGATTTCTTCAAACTTGATCGTCGCCGGATTGCCCGGTGTTGGGCCGTAAGAATTCACCCGGCCCGCCGGGAAAGGACTGAATAAGAGGCTGAACGCGAGAATGAAAGTCAGATTACGCATGCTGTGTCGGTGGCCAGGCTTCATTCCTTGTTGCGCTTCCTCATTCTTCATAAACGTCTTCCAGGCAAGACCGGTGCGCTGATTCTCAGCCTTCCATGAGCATCGTAATGGCGCATCGATGTTGAGCACGTTAAGCTTATATCAGTTGGTCAGCGGGTCAAAGGCATCGGCAAATCCATTTGTCATGGAATGGATGGGTGCGGCGTTCGAAGTATGGGGTTACTCCTGCCCCTCTCGGAGCTTCTTCAAGGCGCAGCCTGCAGAAGCAAGGCGCCAATCAGCTTCACTGTCAAACCCTGGTGCCTCTCCGATCCTAGTTTCCTGAATTATCGAACGGCCTGATTTCGATAATACGGGACAATTCCTGGCTCTTCTCTTCGGCAGCCTTCTTGAGTTCTTCGACGCGTTGCGATTGGGAATCGCGGCGCGCATCTCCGGTCTTGGCGTACAGCAATAGCAGATTAAGGTTCGCCTGATAATGGTCTGGACTGAGGGCAAGCGCGTGATCCAGTGCCCCCTGCGCTTGCCGATACTCCTTCTTCGCCAAAAGAGAGCGCCCCAGTTCAGCGAGCGCGTCAGGGTAATCGGGATTCGACTTCAATGACAGCTGTAATTCCTGGATCGCGCCTTGGGGGTCGTCTTCCTGGTTCAAAAGGCGCCCCAGATAATAATGAGCCGTGGATGCTGTTTCGGAATGGTTCGTGCTCTCGCGAAGCAACGGCAGCCCGGCTTCGTAATTCTTAGCTCTGACATAGGCCGCACCGAGGGCCAACTTTCCCCGTGGGTCTTGCGGCTTGAGTCTTAGATACTTCTGGAAATACGGGATTGCCTGCTCCGGACCCTGCTCGAATACGGAGACCGCGCCCATGGAGTAGTTGTACGCAGGGTTATCAGGATCGAGAGCAAGAGCCTTGCCCATCGCCTTTTGGGCTTCCGCGAGAAGGTTCGATTGCAGGCACAGGATACCAAAGTAGTACGGAATCGTAGCGTCCTTTGGATTCAAGTCCTCAGCGTGCGCCAAATAACCCAGCGCCCCTTGGTAATCCTTTTGTTCTTGCCCAACCCGCGCCAGGTCAAGAAGGATGCCGGCCGAGGAAGAACCGAGACTGGAAAAGGCCTGTTCCAAGGCGCTGCGTGCGTCTGAGAGTTTTCCAGTCTTTTCGTAGGCCAGCCCCAGCGTGCGCAGAGATTGGCCAGAGAGCGCCCGACGTTTAGCCAGAGCTTCTTCCAGTCCCACGATGAGATCCTCGCGTTTGGCCGAGGCCAGCACGGGCGCAATCATTTGCGCATCGGCTTCGGAAAAATCGGGGCCGGAACGCAAGCGAGCCGCACACTGATCGGCGTGCATCCGGTCGCCAAGACCCGCCAGGTCCGCGCAACGCACCGCTAGCGCCTGGCTGCTGTCTTGGCTTTCAGGCGGAAGATGGGACAAATATCCCTGCGATTTCGCGTACCGGCTTTGCTCCATCGAGAGCACAGCGGCCTGGTAGTTCGCTTCAGTATTGGCAGGATCGAACTTAAGCAATTGCTCGTATACGGCAAGCGCTTTGGCCTTGTCTTTCGGGTCCCGGCCGGCGTTCTCTTGATAAAGACGCGCCAGATTCAAGTAGGGAGCAGTGAAGGTCGGGGTGCGGCTTATAGCGATCGCGAAACTTCCTTCTGCGCCGGCGTAGTCTCCTGTCTTAGCCTCGATGACTCCCAGCAGGTTGTCGAGACCGGAATCGGTCATTCCCTTCTGCGCCTCATAGACCTTCTGCCTGGCAGCATCAAGGTCATCCCGGTCGATAAGATATTGGATCTCTATAATGACTTTTTCCCGCTCGGTTGGGGAACTGGATTGGCAAAGAGCTGAATTGCTAGAGAGCGCGAAGCCGCAAAAAACGGCCAACGGCAGCGCCACATGTGACCAGCAGGAATTCATACCCTCATTCACGGGATCAGGGGGACGCAGAAGGTTCAGCTGATTCTATATCGCTGCCGCCGTGCCGAGAAGTAAAATGTCCCCTGGGATGAATCGAACCTCGATCCTTGCTGCGTTGGTCCCGCTTTTTATATGCGCTGGTCTCTCTGCGGGCCAGGACGCGACGTTGCCTGGTCAGGAGCAACTTGCCAAGGGAATTGCAGCGCTGAGGGCGGGTGACCTGGATTCCGCCGAGAGGATTTTCACTCTGGCCTTGCACCAAGGTGTGAGATCCCCCCCTCGTCTATCACAATCTGGGCGTTATTGCGCAGGAGCGCGGTCAACACGAGCAGGCCGTTGCAAGATTCCGTGAGACCCTGCAATTGCAGCCAGAGTTTGGCCCGGCACACTTGCTGTTGGGCGTCAGTTGGCTGGCGCTCGGCAAGAATGCAGAAGCCGCCCGTGAGCTAAGAATCGCGGAGAAACTGATGCCAGCCGAGCCGCAGGTACATTTGCAGCTGGCCCGTGCCTACCGAGGAGCATTTTGCTGCGATCGATCAGTATCGGCAACTCACCAGGCTGGCGCCCGGAGATGCCGAATATGTGTATTTGTTGGCCAGAAGCTGGGCAGAGCTTTCTCGGTCATCGTTGAAGGAGATCGCCAAGCTCGATTCCAACTCCGCGCGTCTGCACCAGGCGCTCTCCCAGGAACTTTGGAACCAGGGGAAGTATGATCAGGCATTGACGTCTTTTCAAAAGGCGGCTGACGTTGACCCCAAGCTTCCCGAAATTCATTTGGCGATGTCGCTCATCTATTTGCAACAGAAGAAATACGATGAAGCGCTTGCGGAGATCGAACGCGAGTTGTCCCTGGTTCCTGACAGTCAGGCGGCCCTGGCGACGAGAGCGAAAATTGCAGCGGCCAAGCCGGCTTCTGCCCCTTAGGAAACGCAATGCTCCGTAATTCCCGGCCGTCGAAACGGGTGCGCGCACTGATTTTCCAGGTCCTGCTCACCGGATGGCTTTCGCTTCCGCTCGTTGCGCAACAAGCCCCGGAGACCGAGGCGTTACCAGTATTGGGCGCTCCGGGATCGCTCGCAGAGCTTCAGCTTGAACCCTCCCGGAGAGATGAATTGGAGAGCGCTTTGCAGCACCGTGACTACAAACGCGCCGAGACCATTCTGCTGGAGGAGACGCAACGTGTCCCAAAGTCGGTCCGCACCGCCAGGATCTATACCCTGATGGGACATATACTTTTCCTCGACGGCCAGTACCTCAATTCGGCAATTGCGTGGAAGAAAGCCGAAGCGATCGCTGCGCTTGACGATCAGACCAGATTTTCGCTGGCTATGGCCTACCTCCGCCTTAACCGGCGGGACTGGGGGCGAGACGAACTCCAGAGACTTTCCCGGGGCGATCCCCAGAACCCTCTCTACCTCTACTGGTTGGCCAGGCTGGACTATGATGCACGGGTATACGCCACAGCCATAAGCAGGTTACAGCGTGTGATTGAGCTCGATCCAAACATGATGCGCGCCTACAACAGCCTGGGGCTGTGCTATGACTCCCTGGGCCGGTTTGACGAAGCCATCCAGAGCTTCACCCGCGCAATCGAGCTCAACCGTAAGCAGGAGCACCCTTCCGCGTGGCCGTCCTTGAATCTCGCCGTCTCCCTCATATCGCTGAATCGCCTCGATGAAGCTGAAACGCGACTGCACGAAGCCTTGCGCTATGACCCCAGGTTTCCTCAAGCTCACTACCAGTTGGGGCGGGTGTTAGAAAAGGAAGGGAAACTCGAGGAAGCCATCGCTCCCCTGCAACGGGCTGTCGAGTTGGATCCTTCGTATCCAGAGCCTCACTATACCCTAGGCAGAATCTATCAGCGACAAGGGAAGCGAGAAGCAGCGCAAGAACAGATCCAGAAGTTCAAGAAGTTGAGAGGGGAACCTTCCCCTCTACAGAGTGCCCAGCCACATTAGACGCGGAGCTAAAGAGTAGAGCGGAAACCTGCCGCAAGGAAAACCCGCCACTCACGATTCGGTGAGTGGCGGGTTCAAGCAAGAGCGGGCCGGCTTAGAACTCAATTCTTCCGGCCACCTGTATGGTTCGTGGCTGGCTGGCCACGCCATTCCACGTGCCGAAGGGCGCCGACGTGGGGCTGCTAATATCAGTGTTAAAGGACGCATCGCCTCCGAAGTTCTGGCTTTCGTCATTGATGAAGAAATGGGCGTTCAAGGCATTGAAGAAGTTCGCGCTGAACTTGAAGGTCACCCGTTCAGTGATCCTCGTGTTCTTGGTCAACGAGAAGTCCAATTCCTTGAAGTTGGGCCCGCGCAAATTGCTGATCCGGCTCCCATAGCCCGAATAGCCTGGTGTGAAGAAGTTGCTGTAGGGCTCGAATGCGCTCGCGTTAAGCAGAGGCGCGCACGGTGTCCCCGGGGTGCTACCGGGCGGGCACAGCGAGAGGTTGTAGGGATTAAAGTGGTTGGGGTCTTGAAGGAACGGATTCACTCCCGGGATCAGGCCGGGCATGCACGCTCCTACGTACGATTTGCAGGTTCCGTTATCGCGGAAAAAGAACGGGATGCCGCGAGAGTAGCGGTAAATTGGGCTGATCTGGAATCCCCCCACGACCCTGTCCAGTGCCCCGCCCTTATTCAGAAACCGTTTGCCGTGACCGAAGGGAAAATCATAGACGAAGGCCGCCGACACGACTTGCGGCACGTCGTCGGACGCCAGAGTGCGGGAGCGAGAGCGTTGGTAGGGCGAGACAATTCCATACGAGCCGTTATAAATGCCTTGTGTTGATTGCGTATTGGAGGCGGCATCTTCAATGGTCTTGGAGTTGGTATACGACAAGAGCATGAAGATGCCCTTGTCGAGGCGGCGCTCCACACGCCCCTGGAAAGAATGGTAGATAGAGTTGCCGACATTCTCGTTGAGCCCAGCCAGAGTGCTGCAATACTGCGGGTAGGGCAGCAGCGCTTGCCCCACCGTGGCACAAGACACTTGTGAAGCCCATCCTGGGTAAGGCTCGGGAACCCCGCTGGAAGGATCCCACGGGTTTGGAAGGTTTGCCCCGTTCGCGATCACACGGGGATCGTTCGGATTGAGCACATTGAGCGGCTGCAACGCCGAGAGCAGGTGGGTGCCGTGCGCTCCGACGTAGGCCCCGCTTACGACCGTCTTCCAGGGTAACTGCCGCTCGATTGTCAAGTTCCACTGTTGCGCCCGCCCCCGTTTGTTGGCGTTAAACGGGCGGTAGAGCGGGGCTAGTCCATTGTCAAAACCAGGCGTGAGGCTTGGCGCAAGGCTGGCGGGGGTCGGGTAGCCATTCGCCGGCACCCCCGCCGCCACGCAGAACGCATTCCCAGGCGTCAGACACATTGCGGGAATGACTTGCCCAGTGCTGTTGACGCCGGAACTACCGACGGCGGAGTTGACGTTATAGCCGTCCAGGCTATTCCCCCCAAGCCAGCCCGGATAGAATGCCTGGCCAAAGAAGATGCCGTATCCGGCACGAACCACCATGTTCGGTCTCACCGCGTAGGCTACACCCAGGCGAGGCGCTACCCCCGCATGATCCACCTGTTCTGGGTAGGGCCGGCTGGAGCTGGCGAAAGTCAGGGCTCCCAAAAGATTTCCCGCGTCGGGATTGGCCAAAGTTGGGTCGAAAAATGAATCGTGGTTGTATTTTTCCCGCGTCGGAGTTTCCATATCCCAGCGCAGTCCATAAGCCAGTGTCAACTTGGGAGTGGAACGCCAGGTATCACCAAAATGGACCGCCCAGCCTGTCTGCCGTATATAGATCGCCGGGACATTGTAGTAACTCACGCTGGCGCCGTTGGCTGCGCCGATAAAGAAATCAGCATTGCCATTGCCGGTTGCGGTTTGCACGTTGCTATTCCCAGTCACGCCCCCAAAGTAGAACGTGCCGCCTTGATTGGTCCCCCCATGGGCGTTTCCTTGAGGGGAGCGCCACTCGAGGCCAGCCACCAGCGTGTGGCTTCCCACCACCCGGCTGAAAATATCGTTGATCGCATAGGTCGGACGAGTGCTGATGTTGTGCCCCGGCGGGCCGCTGGGTTCACCCAATTGCAAGCTGCCAAATTCGAACACGGGAAGGTACGTGGTCGTGTTGGCCACGCCCGGCACGGTGGGCATCTTCACCGCCGTATAAGTATCGGCCGACACGATATCCTCGTAGAGGTCCAGATAACCCAGCGTAAAGTGGTTGGTCGTCTTCACCGAAAATGCGTGCTCCCAATTGAACCGGTAGACCCCGGAATGACCCGGCTGCCCCTGTGCGCTTGAAATCGGAGTGGGAAGGGCGCCTACCAGATTGGAGTTGTTGTATCTACGGTAGAACGAGAGGGAGAAGCGATCCCATTCCCCCCAGTTATCGTCGATACGGAACAGATAGGCATTCGACCCGGTATACAAGGAGTTGGGAACCGCGTGAGGCGCCAGGTAATTGTTCGATGTTCCGGAGTAGGTTGGCGTCGGGAGCTGCGCCAGCCACGCTTGCGCGATTGGATCCTCAAGGTTCGGACAAATCACGTTGAGCACGCCATTGCAACTGAACTGGTTACCGGTCCGCGGGTCGTAGATTGGAATCAGATTCCCGTCGGAGTCCAGGTTGTCCGTGAAGTCGCCCCCGCGCTCCAGCATGGTGGGGATTGTGAGTACGGGCCGCGTCGCTCCGCCGTTCAGCCTGTAGGGCTCCCAGTTGAAGAAGAAGAAACCCTTGTTCTTCCCTGTGTTGAACCCCGGCAGCTTTATAGGGCCGCCGATATTGGCGCCGGCGTCCATCTCATGGTCAAAGGTCCTGGGCGAGCCGGCCGGCTCCCACCACTGTCTGGCATTCAATCCGTCATTGCGCAGGTAAGCGTAGCCGGAGCCGTGAAAACTGGTGCCGCCACTCTTAGTCTGCGCAACGATCTGACCCGAGGTGGTAAACCCGTATTGCGGCTCGTAGGTCGAGGTCACCACCTTCAACTCCGAAATCATGTCAGGGGAAACCGGAAAGTCAGTGTGGATGGCGACCATCCCGCTCTGGTTCAGGTACCCTTCCGACAGAGTGGCGCCATCGAGGATAGCTTCGTCGCCACTCTGCTGGCCGCCGTTAATGCGGGCATTGTAGGCATCGCTACCACTCGAGGTGGTTACGCCGGGCAGAAGCACCGCCAGTTGCGCGGAGGACCGCTGGTTCCCATCGGCAATCGCGAGGGGCAGATCGGCCAGGGTTTGCGGTTCTATGCCACCCTGGACAGTTGCGTTGTCATAGTTGACCAGCGAGGTGCTGGCCAGCACTTCGATGCTTTCGGTTCCCGCACCAACCTTCAGCACGACGTCGCTGTGACCAGAAGCGTTGATGGTCAACACTATGCCGGTCTGTGTGGTGGTCTCGAAGCCGGTTTTGGCAACCTGCAAGCTGTAGATGCCGGGCTCCAGGTCGCGAAAGACGTATCGCCCTCCGGCGTCCGACTGGTAGGTCGCCTTAGACTTGCTGGCCGTGTTGGTTAGCGTCAATTGCGCGCCCACGATCACCGCGCCAGACGCGTCTGTGACGGTGCCGCTCAGATTGGCGTAGGTGCTCTGCGCGTAGCCCAGACTGGCTCCGATCACCAGGCCGACGCAAAGCAAAAAAAGAATGGCAGACGCTCTAGCTGCAAGTCTTGATATTGACACTGGGACTGCCTCCGCTAATGTAAAACGCTTTGCTCCGTGACCATCTGCAACTGCGGAAAGGGTTTGCGTAAAAGCCGGCGAACTAATCTCCTAAATAGCCCCTATCGACTCCCTCCGCTCGGCTCCGGGAAAACTCGAATGATTCCTAAAACAAAGTATTCACAATGATTCGAAAGCCTATCCGCAACAAATCAACATTGTCAAGAACTATTAGTAGTTTAATACTATTGCGCCGTCCGGTTACTGTTGTCGCCGAGCACGCGGCTGCAATTCGGATGTGTGGGCACCCAGGGACATCGTCTGACGGCGCGCCGGTGCTAATCGCGCATGTCTCGCCCGATACACTTCTCCCATCCCGCCCGCACCGAGCGGGGAAATGATTTCGTAAGGACCGATCGGACCGTCTTCCATGATCCGCCTGCCTCAAGATGATCAGCGTCAGTGGTACCAGAAGCGGCATTCCGTTCACCTCGACTATCGGCAGGCGCAGCATGACACCCCGCTGTCGAAGCACTCCAGATAGGATGACTCGGGTACTCAGGGCGCATCGACTCCTGCAACAACTCCTGGGAACCACCGTACCGCGTTATCGTGGTAGAGCTTGCGTAGGACAGGCTCCGGCAACTCGAGACCCTGAACCTTGCGGCCCTTAACCTCGACCGTTTTGTTTGTGGCAAAAAACTTCCAATCGCGGGCGTAGGTGTCATTCCATTCCGCGAGCGCCTTTTCCGTATCGTCTTTTGGCATGACCACCAGATCGGTCCCGTAGAGGACGCGGTCCTGGTATTTGATCAGGAACGCCCGCACCTTGTCGCGCGGCTGGATCATCAGGTATTCAACGCGGGCCGCCGTATCGACGGCAAAGTTTGGATAGCGATCGAAGCGCCTCGCGATCTCATCGACATCCGTTTCCATGCTGCCCAGATGCGCGCCAACTACCAGCAGCTTTGGATTTTCGGCGAGGAAGTGGTCCCGCGCCGCCAAGATAGTGGCTTTCGAGGGCCACTCGGGATGAGCGTAAGCGTATTCCTCGGGATGCTGCTGGTAGTACGCATAGTCGGGGCTGGCGGTGTTTGGGGGCTGCCAGCAAGAATCCGGCTCCGCGATGTGGGCGACTACGGTGCGATGGTGGGCGGCAATAGCCTGATAGATGGGTTCGAAGGCAGGGTCGTCGGGCATCACGTATTTTCCCGCTTTCGATTTCATCTCCATGCCCATGACTTTATAAATCTTCACAGCGATTGCTCCCGCTACGAAGTCGGCATCGAGCCGGCGGATCGTGCGCTGGGCGAATCCCGGATCTTCGAAGTCGTAAGGGCTAAAGGTTGTACAGAAAAGCGCCCGGCCCCCCGTGGCGTGGACGACCTTGAGCACGTCGCTCCGCTGCGGCTCCAACTCCTTGCCGAAGGGATCACGGTCATCGATCACAATGATGTCGAGAACGCGCAGGTTCAGACGCTTGAGGAAAGCCCCCAAAGCCGGGTCATCCTTGTAAAGATGAACGTGCGCGTCAATAGGCGCCAGGGCGGAAAAGCTCGCAAGATCGGCCGCCGGTGGCAAGGCTGGTTTGGTTCCGTATGATGAACCCGAGAGGAGCACCGAGGCGAGCAGTATCAAGACGGCCAGCACAGTCGTAGCCAGGGACAGCAACATCCGCTTCGAGATTAGGGATATCAATTCAGCCCTCCAATTAAAAGGTCCGAAACCTACATGCCAACTACCTTTCGGATTGTCTCCCATCTTGGGAGGGGGCGCCAATCGCGATCGGCACCCCATCGAATCCTTGCATCCTGTCCTCCGGCGGTCAGTATTCCGTGATCCTTTCCCCGGGAGTGGCTTGGCCAGGCCGTGTTTCCGGAGATACTATATCTCCGATACTTGCTAGAACTGGCAAATCGAGGTGAGTCGCGATTGACTCTCGCTACGAGAATAACGATTCATTACGACAAATTGCGATTACTTCCCACTCATCTCGAGGCGTATAGGGCTCAATGTAATGGACAGAACCAAGAGTCTGATACAAAAAAAGAGGAAAGCGAATACTGTATCCAGTGAAACCGTTCACCATGGAAAGTCTCTGAATGCTGAGCGAAGAACGGCAACGAGCAATCCTCGAGACGTTGGACCGGGACGGCCGCGTGCTAGTGGTGGATCTGGCCAAGCATTTCCAGACATCCGCGGTCACGATTCGTAAGGATCTAGGGGTCCTCCATGCCAAAGGCCGGATTCAGCGGGCGCACGGTGGGGCATTACGGGTGCTGGGAGACCCAGCTTGGCAGGAAAAAGAGAGGCTGCACCGCAAAGAAAAGTTACAGATTGCTGCAGCCGCGGCGCGTATGGTAAAGGCAGGACAAGTAGTGATCCTGGATTCGGGCACCACCACTACTGCCATTGCCCGTGCGATGCGGAACCTTCAGAACGTGACAATCATCACCAATGCAGTAAATATCGCTGTGGAACTCTCTGGTTTCAACCTGGACGTGATTCTGACTGGCGGTAATCTCAGGAAGAACGCATTTTCCCTCGTGGGACCGATCGCCGAAGGTGCCTTGCGCCGGTTGAGTGCAGACGTGCTCTTCCTCGGGGTGGATGGTTTCGATGTTGAATATGGACTCACCACTCCCAATCTCCTGGAAGCAAAGGTAAACCGCACGATGATGGACGTGGCCAAAGTAGTGGTAGCAGTCTGCGATTCCAGCAAGTTCGGGAAGCGCAGCTTGTCATTGATTGACCGGCCTTCTGCTATCCGACACGTGATCACCGACCGAGGTATTTCTAAAGCCGACCTGAACGCACTGAAACAGTCCGGGATAGAAGTGACGGTCATTTGACCCCGTGTCTCCAACCGGAGAAATCGATGCCGGCCAGCGATGTCAGGTTGACGTTGCAGTTTTACAGCCACGCCGTAAGCGAGGACTGTATCTTCCGATTCCGGCGCTGGTTCTAACCGTGCTCGTCCTGATTCGACAAGCGGCCTACGTGGCTCAGCCTTGTTGTTCCTCGCGCAGAACATGGACATGCACGATCTGCTCTTGATTGACGATCGTGGCCGTGGGCTCTCCGGGACGATTGATTGCGAAGAGCTGCAACATGGCACAGCGCCCTGGGACAAAGCGATGGCAGACTGCGCCGCCCAGCTGGGAAGCGCCGACAGCTGGTATGGGACTGGTGATATTGCCCAGGACACAGAGGCGGTTCGCGCCGCTCTATCCGCTCTGGCTCCCTTCGGTTACGGTTACGACCTGGTGGACTACTACGGGATCTCCGCTGGTGGTGCAGACATCGCCGCCTATGCCACCCGTTTCGGGAGCCACCTGCGTTCGTTCGTAGGCGTCGCGGTCGGCGCAACTTCCAGGTTGTACACGCCTTTCGTGGACGACCGTTACCGGATTCGTGCCGCGCGGCGCGCGGTCAGCCTAGATTGCAATTATTCCCCGACCTGCTCTGCCGACCATCCGTTCTCGGAAGGCGAGTTCGACGCACTCGTCTGGACCATTGAGCTCAGCCCTGTGGTGGGGTACGCACACGACGCCAATGGCAACCTTCAGTATGTGGTAATGAACAAGAGCGCCCTGCTTAACTATGTGATTAGCACCGGCCTCGCCGGCACCGCCGCTATGTCAGCAGAGGCGAAATCCTTGCGGCAGCCGATTCGCTCTGGCTGGGGGATCCGGCACCACTGTTGCGGCTCGGCGCTGAGGGTTACTTCCCGATGCCGGGCGACTCGGGTGATCCGACGTTGTGGTCGGCTGGCGCAGAGTATGCCACGTTCTGCGACGATATGACTGAGCCTTGGGACTGGTCTAAGCCCGTTTCAGAACAAAATGAGCAGTTTGCCGCTGCCGTGGCTGCCCTTCCGTACTGGTACTTCGCGCCCTTCACGAAGGATGTCGCGACGGGCTTGCTATACGGCGAAGAGAGACCCTGCCTTTACTGGGAGAAGCCCACTCCTTCCTCGCCGGTTTTTCCACCTAACCCGACATACCCGAACGCCCCTGCGCTGGTTCCGATGATCGAAATGCCGGTGATATTAACCGCCACGCTGCCTTTGTTACTCAAGTGTGATCCTCTTGGCCCGACTCGTCGTGCCAACCTGGCTGGTTGCCGATTCGCGGCCCGGTTGGTCGGCAAACCGGAGAGCGCCGGGATAAACCGGCATGTTGTAGGGGATGAAAGAGCCCTACAGGAAAGGAGAGCAGCGAATCCATCCTGGCCTCGAGTCTTGCAGGCGACACCGCGAGGTGTCGCTTGAAGCGTAGACAGGGGTATCGGTGGGCCGGGCTATTGAGCTTCGAAAAGCCGAGGGAACAGGACGCCGACTTCGTTCCGGTAGGGAGGAAGGCAACACGGCAACCACGCTAATCGCGAGTGGATTGTCGGTCCTGCGTAGTCTAAGAACCCGCGCACGCTGAGAAACAACATGCACGAGAACCGGGAGATCTCCTGCACGTCTTGGACGAAAGAACAAGACCGGTCCGCGAAGGCCATAAACCGAACGGCGGACGTGAACGTACAGGAGAAGTCGGACTGTGCCGTAGTGTGTGCTGAGCAGCGCGTTGTTCGGGAGGGTTGAAGTCCCTCTGGCGCTCGAATGAGGGGCGTCATATCCAAAGACGGCGGTAATGCGTCGTCGGCCGGGGGCGTAAA
>Ga0181524_10003705_pt1 | contig 14631 bp, 13 predicted proteins | sample PEATcosm2014_Bin_34_FD_119761 | JGI IMG/M metagenome (GOLD analysis project Ga0181524, IMG submission 119761) | Peatland microbial communities from MTU Mesocosm Facility, Houghton, MI, USA - PEATcosm2014_Bin05_60_metaG | ecosystem: Environmental > Terrestrial > Soil > Wetlands > Peat | place...
ATACCACTGGAGCGCACGCCAAGCAGCCAACATCGTCGTAGAAGATGATGACTTACAAGCCTTACTGCCACACCTCATACCAGAACAACAGAAAAATAGCCACACGAAAACCGATCATAATACGCAATAAGATTATCATACCCTTTTCATGATGGGAACATCTCGTGGCTCTGTCTCTGTATTTCGGCAGTAGTTCCCTAACATAAGAATGGTTTAGAGGCACGTCGCTCTAAGCATAACACCCAAAGATATCCGTTCGTTCAAACGTAATTTGTGGTGGTGCGCATATAGCCTGGTGCGGCCGGTCAAAATCGGACCGTTCGTTACGAACGTATTTTTTTTTGTGTGTGTGGTACTACTGGTGCGAGCTCCCAAATTTGAACCGTCGTGATTCGTCGTTCGAAAAAGTGTGTGTGCGCACCGCCAGACCCACCCACCCCCCCAGAGATATATGCTTACGACAAACCTCCTAGCAGGTCCAAGACTCTTCTCTTGAGTTCTCCGCGTCTTGTGCCGTCCGGTAAGGCTTGGTCAATTATGGGGCCGTAAAGTCGCATGAGCTTGTAACCGAAACACTTCTTGATGTTTGTAAGCTCGCTCCTTAGCGCAATTCTTTCTTTCTCGATACTTGCAGCCCAGCTCCTAAGCGCATCTGTCTCTTTCTCGATTTCGACAATGTACCTGCCTAACCCTTCAATGTAGAGCTCTGTGAGCGCCGGACTTCCGACGCAATACTTTCGCCTCAACAGACGCCAAGCTTCATACTGCTCAGCGTGATGCTCATTGCTAATTCTGTGAGGATGTAGTCTAAGCCAATAGGTTACCTTAGGAATGTGCATCGTATCGCAACCGGTTTTTCCAATAAGTAAAGCGAGCTGGACGTCTACTGCATATTTTATCGAAGTATCTAATCCTTCAGACTGCAAGTAGAATTCTTTTCTAAAAAATCGCTGGGCACAAACTCTCCACCATCCTCCGATTAATGCCTCAAAAAATGTCTTGTCGTAAGGAAGAAAATCACCCGGACCCTTATCTCCGGTCGAATCAACGCAGTTCGTCCAAGCGAAACCAAGACGTGGATTATTTTCGAATGACGGCATCACAGCTGAAAGCGAATCGGGCATAAGCTTATCGTCACTATCTAAACTAGTTATTACAGGGCCGCGTGCGTATTCAATACCTATTGCAGTAGCTGCGGCGCAACCTCCATGCTTCATTTGAATTAGTGCGATTCTATCATCTGACATTCTGGATTTGACAACTTCCACCGATCGATCAGTCGAACCGTCATCAACGACCAAAATATCCCACTCATGATAATCCTGAGCAATCACGGAGTCAAGCGCATCTCCGATGAAACGTTCACGATTGTAAACAGGAATCAGAACGGTAACATGCATGAAGCAACCATCACACAAATCTTTGGACAGGCATGGGATTTCATATCAAGATAGGAGACTTTTGATTCTAACGGTGCACAGTAACGTCACGACCACGTTTGATGAACCAGGTAACAAACCGTTTGGTGCTAGCGTCTATTCGGATGTAGAGGAGGGTGGTGGTCGGCCGTCGTCAGAAAGTGTGTGTGGGTCTGATGGTGCGCACACACACACACATTTCTAACGACGACGGTTCAAATTACGACGCTCGCACCATTGGTACCACACACACACTTTTACGAACGAGGAACGACGACGGTTCAAATTACGTATGGCAGTAGCGTTGTGAGCTCCACTTGATTTTTCTTTTGTGTGCGGGCACTAGAAATTGAACTATTCTTGATTAATCCAAATTTCCCATGAATAGAGAGTTCCATCTTTACGATTGAACCGCATTAGCTTTAGGACACAGAGCACGTGGCTTGCTGTTGAGGCTGCTGTAAAATGGTAGACAATCGGGAGACAACTTGGTCGATTGTCAAGGTTAATCTCTCCAGGATGCCATGGCGAGATTTTATCTTGGGCATGCTGGTTCCCCTTCTGCTCCTCCAGTTTGTATCCCTGCCGTCTATTCCTCTGCTTGGCGTGTACTGCTCGGTTGCCTGGCTGATAATAGTGATAGTAACAATCTGTATGATGACACACGTCCTTAGTGTTTTCCCGGTCATTACCCTAATTGTTACCGTGACCATTGTTGCTGGACGTTATCTTGTCCGCGTGCATCCAGCGTTCACGCTTATACCTTCGCTTGACGCCACGATTATAGGCCTGATGTTCGTCGGCTCGATGTTGAGGCCGCGCCCGTTTGTCATGAAACTTGTAGACAAGAAGACCATCGAACGCACCGAAGCAAAATTCGGCAAAAGCAAATATTTCTACAAAGCCTGGTTTGACGTCAATATTATCTGGGGAATGTTTTACATCATCCAGGGAATGATAATCAGCTACCTAATGATAATGAATGTGGAAGCAGGGAACATTATGAATTTACTGTTCAGCTGGCCTTCCGTTCTGGTGCTGCTTTACATAAGCGTGGATTACCCGCGCCGGTATTGGGAGAAGCACTGGGAGAAGATGAAGGAGGAAATCGATGCAGCCGCATTATATGAAAAGGACCACCAGATAGATCAGCCACGGCGGGCCGTACAGTGACGACTTTGCATCGTTAGTGAAGAAAGCTCGACCAATGGAGCAATTTCGTGCGTACGCCTATGCTGGTACGGACAACCAAATTTGAACCGTTATTGTGTGTGTGGGTATGCTGGTGCGCACACACACTTTCTACTAATCGTCCTCTGCTTCCTTCGCTGGCTGACCAGACTAATTGTCCGGTTTGTTTGGGCGGGAAAAAACGGAACTTATTAGCAAAAAACTACTGGACTATTACGTGGGTGATTGACGTTCAGTGTACGAATTGCTAAACCTAGAATCGAGTCTCTCTCTGATTTGATATTCGGTCTGGCTCTCTCGATTGGATCATTGTCGTTGCTGAGCCGACCTGCCGTCAATCCAAGTGACGTTGTGGCCGACATTTTCGGATTCGGTTTTAGTTTCTTCATTTTGATTTCCGTGTGGCTCAGATACACTGCTATGGTAACTGCCTGGCCGCGAGAACGCTTCGAGACGGGGATGATGATGTGGCTGAATATCATCTTGCTCTTCTTCGTTTCGATTGAGCCCTACCTACTCAGTCTCATCAGTTTCGGCCCGGCGACCGCAAACCACGTTATGCTTGCATTCACATCTCAGATTTACGCTCTCGACTTGACCGGCTTGACTGGAATTTTGGGGTTGTTTGCACAGATGTTGACAAAGAAGGAGGAAGTGATCGAGCCGGAATTAATTGGTGGTTATACGTGGCTCCGTAATACGCAGTTTGTGTGCGCTGGGCTGTTTGGTTTATCCGCTCTTCCAATCTTTTGGTCTTGGATGATCCAAGGCACTCCACTGCGATTCTATCTTTGGTATGCGATTCTGGCAAGCACCTGGGTTAGTCGCGGACTTCAGCATTTATTGTTTCTGAGCCGCAAAGCAAAAAACATGTGAGAGATAGGTGGCCCCCGAAGTCTCCTGACAAGCCCGCGCATATGGCATGACAAGCTTCTCGGTAGATTGCGAGCGTGCCCTCAGTGCGCTCCGGAGCCGTTAGAAAAAGTGTGTGTGCGCACCAGCTGACCCACCCCCCCAGAAAACCACTGACACCAAGATGGAACGTATGAACGGAGAACTAAGAGACAGAGAACGAGTTATGCGAACCCTAGAGAAACCCGACACGCCCATCCTTGCTGGAATGCAAATCTACCACAACTACATAAAACCACATGACGGCCTCAAAGGCAAAACGTCAGCAGAAGCCGCAGGAGTTCAAATAAAGGGCAACAACAAATGGCTAACGATGATTCAAAACGCCGCCCAGTCGAACACAAAACCATCTTTGAATTTAGTCGCCCCATGCCGTGTATAGTCTATCGATACCCGTCTTGAAGGTCGTTGTGAAATTCTGTAAAGCATCACTGATTCCCTTCATGTTTTCTTTGGTTAGCCACAGAGCTAGCTTTGCCTTGCTTTCTTGGAGTTTTTTGTCGTTTGATATATCTTTTGCAAATACATCTAGCACGTATGGTTTTTCGGGCTTGTTGTGGTTTCTCCAATGTTCTTGCAGGTTTGAAACCCTCTTTGCTGTTTCTGTACCTGCCCACTGATAGCTGTCCTTAACCCCTTCATAACAGGCTTCAACTGCGTCTTGATCCTTGGATGTTGAGAGGAGTAATAGGCCGCCAGCTTCTGGGTCCATGATGAACGCAAGCCTGTAACCATAGAATACCATTGTCAAATACAATATACGCTCAACCATGTTATCGTCGGGTTTGTTTTGTTCCATGGCCGTAGTCAAGGCAGAATGCAAATCTTTGGCTGAAGTAAGCCACGGAGAGTAGTGCTTTTTCAGTTGAGGAGAAATGAAGTCCCATTTCTTGCCAATGTTAGTGCTCCTTTCTGTGTAGTAAGAAGTGATTTCGTTATACATCGCGGAAAAGATTATGCCAAATACGGTAATTGCGCCTGCAACCACCGTGGCTTGTGCCGTAGCATCTTGTTTAATGGCGTTTTGTGAGATTGCCAAAAATGTGAGGCCTATTGCTACGGCTCCGGCAAACAAAGCCACAAAGATGAGCCCAACTAGCCTCCATATTCTCGCCATTAAATTTCTGCCCGATCCTAGCAAGAGACTTGCGTCTCTAGTCACTTATATCTTCTGAAGGCATTCTTGATTATGGTCATAGTTGTTCATCAACGAGAACTTGAAAGCACACACAGTCTCCAGGTTGGTTCAGGATATTCTCGGTCTTGGATGTGACCGCATGAACAGTAGTAGCGTTCTTCTGTAACCCACTTCTCGCCCTTCATCCTACAAAAACTTCAGAACAGACGCACAGGACGATTACACCTTTCACAATTTGGCATCATGGCGGTTGTAGTTCGAGCCAATGCCAAATATTGTCATCGGCTGCTCTTAACATAAGGGAGAGTTGCATGAATCAACCGAAAAGTAACAGGCGGTTCCATCAACCGTAGAGGTACCGTTACCTAGAAACAGGTAACGGATAGTCTTCGTCACCTACGCTCATTTTAGGACGGTGGATAAAATCGTCACCTAGCACAGAAGCATACGTGCTCGATCAGAATCTCGCTCACGATTTCTGGACGATTCGTGTAGTAACCTGAAAATCCACCGGTTGAAGGATCAAAACCCGTTAGAAATATGAGAGGCTTAAGAAGGTTCTTTACGCTAAGCCTTCCTAAGTTACTTTTCTTCCTTCATCTGCTTTCCACAACACATACCGGGCGAAGGACTCTTTTTCCCGCATACCTCACACTTGTACATAGCCATTAGGAATTCACCTCCACACCGAAAGCAAATAGGTCAGGATACCTAAGCATTCTCCAGACCAGTGGCTCTTTGATTCCTTCAACGGGTCGCAACCCCCATAAAGTTAGTTTTCTCCAATGTGGGATTGCTTGAATCGGGAACGGTAATTTTCGCAAATTGGATGCCGGAATCAATTGCCCAAGACCCTTCAAATGTCCATCCGTCTGGTTTTTCTTTCGAACCAGAAATTGTTACTTTTGCACTCTTAGCTTCCTTTTCAGCGCAGGTAGCGGCAATTCCCCTTGCTTCTTCCTGTTTACGTTTTGACAATGTTTTCCAGTATACGGATTCCAGCGTTAACGGCTTTAACGCTTTTGGGGGGGTGGGTCAGCTGGTGCGCACACACACACCAAACGATGACGGTTCAAATCTGGGCGCTCGAACCACTAGACCCGACGACGGTTCAAACTACGAAGCCCTAAAGCAATATCGTCGCCCGACCCACTCTCTGTTTCAGTTCATTGCTTCTTAGGATCTATTTCCAAAGTGTAAACAGTTCCGACTTCTTTGTCTATTTTCGAGAAATACGCTTCCCGAAATGCCACTGTCTGGGTCAGCGCCAGATCAGCGTCTACCCGTGTGAACTTGTAGCCTTTAACCTCCGGATGTGCTCCGGGTACATTCCCGATGCTTCTCACAGAATCCAAAACACCAATCCAGTGCTTGGGTATTACATCTCGTTTTTCTTTCTCGAACCTGCGAATGATGTCGTTAAAGTCCAACTCCTTTGGATCTTGCTCGAAGAATCTTCGGAAAGCCAATTGCATAAGTTCTTCCACTGCCCTACGGCACATTACAACGCACGGATTCCATTTTTTCAAATCGTAATTGGCTTTGGCCTCCTCTATCGACCGATCTATTGTTGGAGGAATTCTATCGGTCCAACCCATAGCGCCATTGAGGGAACCGAGAAACATTGCTATGGCTGAGGCCGCGTTTAGCCATTCTTTTGAGATTTTCCAATCTCTAATTTCGTGAAACGCGGGAGGTACGTTGACAAACACTTTGCCAAAGAAGTCCTCGGCGTAATCACTGTCATTGCTCCATATCACGACCTCACCGTCCATATTTACACGACAATGACAAAATGCGTCCTCTTCTTTGTCTAGTCTCCGAAGGAGGAAGTGTGGTGAAACGTTGAAAATGCCGAGTGGGTCCGGCAATTTCTCATTGTCAGCCTGAACATACCAAAACCTCATTCGATCGGATGTTGACCAATCTATCGTTTCTGTAAGAGCGAAAATGTTGAAATCAATTGGTGCGAATTCGGGTTTTGCCTTTAACTCAAAAACTCCTAGACCTTGTGCGTCGTCCTTGAACGATGCCAGAGGAATTTTTCTGCTGTCGATAGTTGAAACACCCTTCAAATTACTAATGTTGGATCCAAGCTCAGTACCCAATTACTAAGCTTCCTTATCTGAATATGTTGTTGTGGGTCTGGTGGTGCGCGCACACACTTTTTGCATTCATTCAGGCGGCCACAACCTCATCATATATTATCTGTCCGTCCTTTCTCATCGGAACGCTATACAAATGATCCAACTGTCGATCATCCTTCGCGATACCGGAAACAACAATCCTATCATCTTTCACTTCAATCAAGGGTTTGGCTTGCCAACGTATGATTCTTACATCGCGACCCCACCTTTCCTGAACACATCTGTGCGCGATTGCAACAGGATCAATTTGCGAAACACTCTCTGGCCGTTGAGGTTGCGCTTGAATGAATTGCTTGTTTAGCTCCTTGATCTCCTTCTCTAATTCGAGGTTGCCAAAGACTACTTCAATTCCGGCATCCTTCAGCAGAGGGACACTACCACCATGAATCGTTGGATTAGGGTCCAACATGCCTATCACAACTCTTTGGAGTCTTCTTTCGATTATTCTCTTAGTGCATGGTGTCTTGTGTGTTCTGCTAGTGCATGGCTCTAATGTAGTGTAAAGCGTGGCATTGGATAGATCTTCCGCAGGAAGCTTTCTCTCCAGAAGAACGAATTCTGCGTGGTTTCCTTTTGCGATCTCACCACGGAAAGCAGTCTCCACGACTTTTCCATCCTTAACTAAGATGGCACCAACCCTTGGGTGGACCCGTTCGTCCTCTGGAACTGAATTCTTCGATACCTCAATCGCGTTCTTCATGAATTCATTATGATCCATTTCCGTAATCGGCTTTGTCGTTAATGGTTGTGCGTTTCCAGCAACACCCTCATGAACCGCTGTTTCAGACTGCGTGCCAGGAGCTACATTGATGTATTTTCTTGTGACTACTTCGCCTTCCTCGGTTACTTCCCACTCGTCTGGAATCATAGAAACCACACCCGAAGCCGCGTTCCGAGCTCTTATGATCGGCAAGTACTCAGAAGAAGGTTCAGGAGTCTTGTTGATTTGAATCGACTCTATGTCAAGTGGGTCGACAATGGTCCCTCCGCATAGGAATTTCTTGCCAGCCTTATAGGGTCCGACTACGTTGGCCAACAGATTGTCTTCGGTCAAGTCTAACTCCAAGCAGTCCGAACTGCGATTACTTATTCTTGTAATCCGCACATGGTAGTAGTCGGTCAAATGTTGGTCCTCAACGAAGCTTGCCCACGATTGATACACTTTGAAGGGACCTTGTCCACGACTCCAAGATTCATGTGATATCAACCGAACATTGGGGTGAAGTCTGGTTTAATCCTCGTTTCTCTGATCTGGGCAATTCTCTCAACAAGTTGGTCTTTGGTAACAAGAGACTCTCTACGCATGTCCAAGTTGAATTGCTTGACATACCGATTGCGAGTTTGTGTTGACAAGAGATGAACAGCGGCAAGAATGTCAAGGGCGAAGCGTCTGAATAATTCGTCTTTGTTGTAATCGTGGATTATGGAAGCGGTGTACGGTGGGAGATGACCAGTCGTCATCCCTCTTGCGAATCGCAAGAGCATGAGCAGGTTGTCCATATCGTGTTCAGTTATTCTACTCTGATTGCGGGGCCTTGCTGCTGCGATCTTGTCACCAACATCCATCATAGTGACGTCCCAAGCACGTCCGGAATCCTCGATGTTGGCGACTACAGCTGACAGACGTCGAATCACGCATCCAAGGCATCGGCCACACTGAGGAAAGTCGTCGTGCGAGAACATAGACGTGATACACGAATTGGTCTGCTGGATAAGTGATTGTTGAGGGCAAGTTGCCATCGCTTCAGCTTTAGTCATGTTTTGAAATGGTTCATAGATCTGCAATTTGAGATCCAGCACTTGTTCGACGAAACGTTTGGTTAACTCCACTAAGAGAGGACTGGTGGTGACAGTCACCAAGTCAGTTGGTAGATACTGAGGTTGATACATCGTTGGCCCAGTTTCAGAAATTACCATGGACGTCGCTCCCGCAAGATTTGCTACGATGGCACCGAAGCAAAGGTAGAGAAAGCCACGAAGTTGTTGAATCTCAGTCATGTTTTGCTGAATTGATACTGAGTAGATTTTGGTTTCTGGCAGAACCGATTTGATGTTATCGACGACCCCCCTCATCATGGAATGAGATACGAAGACTCCTGCAGTAGGCTTCAACTCCTTAGGGAGGGAAAGAACGCCACAAAGGCTGTCGACGCCACCAGAGAACAAAGACACTGAATTCACGTTGTCAATCGGCTTTGATTCAGTGTTGGGCAACAGAGGGTCAAACCGTGGCCTTAAGGAACTTCTTGTTGCAAACGAAAAAAATTCATCCAAGAGGCTCGCTACTTGCCGCCTTCGCCATACTGGCACAGCCGAAACGAGGAATCTGACCCAACTCTGCTGGCCGAAGGTAATCTCACGCTTGTTATTCTTGAGTTCCTCGCACTCGAACAGTCCCGCCGCCACATAGGCCAAGTCGCGCTGCACACTCGAAACATATTTCTCAAGATCCTCGAAATCGACCTTGACCCGTCCTTCTTCCTCTGTTCTCGGACCACTCCTTAAGATCAAATCTGCGTGTTGATCGTATTCCCGCAATACGTAGACGTTGGTCATTTGCCAGCCCCGTGACGTCTCATTACCTCTTTGATTAAGTCTTGAAGCTCTTTGTCGCTAGGTTGCTTCTCAAGAAACTCGCGCTGTTTTAACTCCGAAACAAGATCATCTGAAATTTCCACACTCTTTGCGTCTATTTCCTTCTCAATATCGTCTTGTTTCTTTCCCGAAAGAGCGAAATAATCTGGCGCTAAGTCCTTGTGACCCAAAATCTCCGATACCAAGAGATCACGAATGACATTACGATACAGCTTACGCATCGTATTTTCCAAGTCATCAGTCATGTCTGATACCCTACCCTAGAGTATTTTTCACTGCAGAAGTGAGAACCCGATCCTGAAACTCATTGGTCGTGATTCCGGCAGCGCCCTTTATGACGCTCCAACTAATGTCGATTGTCGTTCCTACTGTTTGACTCGTTACCTCCGATACTCCTATCTTCAACGCTTGCTTCACGCCAGCTGCTACAGCCTTCTTTGGATCACCAGTCTTTTCATAGTTCTCAGTTGCGGCCTTCGACACTTGATACACCGTTTTAGAAATTTTGTAGGCAGCAACAAGCGTTGCGATCGAAGGATTTGAGATCGCTAGAACGTCAACTGCAGTAGCAACAACAATTCGCGCAGGTTTCGAGGAAAGAGTCTTTCTCGCCTGTAGAATGGCTTCCGTAACTTGTCCACCTCTGCCTGTAAAAACTGCGAAATCGCATCCTCTTCTTGAGCCCAAATAGATCCTTCCGACAATCAATTGAAGAGTTCCTGTTCACTACTTGTGACCTTCGGTCGCAGTAGGATCGGGAGGGTGTAGAGGCCTTTGCGAGAACCTAACGATTGCTGGTGACATTGAAGACCACGGAGGAGTCATTACGTGGCTTACGGAAATAAATCGGTATTCATAGTTTCTGATTTCACTTAGATTATTGCGCTCACATACACATTCTACTCGAAGGTACGCATGCGAGATCATTAGTCGTGGGGAAACCAAAACAGGATACAGCCCATGTCCTTGCAGAGGGGCGATTCACCACAGAAGTTGCTTTCGCGATTTGCATCCCACGTATACCTTGACCACTCCTATAGACATCGAGCACGGCCTCACGATTCATATCTGGAAGCAAACAAATGCGATCCGGTTTAGATTTCGTTGTTGACGGTGCTCGCGCACTACTGAAGCCACACACCGGCGAACTACGAGGATAATTCAAACCATGATCCCTGCACCGACAACCAGGGGCAGATCATATCCAGTGACCGTTATCTGAAATCCAACCTAACATTATGGAGATATTGCGCCTAAGAATAGCTTTCGATCGCACCCCATGAATCACAAAACCAGGACGTGATTCCCCAACCCTTCGTAAGAAATCTTCTCCAAGTTCTCTCTTCAAAATCGCGAGCTCCTTCTGGACCACAACTTCTTTAGGCGATCCAGCCAATCCAGCCCGTGCTCTCTGGGAGAGCAATGCGATTTTTTCCAAGATTGAATAGTTGCTCAGTTTTCTGTCTCTCATTATCCGGCCACAATGCTTGAGTCTTGATATGATTCTTTCATTAATAGTCTGAAATTGGAAAGTTGTGCGATCGTGACCTATGTAACTCAAATGTGAATTGATAGGAATGATCGTGAAACCTTTCGGGAAACTGGAATACTGAGTCCGCAAAGATGTTCCCCGAAATCTGCCGTATGAGATTTCGACCCAAATGTTGTTGTATTTTGGATTCCCATACTCCTTCGAGTCATGCATTGCTCTCATAGTGCTGATGTTGTTGTAATATCCACTTGTAGGATACCATTCGTTCAAGGAGTTGACTAGAAATCGGAAGCTTCTCCGGAAGCCCAGTTCTCCCACTCGTATGCGATTCGTCGCGGACAGTATGCTTCGAGAGAAACGTGACGTATAGATGTCGTAATCCACAACGACATCCGCTATGTGCCCGAAATCAAGTTGGTTCAATACGGCATGAGTGTCAGCCTTTACGCGGCTCGCCTTATCACTGAACTGTACGTATTCATCCTTATGATTTTCCTCAGCAACCTCTCTGTCACGTAAAATCGGCAAGACTGCAAGTCTTACTCGACGTTCGAGCGCCTTAGCGAATTTGATGTCTGTAGGGGAGGACCAAGGAATGATGTTTTTCATTCTTAAATCGAAATGTACGCGGAAGTTCCCAAATTTGTCGTCTGCACGACCAGAAAGATGATCGCTTCTACAAGTATAGACCACCGGGACCGCACGTTGAGCATAGCCGGCTTCGAAATAGACAGACGGTCGTGCATACGTCAAGTCTGCTAAGGCTATGTCACATTTGTGAAGTTCAGCCACTATTTTGTTATTGATATCTTCTAGATGTTCAATGCGGTCCACTCTTACCGAAGTTATTTTTAGACCTCTTAGGGTCGGCGCGATGAGTGTCTTGTATACCGCGTCCGTATCTTTCCGTCCGAAAGCCATCGCTACGAAGCATCTCATGCAGAAATCCTCTCATGAGGTGTCGTTATCAGTCTCTCACGGGTTCTTCGATAGATTCTGAATGCTTTTTCGTCCCGTCCTCTGTAGCGCAGGTAGTGAAGCGTGCTTCCGCGAATGCCTAGCTGCTTGGCCTGCGAGGCAGTTAGTGCATTGATCTTTGACCGCAATGCACGACCATCTTGTCTTTCCAGCTTCGGTACAGGCTTCACGAAATCAATCGACGATTGTCGCCCAATCAATAATCGGCCTAACTCGGTAGCCTTCTGCTCGATCACAGTGTCCCACTTTAAGACTCGGTCCTTGCATGTTACACCGGCGTTGAATCGTTCACGCAACACTTCTATGAAGCACTGTTTGGCTTTAACCTCGAATCGGTAACGGTAGTCGTCCCCCGTGAAGTAGAAGTCATGCAAATTGATCGCGCCAGACTCGAACGCATGAATCACTGATAGATCCACTAACCATCTGAATGGCTCCTGCAAATCATACACTAACGACTGCTTCGTCTGATAGTCGCTGAAGTCATGAAGGAAACCGATCGAAGGTTCGAGGCCTATGGAGTTAATGGCCATTCGACATTCGGCCTCAAGAAATCCGTACCCGTAATTCAAAGCCGCATTGAACGGGTCAGAAGCATTGTTCTGATGACTCGAAGTCATTCGCCCCTGAAAATCAAGCCATTCAGGAAGAACCCTCCTGAAAGCCTCCCAATACCGTAACGCAACCCGTCCTTCAACAGTACGCAGTTGGCTTACAGTAGGAGCCTGACCAAGCCTCGCAGCCTCACGCTTAGCAACACGTACCTCCCGCTGAATATCGTAACGTTCTCCCAGCCAATCGAGAACCTGTAGACTTCTCGCAATCTTGGCTTTCACGAGGGCGTGAGCGATTGTGAACTTCTTCTTTGGGTCATTGGCTGCTTGAAATTGTGCAGCACGCAAATCCGCTTTGATTGGTGCAGGCGGAAGAATACTACTGATCATGGAGCCATCGTAGTTCATGACGAAAACTGGAACCTTGTTCTTGGACAGCCAATGGAACGCCTGCAGGGAAACATAACCACTATGACCATCAATGATGATACTGCTGAAAGGGAAACGCCGAGGACGAAACCGCTGCAATGATTCGGCCCTGTCATCCTCCCGTCCATTGATAACCTCAAGTTCAGACCTTGACTTGAGATTGTTAACGCGAATCTTCACACCCCATCCAGAAAGATGAAGTGGATTCATTACGAGTCTCTCCAAATGAGAGTGGATGCAACATCGCTTGCCAGAGATTCCGGTGAAGTTTGAGTTGGGAGTTTCAAGGCTCCTTCCATAGCTAGATATCGGTAGGCGACAGTAAGTAGAGCTTCTTTCATTCGCGTTATCTCCGTAAGGTCGAACATGTACGGATTAGGGACGGCGCTCAGGATCATTTTTGCATCGTCTTTATCCAAGAGGTGGCCATCTCTGATGAGGGGAATAAGTCGTCGAATCTTTGCAATCTCACGAAACCTGAACTGCCCAGATGCGAGTTTGATTAGAAGATTTGGAGGACGTTGACATTTGGACCAATCCCGTGACCCATCTCTGAAGCAAAAGTCGATTGCAGTTGAGACTAGACGACAATTGACCTCTAGTCTTACTTTGGTTTTTTTCGCTTCGGTTAGTAGGAGTTCTTTCGTTTTCTTCTCAGGAATATTGCTGAGAGAGCGACAGCTATCGCGACGATCGAAGCAAGCAGTAGGGTGGTTGGCCCTACGATGGGTAGCTGCGTCTTGGGGAATATGGCGAGGAGCCTTTGATTGTAGATTAGTAGCGTGAGTGCTGTGGTTTCGGTGTTCGAGGATCCTATCGGCCGTCCAGTCGCGTCGACCAGGCTTGTGATTCCACCGTACTGGTTCTGCATGTCCCATAGGTGTTGCAGCATCGCGTCTTCTTCGGGGACGGTGATGCCAAGTGCTCGGGCGGTGAATAGGAATAGGGCGAGTTTATGGTTGCTGTACGTATGTGTAGAGAGGTAGGATAAATCCCAAAACCCATTACCCGTCCACATGTCTTCGGCTCTTTGCAGAAGAAACTGTGCGCTCTGGTAGTTTCCTTCAAGGTCATACTCCAATGCTTCATACAGCCAGAGATCCAACCAGTTTAGCGCCAATTCAGTTGAGTTATGTCGACGGATGGTTATCACGTAGTTCGGGCTTTCCGCAACTATGTAATCTTCAGCCGCGTGTAACGGAAGCTGAATTCTCTCACCTGCCACGACTTCGAAGACACCGGAGGGAGGTTGTTGGTATCGGTTTATGGAGGCATTGATCAGATTTGAAATCTGCGGGTAATCGGCTTGTAATGCGAGAGATGCGAAGAAGTTGTCCGAATACAGCCAGTAGGTTTGATTGTACCTCCAGTGAAAGCTGGGATACTCACCCGTCAACCAGTGTGTCCCTGGATCATCGCTTTCATAGACCAACCCCAGATTCTGATTCAACCGGCTGACCAGATATGCTTCAGCACGAGCGATATTCTTAGCGTACGGGTTTGCTCCTACGGCCTGCTGTGGAAATGAAAACGCAATTAGGAGAATCACTGCGACCCTAAACTCTTGCATTCTCGATTCTTGCATTAGTCTACCTACCAAAGTTTCATTATTTATTGATGGTTCAAATATACTCGCCCGCACCAGTAGACCACACACCACCTAGAACGTGCGGTTTCCACCCGTACTCCAATTGCGAAAGTCCATGTCAACCGCAATGAATTTTCGGGCAGCAGCCTCTCTAAGATTAAGAGTTCGGTATTGTGAGTGGGGCATATG
>Ga0181524_10003709_pt1 | contig 14617 bp, 8 predicted proteins | sample PEATcosm2014_Bin_34_FD_119761 | JGI IMG/M metagenome (GOLD analysis project Ga0181524, IMG submission 119761) | Peatland microbial communities from MTU Mesocosm Facility, Houghton, MI, USA - PEATcosm2014_Bin05_60_metaG | ecosystem: Environmental > Terrestrial > Soil > Wetlands > Peat | place...
CGCTGCAAACGCGCCGATCCAGGAAAAACCAGACCATGTAGAAGTGCCTCGACACCAGACACTTACGAAGTCAAAAATCGAGCAAATCACTTCCCGGGAGCTGCGGAATGTAAGAGGAACGGTGCAGAGATGGTGCAGAAACGAGGGACGGTCCAGGGTCCACAGTCCACGGTCCGCAGTCCACAGTCCACGGTCCACAGTCCACAGCCCACAGCCCACAGCCCACAGTCCACAGCCCACAGCCCACAGTCCACAGTCCACAGCCCACAGTCCGGAGTTTAAAGGTCGGGGTTCGGCAAAAGCTGCCGCCGCGGGCAGGGGGGAATCTTCTTTTTCACTTGGCATGGGTTTATCAGGCTTTGTCGGGCATTTGGCGGGGGGTCTGGGGGGGGGGGAGGTTAAAATTGGTTAAAATTGCTTAAAGCCGCGCTCAGCCCGGGCACTTTGTGCGCCAGCCGGCAGTCTCATTGACACCGCCGCTTCAGCGCGGTGTGCGTGTGCGGCGGGGTGTCCCAGCCGTTTCAGCGGCTTTGGGCGCTCCCAGCCAAACCGTTGAAACGGTTGCAGCGGCCCGGGGCGGCACCGGGCTGAAGCCACGGTGTTAATGAGAGGTCTCGCACGGGTGTGAAATGCGCGCGTTAGCGGGTGGTTCCGCTCCCGGGCCGATTCGTCCCGGTCCGTACGGGGCTGGGAGCTGCCGTCGAGTTCCAGATTCATCATGGGGCGAATGTACAGCACTGTTATACATTAGTCAAGGGTTATTTTTTCGCTTTGAAGAGGGGTCGGTCGAAAAGGGGTTGATGAGCAACCGCTTCCATCCGGTGGTCGAAACCCCGCAGCCCAACCTTGTGGCCGGCATGAAGTGGCTGCCGGGCAAGAGTCCTTTCCCAGGATTGTGCCAGGATCCTGAGTCAACGATTTGCGACCTCGCGAGTTCGGCCGCATTCATTGCCCCGGGGTGACTTGGTTTGTTCAAAGGCCGCTGGCGGTCAATTCGGTGCATGCTCGTAGTCGCTCGGCCAGAAACGGGAAAACTCGAACATCAGCAGGCCGATAGCCGGGCGGACGGCCTCGCAGGGCTTGAGGAACGCCTTCGCGAACAACTCGGCATTGAGGCAGTTCTCGTTGGGCTTCCCGGCCTGCTGGCCGAACCGGCCTGGATGCCTGGTAGTGGAAATAGCGCTCTCCAGGGGATCCTCCGTCCGGAGCACAAGGAGCGGGCATCGTCCCGGTCCGATCTTCCTTGAGGAACTCTCTTGAACCCAGGACGAGCCAGAGGAAGCTGGACTCGGTGGACCTGGACCAGTAGTGCGCCAGCGGGTGCCCTCCGGCACGGCAGCCGACCGTTCGACCTCGCCCAGAAGCCGAACGGTGGGCGGGTGCTGCGGCGCCTGGCCCTGGCCGGCGGTTTCCGGGACGTGTTGGCTCCCCGGCCCCGGAGCCGCAAGCTGCTCGGCCCTTCCGCGCAAGGCCGCGCCGCGTTCAGTCGGCTCCGCCTGCATGTGCTGGGGCACCGAGGATGTGGGCCGTTGGACCAGTTTGTAGCGGACCTTCATGCCCGGTGGGTTGCCGGTGAAGCTCATGATTTGTAAAAGTCCTTGCTCCTTGTCCGTCCTGAAGGCCAAGGTCCACGGGAGTTGGGCATCTTCGGGGATGAGGAATGCCTGGCCCACAGTTTCGAGGTCGGAGGGATATCTGTAAAACTCAAAAAGTGTGTTCATCACGTCCCGACCGGTCGCATCTTCGAACCGTCGCCAAGCGTAGCGCCGCAGCTTCAAGCCCCTCGTGATGAGAGACCATCGGTTACTCCACTTACGGACAGCCAGGTCCATCTGGCGAGCGAGCATCCATTCCGGTGTGAGGCCGGCGCCAGCAGGCGGTGAACCCAGCTCACCGGTTTGGAACCGAAGCGCCTTATTGGTTCCGGGTTCGTCCACGTCAACCAACACCCGCTCGATCACTGGGCCGAAAGGCAAGGCCGGTGGTTGTACGACCGGGCTCGATGTCGGCGTCGAGTTGACCTTCTCCTGCCATACATTGTAGGCGATCATAGCGAATAACGGGAGCAGGAGCAGGCAAATGATGGCTAAACTCGTGCCAAGAGGAACGCGCCGGCCAAGGCGCGGCAGTGTCTTGCCGGATCGCAGCACCTCGTCCGGCAGACCCGGTGAAGCTTTCCGGCCCCGCGCTCCCGCAACCGTCTCGACCTGCGTCTTGAGGACGCTGGCTTGCTGGTACCGCCGCTCCGGTTTCTGCTCCAGCGCCCGGAGCACCACCTCATCAAGGCGCACGTCAATCTGCACTTTCCGGGACGGCGGTTCCAGCGGTTGGCCCGGGAGTTCACCCGTGAGGAGTTCGTAGAGCACGACGCCCAGTGAGTATATGTCCGCCCGGCTGTCCACCCGCTGAGGATCAGTCTTCTGCTCTGGGGCGCTATAACCCGGCGTCCCAAGCGTGGTTTGCGTGGTGCTTGCAGGCGCAGCAGGTTCGTCGATGGCGATGTCACGATTGCTCGCGCGCAGCATTTTGGCGATGCCGAAATCCGCTACCTTCACCCGGCCCTCTTTATCCAGCAGCAGGTTCTCCGGCTTAATGTCGCGGTGGACGATGCCTCGGTTGTGGGCATACTGGAGCGCATCGCATAGCGGGGGCACGATGGCCAGCGCCTCTTCCGGGGTGAACTTCCGCGTGGTTAGCAACTGCCGAAGGCTCAAACCATCCACGAATTCCATGAGCAGGAAGAAAAAGCCACCCGCCTGCCCGAAGTCGTAGATGGTGACGATATTCGGATGGTTCAAGGCGGCCAAGGCCTGCGCCTCACGGACAAAGCGTTCAGCGAACTTGGCGTCGCCCACGCGCTCAGGGGCGAGGAGCTTCAGCGCCACAAGCCGATTAAGGGTCTTTTGGCGCGCCTTATAGATCACCCCCATCCCGCCCCGCCCCAGGCACTCGAGGATTTGCAGTTGCGGAAAATGGGGTGCGATTTGGTCCGGCGGCAGCGGCGCTCGGGCCGAGGCCGTGTCGTCGGTGAAGACCGTTTCCGTCTTGAGATTCAATGCCATCAGGCAACGCGGACAAAGGCCTCGAAGCGCGTCAGCGGCCAGCGGGGCTCCGCACTGCGAACAAGCGGATGACTTAGTGTTTTCGTTCATCGCGGTGTTCTTAAGAAAAGGCGGGCGCTTGTAACGCGCTGCCTGTCTTTATCCCGCCAAGGCGGCAACCAGATGGCGGATTTCCGCCTCCACCTCGTTCGGTTCGGCTACGGTGCGGGCAATTTCTTCCCGGAATATTTGGCGGAAGCGTTTTCGCAAGCGATGTACAGCCATACGCGCCGCGGGTTCGCTCACCCCCAACTGCGCCGCCAGCATGGCGTAGGGAATGTCGCCACGGTCAAGGGTTAGTGCCGAACTCAACGCGGCAAACTCAGCGTCTTTCCCCAATCGTTGGCGCTCCGCTTCCAGACGCTTCAACGCACGGTCCAACAGCGTCATGGCCCATTGCCGGTCGTAGAACCGATCGGGTGGAATTTCATACTTCGTGTCCGACTGGTAGCGGGTTTCAGCCAATTCGGTGTCCAGCGGCAGGGGAACAGTACCGCCCCCTCGTTTCTGCGCATGCACGCGGTCCCATTCGTTGGCCAGGAACCGAGTCAAGGCCGTCAGCAGGAAAGTGCGGAAGCGTCCTTTGCCGCGATCGGCGTCTCGCAGCCAATTGCCTGCGAGCAAGCGGGAGAAGAATTCTTGCGTGGAATCCTGGGCATCTTCGGGCGAAAGGCCCCGTCGTCGCACGAAGGCGTAAAGGGGATACCAGTAGCTTTCGCATAGGTGCGCGAGGGCCTCCTGGGAGTGAGCGGAGCACTCCTGGCCCGCCGCCAGCACCTCGGACCACCGGGTGGTGGCGAAAACGGGCTGAGGCCTGGTCGTCGCTGGGTCGTGCAGTTCGTTTGTCGGCATCCATCAGAATATTAACCAAAGACGGACCATTGTGACAGGCAAATCCACCCAAAGGATGTTGCGACTGGTCGAGTGAAGTGGAGGCACGACCGCTTTAGACCAATGGCTTCCTGTGTGTCTGCCGTTTCGGGCATCGCGGCAAATGGCCATGAGGTCCTGCCCAAAGATAAGTGCATTTCCAAGTTGACAGCCTGCCTTCTTGCGGCATAACGTCCCCGCGTGCCTCGCAACCTCCGTCTTGAATACCCTGGGGCCATGTATCATCTCATACCATCCGGTTCAACCACCGACAGAAGCTCCTGGGCCACGTGTTGAGCGGGAGGCACAAATCACAGCTCGTCGAGGGCAGCGGCAATGGGTATTTGCAGACTGCCTGCGATTACGTGGATCTGAGCCCGGCGCGCGCCAGGCTGCTCTGGGCCGGGGAGCGGCTCTTGTCGTACCCGTGGAGCAGTTTTGGCGCCTATCTGGCGGCGCCCGAGCATCGGCGGCAGCGGGTCCGGGTGGACCGGTTGTTGGGGGAGCACTAACCTATGAGAAGGTGTTTCGATGTTTTCGTCCTTGTTATTTGGAGCCTGGTGACGGCTTCGGCTGCGGAAACCTTTGCAGACCGGCTTGCCGCATTGCAGAGTCGTTTGCAGTCCGATCCCACCAATAGGGTCATTTTGTTTCAATTAGGCGACCTTTGCCACGATGAGGGCGCGAATAACGACAAAAAAGCGGTTATCCTCGCCGAAGGTTACTTAAAACGTCTCCTGGCTATTGACCCTAACCACGCGATGGCTCGGGTCATGTATGGCAGTGTCCTGACCATGAAAGCACGTGATGCCCTCTCGCCCATCACCCAGCTTAATTACGTAAAGGCCGGCAATCGGGAGATGGATGCCGCAGTCAAGATGGCTCCCAAGGATGAGCAGGTTCGATTTGCGCGGGCAGTCAACAATTTTCACATGCCTGACATCATGGACCGGGGAGAAATAGTTCAAGAGGACCTGGCTTGGTTGTGGCAACAATCTCAACTGGCAGACACCAAACTCAACGTCGGCCAGAAACAAACGATTGCCCTCTATTACGGACAAACCCTGCAAAAGAAAAAGAAACTCGATGAAGCGCTCCAAGTATGGCGGGCGGGTTTGGCTTTAGCGCCTAAATCGCAGGATGCAGCTCCGCTGGAAGAGCAACTCAAAAAGCATAAAGCCCGTCCCAAATAGATGGGCGAACTTGCCGCGATATTCGTTCGCCCGCGCAGCGCCACCCACCTCCACGTATCCCAGCGCACCCTCGTCGAATGGAACCGCCAACTCGCCCCGGACATCCGCGCCCTCCGCGCCATGCACCTCGAAGAGCTGCTCTATCGGGTCGGACCAGCCTTGATCAAGGAGTTCCGCCGCCAGCGACAAGAATCAAGGCATCCCCGCCCCAAAAGTTAGTGGCATTGGGTTTCCTACCGCCGGCTCTATCGGGGTCCGGCGGTTCTTTTCATCTGGCTGGTCATACTCTGGGCCGTGAACCAGACGGCCTCGCGGGTCGGACGCGCGCTCAAGGCGGTCCGCGGCGATTAACCAGACGGCCGCAGATCCGTCCAGTGCTCCCGCCGCCCCGCTGGACGCGCCTGCCGGTCCGCAACGCTTCACGCTCGACACGCTCCGCCCGCTCCACGCTCCGGTGCGGCCCGCGCAGCCGTTTTTCCCACATGTTGTTTTCACGAAGCTAAGCGAAGCCAGTTTGTTAGGAATTGTGTGGAAAACCCAGCCCGGGGCTCTTTTCGACCCCCGGCCGCCGGAATGCCTGCCCCTCCTTCTTCTCGCGCGTTCCCCACCACCCACCTGCCGAATCCCTATGTTGAACTCAACATCTGCGGTTAAGAGGAGTGACGCACCCTAACGGCCAAACCGCACCCAAACTTGACCTTTTCACAACGTGTTTTGAGATTCAAGAACTCCAGAATATCAGGTCGCCAGCCACGGTTGGAAAGCCTTTACAAATTTCCCCCACGGCGCAAGATTGCGGTGAATCCGATGGGATCGGTCCGAACAATTGTGTCCGGCGGGCAGGCAGGCACGGACCGGGCCACGCTGGACTTCGCCAGGGAGCGTGCCATCCCGCGCGGCGTTTGGTGCCCGCGGGCCATGCTGGCAGTGATCGCACAATCGGTACGCCCCGAAGGAGACGCCCAGCGCCGGCTACTGTCAGCGGCCCGAATGGAACAAAGGAGACAGCGGCGCAAGGGTCGGTTTTTCCATCCTTCGCGCATGGGAGCGCACAAGACCGGCGGACTCGGCCAGAAGGGTCCCTATGATGAAACCAATGACTGAACTCAAAGAGCGCCAGAGAAGAAACCTAGAATTGGGCGGCCGGAGGGGGCTGACGCTCGGTGCTCGCGCCTTGGCTGCACCAACAAATCCTCGCCGCGCGCGTAAGCATGTTTATGAAGTGGAGCGCTTAACCCGCGCGCCACTGCGCTGGCCGTGGCACAGACCCATGGCTTTTGGCCTGCTCGGCCTCTTCCTGGCTTATGGGAGCTGCCTCTCGCGCACGGCGGCGGCTCAGCCGGCCGCGGGAGGGCTGGTCAGTTGGGGCGCACAGGCGACCCCGCCAGTTCCACCCGGCACACGTTTCAAGGCCGTTGCGGCGGGCCAGGATCACACAAATGCCCTCATCCTGGCGATCGAGCAAGACGGCAGAGTTGTAGGCTGGGGGTCGAACGATTTCGGCCAAGCCACGGTGCCCAATGGCTTGAGTAATGTCACCGCCATCGCGGCGGGCGCGTTTCACGGTCTGGCGCTCGAGCAAGACGGGACAGTGGTTGCCTGGGGACGGAACGACTCTGGTCAATCGGCGGTGCCTTTCGGCCTGAGCAACGTGATCGCCATCGCAGCCGGCTATGACCACAGTCTGGCGCTTAAGCGGGACGGCAGCGTCGTCGGTTGGGGTTCCAACGACTACGGTCAGTCGGCGTGCCCCGCCACAAACAGAGTCATTGCGATCGCAGCCGGCTATGGGCACAGCCTGGCGCTGCAGGAGGATGGAAAAGTCGTTGCCTGGGGGGACAACTACTACCGCCAGTCGTATGTGCCCACGACTCTAAGCCACGTCATAGCCATCGCCGCGGGAGAATTCCACAACATGGCACTGGGAGTGGACGGAACGGTGGCTGCATGGGGTGGGGATGTCGATGCCGACTTCAATTACCGCGGACAAGTGGACGTGCCGCCGGGCCTGCGGGACGTCGTCGCCATTGCTGCGGGAGGCTATCACAGCCTGGCACTCGAGCAAGACGGGACGGTGGTCGCCTGGGGAGACAACAGGCTGGGGGAATCGAGCGTGCCCGCAGGCTTGAGCTCGGCCATCGGCATTGCCGCGGGCTTTGATTCGAGTCTGGCGCTGGTGACGTTGGGGGCGCCCATTGCCGTGCTTCCGGCCAGTCAAGGCGTTGGCGTGGGACAGACCGCCGAGTTCACCGCAAGCGCCACCGGGTTGGTCCCGACCGGTTACCAATGGTTCTTCAACGGCACCAATCTCCTCAACGGCGCCACTGATGCCGTGCTGGAGTTGACGAATGTCCAGCCGTGGCAGTCCGGGGCCTACACAGTCGTGGTGACCAATGCCTCGGCCGCGGTTACGAGCGCGCCCGCCACGTTGACCATTACGACGCCGGTCGTGGTGGCTGATTGCACCGATTCGGGGTTGCGGTCGGCGATGTCCGGCGGGGGCCAGGTCGTCTTCGGGTGCGACGGCACTATCGCAGTCTCGACTATCACGGTGGCCACGGACACCATGCTCGACGGCACCGGCCACGAGGTGACCCTCAGCGGCGGCAACTTGAATCGAGTTTTTTACGTCCCTTTGGGCGTCACCCTCATCTTGTCCAACCTGACCATCGCGGATGGCTACAGCCAGGATGGACAAGGGGGCGGCATCCTGAACGACGGGACGCTCCGCGTAATCAACTGCACCTTCCGCGGGAACTCGACTAGCGGCACGCAGGGCTTGAATACAGGGGACGGGGGCGGCGAGGCCGATGGCGGCGCAATCTGCAATTCGGTCCAGGGCGTTCTGAGCGTGAGCGGGAGCACGTTTTGGGACAACGAAACCGTTGGGGGTGCTGGAAAAGCGGGCGCGGCCGGTGCTTGGATGGGGATGGGGCCGATTGACGGCAGTCCCGGCGGCAGTGGCGGCCCCGCCTGGGGCGGCGCCATTTACAATGCCGGCAGGGCCAGCGTCGTTAACAGCACTTTCGCCGCCAACTCCGCCACCGGCGGCGCCGGAGGGGAGGGAGGCAGCCCGGGATACACGGTAGTCGAAGGGCCTCGCGGGCCGGATATGGAGTATGGAAACCCAGGAGCCGGCGGGGTGGGCGGCCCCGCTGTTGCCGCGGTTTACGACACCAGCGGCTTGTGCGCGCTGACCAACTGCACGCTCGCGCTCAACGTGGCGGCAGGCGGAGCCGGCGGGCTCGCGGGCGGCGGCGGAGCCGGAGCCAGCCCGAGCGGCGCTATCCTTGGGTGCGTCAACGGCCCCACCCTCGCCAACTCTGTTCTGGCCGCCAACTCCGGCCCTGACAGTTTGACCGACGGAGGTCACAACCTCGTTTCGGCGACGACCAACGGCCTGGTCGGGCCGCTGGCGGACAACGGGGGACCGACGCTGACGATGGCCTTGCTCTCGGGAAGCCCGGCCATCGATGGGGGCGATCTTGCGCTGGCGCCCCAAACGGACCAGCGCGGCGTTCCCCGTCTTTACGGCTCAGCGTGCGACGTGGGCGCATTCGAGGTCCAAACCCCGGTCTGGTTGCGGGCTCTCGAGGGAGCGGCTGGGAAGGCCGAGTTGCTGGTCGGCGGCGCCCCCGGCCAGGCCTTTTGGCTGCAGGCCAGCACCAATCTGGTTGACTGGGCGGGAGTTCAGACCAATCAACTCGGATCGGGTGGATTGATGGTCTTGGAAACGGACGCCGGGGAGGCTTGGGAATTCTACCGGGCGGAGCTGATACTTCTTACCGGAGGCTGCACAATCGAAGCTATTGCTTCGCCTTTAGGAGGTGGTTGGGCAGGGGGTGGCGGCAGGTTTCTCCAGGGCTACGGTGTCGCGCTCGTGGCTTCGCCCGCGCCGGGCTGGGCATTCACGAACTGGACGGAGAACGGCGCCGTGGTGAGCACGTTGCCCGGTTACGCGTTTACGGCGGCGGCGGACCGGACCCTGAGGGCCAACTTTGCCCCGCTCTGCACCATCACGGTCGCTGCCTCGCCCGCCGGGGACGGTTCCGCTTCGGGGGGCGGCACCTTCCTGGGCGGGACGAGCGTCACCGTTGAGGCGGCGCCGAACTCGGGTTATGCGTTCGTCAACTGGGCGGAGAACGGCTGGTCAGTCAGCGCGTCAGCCAGTTACACGTTCACGGTCACGACCAACGGCCTGTTGACGGCGAACTTCGGGCCCGCGTCCACCGTGGACGTGAGTGCTGTTCCACCGGAGGGCGGCTCGGTCTCGGGCGGGGGCCCATTCGTCACCGGGTCGGTTGTCACAGTCATTGCCACGCCGGCATCGGGCTACGTCTTTGTGAGCTGGACCGAGAACGGCGTGCCGGTCAGCACGTCAGCCAGCTACACGTTCACCCTGGCGACCAACCGGGTGCTCGCGGCGAATTTTGCGGCCCCGTGCTCTGTGACTCTCATCGCTTCCCCGCCGGAGGGCGGCTCGGTGTCTGGCGGCGGCACGTTCCTCAACGGCTCGAGCGTCACGGCGCTGGCGACGACGAACTCAGGCTACGGATTCGTCAACTGGACGGAAAACGGCGCGCCGGTGAGCGCCTCGCCAAGCTACACCTTCACGGCGTCCGCAGATCGGACGCTGACGGCCAATTTCGCGCCGCTCTTCGTCATCGCGGTCAGTGCTTCGCCGGCGGCGGGCGGGTGGGTGTCCGGGACAGGCGCTTATATCGAGGGGATGGAAATCACTGTCCTGGCGGTGCCGCAGCCGGGTTACCTTTTTGTCAACTGGACCGAGAACGGCCTCGCCGTCAGCCCGTCAGCCCGGTACTCCTTCGCGGTGACGACCAACCGCGTATTGACGGGCAGTTTTGCGCCCGCACCCGCAGTGACCGTGAACGTTTCCCCGCCGGATGGCGGATCGGTTTCGGGCGGAGGAACATTTCCGAGTGGCACGCTCGTTACGGTCGCGGCCTCGCCCAATTGGGATTACGCGTTTGCCAACTGGAGGGAGGACGGCCTGCCGGTTGCCACTTCGTCCAACTATACCTTTGCCTTGACGACGAACCGGAGCCTCACGGCGGAGTTCGCCCCGGTGGGGCCGGTTCACGTGGTATCGGAATGCACGGAGGCGGCGCTGCGGAGCGCCATGGCCGGAGGTGGAGCGGTCACCTTTTCCTGCGACGGCACCATCGTGCTGGCGGGCACGATCACCAACGCGAGTGACACGCGGCTCGATGGCACCGGCCGGAATGTCACCATCAGCGGCAACCAGAGCGTGCGGGTCTTCTGCGTGAATACCAACACCCACCTCACGTTGGTCAACCTCACCATCGCCGATGGCGCCAGCTCCAGCGGCTGCGCCCTCCTGAACCTGGGCGGCGTCGTGGACTTGACCGGAGTTTCGTTCAACCAGAACTCCGCCTCTGCCAGCATCACCAATGGAGTGAGGCCGCAGGCCGGTGGCGGAGCCGTCTTCAATTCCAGCGGCAGCGTGAAGGCCAGGAACTGTTTGTTCACGGGCAATGCCGCTTGGACCGTGCAACTGGGCGACTCGTCCGCGCTGTCGCTGGCGCACGGCGGCGCCCTCGTCAACGAGGCGGGGCAGGTGAACCTGCAAGCCTGCGTGTTCGTGGGCAACCGGGCCTCCGGGGCGAATGCGTTTCTGCAATCCCTTGCTAGCGTTGGCGACCCTGGTTTAGGCGGGGCCATTGACAACCGCGGGGCGCTCACGCTGGACCTGTGTACCATGGCGGGCAACTCCGCAACGGGAGGCGCTTCGGCGGGAGACCCTCAGGGCGCGTTGGGCGCGGAGGGTTCCGGGGGCGCTATCTTCAACGAGGGCACGTTGACGATCACCCGCACGACGCTGTGCAACAATACCGCGAGCGGTGGACACGGCGGCCAGGGCTGGGCAACCTCGGATCCCAACAACATGAACGGCTTTCCCGGCGGCGACGGCGGCGCGGCGAGGGGCGCCGCCATTTGCAACCTGGGGTCGGTTTGGGTCGGCGCCAGCACGTTCGCCAGCAATGTCGTCGCGGGTGGGGCTGGCGGCGGGGGCGGGGGCGGGCGGCAGTATATGGACATCGGGGGCAACGGGTCGGGCGGCGGTAGCGGCGGCTCGGGGCTGGGCGGGGCGTTGTTCAACGGCGGGACGGCGGCCATGGTCAACTGCACGATTGCGTTTAACGCGGGCAACGGCGGCCCCGGTGGGGCCGGCGGCAGCGGCGGTTCGCCTTCAGTCACGGGCAGTTGGGGCGCAGCAGGCGGCGGCGGCGGCCCGGGTGTGGGCGGTATCGAGGGCCAGTGCAACCTGACCAATTGCACCGTGGCCTGGAGCGTCGGCACGGGCGGCACGGGCGGCGCCGGTGGCGCCGGCTTTGTGTGGTACGGGCAGGGCGGTTCCGGCGCACAGGGAGGGGACGGGAGCGCTTCGGGAACCTCGGGCGGCGCGATGGTCAACACCCTGATGGCCTCCAACGCTCCCGCGGGCGTTGACACGTTCGCCGACCCCATGCTCGGCCCCTTGGCGGACAACGGCGGGCCGACTTGGACCATGGCCTTGCTGCCGGGCAGCCCGGCGATTGATGCGGCCGACACCGCCTCCGCCCCGCCGACAGACCAGCGCGGCTTTCCCAGGCCCTATCGAGGACTCGCCGACCTCGGCGCTTACGAAGCCATGCCGCTTTACTCGGTCATCGCCGGGATCTCGGCCGTCGGCGAGGGCTTCGTCTCGGGGGGCGGCACCTTCGGCAGCGGCGCCGCCGTCACCCTGGTGGCCACACCCAACCCGGGCTATGCGTTCATCAGTTGGACCGAAAACGGCGCCGGGGTGAGCGCCTCGCCCAGCTATACTTTCACGGCGTCGGCGGACCGGACGGTGACCGCCAACTTCGGGCCGCTCTACACCCTCAGCGTCGGGGTTTCTCCGGCCGCAGGCGGTCTGGTCTCGGGCGGAGGCGCGCTCGCCGGCGGCGCGAGCGCCACCGTCCAGGCGACGACCAACTCAGGCTACCAATTCGTCGCATGGACCGAGAATGGCGCTGTCGTGAGCCGCGCGCCGAGCTACAGTTTTACCCTGAGCGCCGACCGCACTCTGGTCGCCAACTTCGCTTCGTATCCTTTCGTCCCGCCCAAGGCGGATTATGCGTGCCTCTTCGCCGATCAGACCAACGGCGTTTCGCCGCAGAGCGCTGGCTGTCTGAGCCTGTCTATCGGCGCCCGGGGCGTCTTTAGCGGCAAGCTGCAATTGGCCGGAGTCAATTACGCGCTGAGCGGGCAGTTCGACGGCAGCGGCAAGGCCCATAGAACCATTGCGCGTTCTCGGGGGCGGTCCTCGCTCACCGCGGACCTGGAACTGGACCTGCTCTCGGGCGCGGCCCAAGTGGCGGGCACGGTCAGTGACGGGCGCTGGACTGCCGAGTTGGTTGGCGACGGCGCCTGGTTTGACGCGAAGACCAACGCGGCGCCGCAACGCGGGCAATACACGATGCTCCTGGCCGGAGCCTACGGTTCGACCAACAAACCTGCCGGGGACGGCTACGCCACGCTCACCGTGAGCCCGGGCGGCGTGGTTTCAGGCCGCCTCGTCCTGGCCGACGGCACGGCGCTCACCGTGAGCAGCTTTCTCTCGAGACTCGGCCAATGGCCGCTTTATGCCTCGCTTTACGGCGGCCAGGGGGTGCTGTGGGGTTGGCTGGCTTTCAGCAACGCCTCGGACCTCGGCGGGACGGTCGCGTGGATAAGGCCGGCTTTGAGTTCGAGTTATTACCCGGCTGGATTCTCGTTGGCCGCCCCGGTGTTGGGAACGCGCTACGTTGCCTTTGGCAAAGGGACCAATGTGCTGGGCCTGGCGGCGAACACGAATCTGATGCTGACGCTGGAAGGCGACGGTCTCGCGGCCGCGATCACCAACTGGTTCACGCTGAGAACTAACGACGTCGTGACGCCGGTGAGCGGCCCGAGACTCAGCCTGAGTTTCACGCCCGCCAGCGGCGTATTCACAGGCACAGTGGCCAATCCCGCTACGCCCAAGCCGATCTCGTTCGGCGGGGTGGTCTTGCAGGGCCGGGGAATGGGTTCCGGGTTCTTCCTTTACGGCGCGGGGTGCGGAGAGGTGCAGTTGGAACCATAGCATACCCAACCAGGAAGAAATCGCCTGCGGCCACAGCACAGGCGCATCTGGGCTGTACCATAGCAACGACATTAGAGACCAATTCGCCGAACTCCGCGCCAAGGGCCTTAGTGGTCCATTTCATAAATACGGCAACGTATTCGGCGGTTCTTTTTCGCGCAGGCTGCGTTGCTCGCACCTCACAGATCGCTGCGGATATGCTCGGTGCTCGCGCCTTGCCTGCGCGAAAAATCCCTCGCCGCCTACGCCACCGTATTTATGAGATGGACCACTTAGCCTCTCGCGCATCGCCACCGACATCCACGTCTCCCAGCGCGCCCTCGTCGAGTGGAACCGCCAGTTCGCCCCGGACGTCCGCGCCCTGCGCGCCGTCCACCTCGAGGCCCTCCACGAACAAACCCTCAACTCGCGCCAGGAGGACCTGGCCCGCCTGGCCAAAGTCCAATCCAACGTCGAAGCCGCCCGGTTCGGCAACCATCTCACTTCAGATGGTCCAGGAAATCCTCTTCTGGCACAACGGCGTCGCGCAGGGCACCCCTCAGCGTGCGGCGATCGATCTCATCATGGTGCGGGAAGACGATCCGCCGCCCGTTAGGGTGCTCCATTTTCACATGGTTGCCCTTGCGGTGTATCTCCACAAAACCCATGCGCTGTAGAGCGGCATGAACCTGCTTGCCCGACAGTAGCGGCAGCCTCATGAAAGCTCGACTACCTCGGCCTTGTCATCGGCCGGGAGTTGGCTGGGTTGAGGCTCAAGATAGAGTTCGATGGCCTCGCGGATGTTCAGCAGGGCCTCGTCGCGGGTCTTCCCCTGCGACCAGCAACTTTTGAGCGACGGGCAGTGCGCAACTACGTAACCGTCCTGACCGCGCTCCAAAATCACCTTGATTCTCATGGTGAGATTCTACCGCCACGGCAGCGCGAGTCAACCGCGCTGGTGAGGGGGGTGCGATTAAAAGTGTCGGGCACGCATATCGGCAGCTTTGTCCCGGAGGGACATCCGAGGATGGCCCGGCGTTTCAACGCCGGGAAGGCGAGAAAAGAGATTCTCGTCCCGAAGGGACGATTGAGAAGGCTCTTTGCCCTCAGCCGTCCCTTCGGGACGGAAAGTCATGAGGACGCCCCACCCGGCGCTGAAGCGCCGGGCTACTGTCAGGATGTCCCTCCGGGACAAAGACCGGCATCGGACGTATGGCGGGGATTAAGGAGGCCATTCACAATAACGTGAACACTCTCGCTTGGTCTTTTGACCGCTGGCTTCGTTGCTCGCTCGTCACAGACCGCAGCGGGTATGCTCCTCGCTCGCGCCTCGCCAGCGGTCAAAA
>Ga0181524_10003712_pt1 | contig 14611 bp, 8 predicted proteins | sample PEATcosm2014_Bin_34_FD_119761 | JGI IMG/M metagenome (GOLD analysis project Ga0181524, IMG submission 119761) | Peatland microbial communities from MTU Mesocosm Facility, Houghton, MI, USA - PEATcosm2014_Bin05_60_metaG | ecosystem: Environmental > Terrestrial > Soil > Wetlands > Peat | place...
CTCCGGCAGCTCTCCACCTCGTGTTGCCACGACGCAGTAGCCTTCGGTTTCAGGCGGGTGAACGTTCCGCCTGGCAGGGACTTCCACCCTGCCGTGTGTGCGCCATCGCAGGCGCACTGAGGCACCGCGAAGCGGTGATTTGAAGGTAGGCGTGGGGCTTCAGCCCACGGAATCAATGGCCCATAGCCGTCGCGTCGCGCCAGCGACGCTTGCACCCCCCGGCTTGCCTTGTCAATCCCACAGACGGCGACGGTGGGCGGTATCCCAAGCAAGACATGGATGTGATCCTCCGTGCCGCCGATGAGCAGGGGCCTCAATTGATTTTGCCGCGCGATGCCGCCCAGGCAGGCCCAAACGCGCTCCTGCATGTCCAGCCGCAGCCAGGGCTCGCGGCCTTTGGTGCTGAAGAGAACGTGGCAGTGGAGACTGGTGAAGGCATCGGCCATAGTGTAATGGACGCGGTTGGTTTGCGTGAACGCGCTGGGTGTAGCAGGCGTCGCTGCGCGACGCGCTCGACTTTCGTGGCCGCCACCGTGGGCCGAGGCCCACGGCTACCGTCAGGCTGCCGCTGCGCGGCGCGGCCAATTTGGGCCATTTCCGGGAGGTTTTGGAGTCAGTAGAAGCCCGGCTCATGCGAGGCCATGAAAGATGTGGGTAACGACAAGGGCTGAAGACACACTACCTTCAAGACATCGCTCCGCGATGAGCCCGGGGCAACCAGCGCGAGCCCGGGAAAAAGCCGGCGAAAACGCCCAAACTCCAGGGGCCGGCTCCGCCGGCCTGTGATCCTCGCGTCTGTGCCTCTGATTGGCTGTCAATGGTAGCCCCAGCCAAAGCGTTCGGTAATGGGCCAATAGACGAAGAAGGACTTGCCGATGGCCTGGGAGGCCGGGAAATCGCCCCAGAATCGGGAATCCAGGCTGTTCATCGTATTATCGCCCATGACGAAGAAATGTCCGGGCTCGACGGTGAACTTGTCGTCCGGGGCGAGTTTTCTGATCAAGGCGTGGCCGTAGTAATGATTTTCTTCATAACCGAGGGTCTGGTTTCCGGGCTGGCCCTTGGGGCCTGAGCGGCCGGAGGCGCCGTAGAATGAGTAGACATTCTCAAAATGGCGGGTGGAGGCGGTAATTGGGCGTCCATCGACGACCAGATTGCCCACGGGCAAAGCGTCCGAATCGGGAGGGACGCCTTTGACCAGGTAATCCTGGTGCAAAGATAGGGTTTCGGAGCCCAGCCCGCACAGTCGTTTGATGTAGAACTGGTCCGGAGGCAGGCCCTGGATGCCCTTGGTTTCGAAGACGATGATCTCCCCTCGTTCCGGCGCGCGAAAATTGTAGGTGACGCGGTCGACGAAGAGGTGGTCGCCGGCAGAGACTCTCATTTTGATGATATCGTCGCCTTTGTGGAAGAACTGCCCGAGGCTGATGCCGGCGCGCTGTTCGAGGCGCGGCTGGCCATAGTCGGGCGGAAACCAAAGGATGTAGGTTTTGCCGCCAACGACCAGTTTCTGCCAGAGATTGAAAATGAGGAGGCGAACCGGAGGGGCGACCTCATCCAAAGTCCCGTCACTTTGGGCCACGACGCGGAGGTAGGAGACGCCCTCGAACCACTGGCGGACTCGTTCCCAGCCGCCGGGGACCTCGAACCTTGCCGAGGCCCGCTCGCGGGTCGCCTCGCCCGAGTCGCGGCACCTGGAGCAATCGGGGGTTGAGGTCACGCCATAGAGGGTTGGCTGCATCGAGCCGGTCGGGATTTTGAACGGCTGAAGGAAAAAGGTGCGGATGCCCATGGCGACGGCCAAGGCGACCAGGAGCACCTCGATATTCTCCCGGTAGCCCGGGTTGGGGTAAGGCTTGAGCCATTTATTGGCGGTTTCTTCCAGTTTCCGCATCTGCCTCTCCAGTTCGGACTTGTCGGCCCGGCCCGCAACGGCCTGCCGGAGGGCGGTGATGGCGGTCCGGATATTCTCGAGGGCCTGGGGCGAGAGGATGTCGCGCTGGTGGTCGAGCAGTTTCTGGACGTGGCTCCGCATGGCGGTGGCATCGCGAACGGTCTTGGAGAGAAACCATTGAATCATTTATTTGGGCGCCAGGGGCGCTGGCCAAGTGGTCGTTGTGTGGGGGCCGGGCGGCTTCATGCCTTGAGGACTTCGATAAACGCTTCCTGCGGGATATTGACGGAGCCGAAGGACTTCATGCGCTTTTTGCCTTCCTTCTGTTTCTCGAGCAGCTTGCGCTTGCGCGTGATATCGCCGCCGTAGCACTTGGCCGTAACGTCTTTGCGCAGGGCGCCGACGGTTTCCCGGGCGATGATTTTGCCGCCGATGGCGGCCTGGATGGCAACGGCGTATTGCTGGCGGGGGATGACTTCCTTGAGCTTGGCCGCCAGCGCGCGTCCCCTGCCCTCCGCCTTGTCACGATGCACGATGCACGAGAAGGCGTCCACGGACTCGCCGTTAACCAGCATATCCAGCTTCACGACGTCGGATTCCTGGTAACCGGCGGGCTGGTAATCCATGGAGCCGTAGCCGCGCGTGAGGCTCTTGATGCGGTCGTGGAAGTCGATGAGGATTTCATTGAGCGGCAACAGCGCGGTCAGCATCACCCGCCGCGCGTCCAGGGTCTCGGTCTGGCTGACCGTGCCGCGCTTTTCGGAGATCAACGACATCATGTCGCCGATGTGTTCGTTGGGGCAGATGACGAAGGCCTTGACCAGGGGTTCCCCGATGGCCGCGATGAATGTCGGCTCCGGCAGGAAGGCAGGGTTATCGACTTGCTTGACGGAGCCGTCAGTGAGTCTGAGGCGGTAAATGACGCTGGGATAGGTGGCGATGATGTCCATCCCGTATTCGCGGCGCAGCCGTTCCTGGACGATCTCCAGATGCAGCAGGCCCAGGAAGCCGCAGCGAAAGCCGAAACCGAGGGCGACCGAGGTCTCCGCCTGGAAAACGAAGGCCGGGTCGTTGAGCTGCAGCTTGGCGAGGTTGCCCTTCAGATGCTCGTAATCGGCGGTGTTGATGGGGTAAATGCCGCTGAAAACCATCGGATGGATTTCTTTGAAGCCGTGCAGCACGGCAGACGGATTGCGGGCATCGGTGATGGTGTCGCCCATCTTCACTTCCTGCGGGCTCTTGATATTGGCCGTCATGTAGCCGGTCTCCCCGACCTCGAGCTTGTCGCGGGGGTAGGGCTTGGGATTGAAACCGCCGACTTCCTTGATTTCGACGTTCTTGCCGGAGTGCAGCAGCTTGACCTGGAGGCCGGGCCTCAATTCACCGTTGAAGACGCGCACGAGCGTGACCACCCCTTTGTAGGTGTCAAAATAGGAGTCCACCGCCAGGGCCTGCATCGAGGGGGCGCCCGTCGGTTTGGGGGGGGGGATCCGTTCGACGATAGCCTCGAGAATCTCGTCGATGCCGATGCCTTCCTTGGCGCTGGCCAGGATGGCTGAGTCGCCGGGGATAGCCAGGATGTCTTCCAACTGCTGGCGGGCCTGGGCCACGTTGGCATGGGGGAGATCGATCTTGTTGATGACCGGGATGATGGCGAGGTTCTCTTGCATCGCCAGGTGGACGTTGGCGACGGTCTGGGCCTCGACGCCCTGGGCGGCGTCCACCACCAGGAGGGCCCCCTCGCAAGCGCTGAGGCTGCGCGAGACTTCATACGAAAAGTCCACGTGGCCGGGCGTGTCGATCAGGTTCAGCTCATAGACTTCCCCGTTTTTGGCCTCGTAACGCATCGTCACCGGGTGCGCTTTGATGGTGATGCCACGCTCCTTCTCCAGGTCCATCGAGTCGAGCAACTGGTCTTCCATCTCACGGGTCGTGATCGTGCCCGTGCGGTGCAGCAACCGGTCGGACAGCGTCGTCTTCCCATGGTCGATATGGGCGATGATGCTGAAGTTTCTTATGTGCCTTGCGTCCATCTCTTCAGTGACGCGAAAACATACTGAATTCCCGCACAAAGGAAAGGACAATCCATCTGCTTTCGGGCTTCTCCCCTGCCCTTGCTTGCGCTAAACTGCCCGTAAAGGCCCCGATCATGAGCCGGCGAAATTTGACTCCTTTAGCTCTTCTGCGGCATCCCCGCCCTGCCCTGCTGCTGCTGCTCGCCCTCACTGCGTGCGAGAAGCCTCCTACGCCCCCGCCACCCGCTGCGCAGCAAGTCCTGCCCATGGAAGCGCCGGAGGCCGCGCAGATGGCCCGGACCCTGGCCAACCAGCAAGCCCTGGCCCTCTACCGGTGCGAGCCCTTCGTCAACGGCCCTTCCGCCGTCTGGACCAACGAGCACTGGCTCTGGCGCGCCCGCCAGGGATTGGGCGAGGGTGATATGGAGGCCGTGGTCTCGCTCTCCCCTGACGGCTCGACCCAGAGCGTCCAAGTGCTCCTGCTCCATAGCCGCTTGCCCTACTAGCCTGAGTTCTGAATCAGTTTCATCCCATTCCCCGCTTGCCTCGCCCAGGCCCCCAGAGCTAAAATGCCTTCAACAAAGATACCACGATGAATCGACCACAGCCTCGGACCCCGCAGCCCAACAAAACCATCGCCCTCGCAACGGCCGCCTTGTTCCTGGGCGCCACCGCCGCAACACTTCAGGCGGCGGTGTCCCTTGTCCCGGAAAGGATCGCCTCGGAGGTTGCCGACCGGCAGGACTTTCAACTGCCGGACCGCGTCAACCTGAGCGGTTGGGTTGGCTGCCGCGTGGCGGTCAACGAGTCCAACCGATTGGCCAAGCTCGACCCCGAGCGCCTGCTCGAGGGCTACCGCAAACGGCCTGGCCGCCAGTCCTGGGACGGCGAGCACGTCGGCAAGTGGCTCCATGCCGCCACGCTGGCCTGGGTCAACACCGGCGACCCGGCCTTGCGCCAGAAGCTGGATGTCGTCGCGGCTGAACTGGTCAAATGCCAGCTTGCGGATGGTTACCTGGGCACCTATCTCGACAAGGACCGCTGGACCGAGTGGGACGTCTGGGCCCATAAATACAATCTCATTGGGCTTATCACCTACATGCGCTTCACCGGCAACGTGGACCCGCTCCCGGCCTGCCGCCGCATGGGCGACCTGCTCTGCGCCACTTTCGGCGATGCCCCCGGCAAACGCGACATCATCCGGGCCGGCCATCACGTTGGCCTCGCCCCCACCAGCGTTTTGGAGCCCATGGTCTTGCTTTACCGCCTGACCGGCGAACAGCGCTATCTGGAATTCTGCGATTACATACTCCGCGCCTGGGAGCAGCCCAACGGACCCAAGGTCATCTCCACGCTCCTGACCGTCAAACGCGTCGATAAGGTCGGCAACGGCAAGGCCTACGAAATGCTGTCCTGCCTCAACGGCGTCCTGGAATATTATCGCACCCTGGGCGACCACAGGCTCCTGGAGGCCTGCCTCAATGCCTGGCAGGACATCGTGGATAACCGCCTCTACCTCACCGGGGCCTCCAGCTACGGCGAGCTTTTCCACGATGATTTCGACCTGCCCAACGTCGGCAATGTCGGCGAGACATGCGTAACCGTCACCTGGCTCCAGTTCAACGCCCAGTTGCTCCGGCTCACCGGCGAGGCCCGCTTTGCCGACCAACTCGAGCGCGTCATCCTCAACCAGCTCATGGGCGCTCAGAAACCCGACGGCTCCGCCTGGGGCTATTATGTCGAGATGGAAGGCAGGAAACCTTACAGCAGCAACCTGGACGGCCATTGCTGCCTCTCCAGCGGGCCGCGCGGCATCGCCCTCATTCCCACCTTCGCCGTCACCACCGATCCCGACGGCGTCGTCCTCAACCTCTACGATGCCGCCGTCGCCCGGCTCTCCCTCCACGACCGCACACCGGTCGCCGTCGACATCGAGGGCGCCTTTCCCTTCGAGGGCCGGCTGCGCATCCGCGTGGACTCGGCCTCCAGAAAGCCGTTCATGGTCAAACTGCGCAAGCCCGCCTGGTGCCCCAGCACCCTCGTCCGCCTCAACGGCACGGTCCTGCGCGACCCGCCCGAAATCAACGGCTACCTCGCCATTACTCGAAGCTGGCACCGCCACGAGCTCATCGAACTCGAGTTCACGCTCCAACCGCGCTTGATTGTCGGCGACCACCTCCAAGAAGGCAAAATCGCCCTGCTCTATGGCCCGCTGGTCCTGGCCGCCGACGAGGCCTTGCTGGGTTTCACCAACATCAATTTCACGACCGTAGGCGTGGAAGAAAAACAGTTGCCCAACCTCGACTTCACGCCCGAACCCGCCCCCAGCCAACTCCACTTGTGGCCCGAGGAGCTGGTCTTCCGCATCAATGGCATTGTCCGCCGCTCTACCGGCCCGCTTCTGGCCGGCGCGCGCCTGCCCGTCCGCCTCATTCCCTTCGCCGACGCCGGCGCCAGCGGAACAGAATACAAAATCTGGCTCCCAATCGGCTTGATCACCACGCCCAATTTGTTCTTCGAGGCCGTCGAAAGCCGCTCCCGCAGAGGCAATCTCTACGCCTCCATCACCGATGGCAACCCTGCCACCGCAGTGTGCACCTACGACGGCAAAACGGCCGACGAGGATTGGTTCGCCGTTGCTGTCGCGGAACCCGTCACGATCACCCGCGTCATCTTCGCCCACGGCATCACCTTCCACGACGGCGGCTGGTTTGATACCAGCGCCGCCAAACCGAAAATTCAGGCCAAGTCCGCCGCCGATGCGCAGTGGGAGACACTGGGCGAACTCCAGGATTATCCGGCCACGACCGCCACCGACCCAGGGAGACTCAAGGACGGCGAGGCCTTCACCTTCAAGCTCCCCAACGCTGCCAAAATCGTCGCCCTTCGTGTCGTCGGCAAACCCGCCTGTGGCGACAATCCGCAACAGGCCTTCTCCTCCTGCGCCGAACTTCAGGCGTTCAAAGATAAATGAAGAATTGGGGAGAGGGTCCCCTGCCCTGCCCTGGCATCCTCCTTTTGTTTTTGCTCGTTTTAACCTGACAGGGCGAGTGCGGGTTGCTACAGTTTTCGCAACATTATGAAGACCTGGAAGCCCCGGCCACAAGATTCGCGCTCGCCCTCGGTTATGGCTCTTTTCCGGCCGGTTATCGCAGTTCTGTCCATTTGCTTGTGGGCCGCGCCTGGCAGGGCGGCGGAGGGGGGGGCGCCGCGCGAACGGCTGTTGCTGGATTGGGGTTGGAAATTCCACCTGGGCAACGAATGGGGCACCGGCGAAGACCTGGCCAAGGCCGGTTCGAGTGTTGGGCCGGCAAGGCGCGATTTCAACGACGCGGCCTGGCGCACCGTCGACCTGCCGCATGATTGGGCAATCGAGCTGCCGTTCGACCGGAACTCCGACGTGTCCCACGGTTTCAAGCCGGTGGGGCCCGGTTTCATCACCAACAGCGTGGGCTGGTATCGGCGGACCTTTACGTTGCCGCAGGAAGACGCAGGAAAACGGCTGTGGCTGGAGTTCGACGGGGCCTTTCGGGACAGCCGGGTGTATGTGAACGGGTTCTTCGTTGGACACCATGAGAGCGGCTACAGCGGTTTCCGCTACGATATTACCGACGTGGCCAATTGCGGGGGCAGGAACGCAGTGGCAGTGCGGGTGGATGCCACGCAATTCGAGGGGTGGTTTTACGAAGGCGCAGGCATCTACCGCCATGTCTGGCTGGCCAAGACGGGACGGCTGGCGGTCGCGCCGGAGGGCATTTTCGTCTATAGCAAATTCGCGGGACCCGCGCCGGAAGGCCCGGCAGAACTCCACGTTGAAACGCGATTGGACAACTCGGCGGATGCTCCGGCGGACTGCGCGGTGCGATGCCAGGTGCTCGATGGCACAGGCAAGGCGGTGGCCCAAGGGAACGGGTCCGCCACACTCGGGGCCTTCTCCCAAGGAACGGTCCGGCAATCCATGCAATTGGACTCCCCTGCCCTCTGGTCGCCGGAGTCGCCAACGCTTTACAAACTGGCCACGACCCTTGAGTCGGGCGGCGCTGTGGTGGACCGGGTAGAAACCGAGTTCGGCGTTCGCACGGTGCGGTTTGACGCCGACAAAGGGTTCCTGCTCAACGGCAAGCCTTATGTGCTCAAGGGCACCTGCAATCACCAGGACCACGCGGGCGTGGGGTCTGCCCTGCCGGACCGGCTCCAGTATTTCCGCATCGCGCGGCTCAAGGAGATGGGAGACAACGCTTACCGCACCTCGCATAATCCGCCCACGCCGGAGTTGCTCGCCGCCTGCGACCGCCTGGGAATGCTGGTAATGGACGAGAACCGTTTGTTGGGCAGCGATGCCATGAACCTGGACAGGCTCGAGCGCCTCGTCCGCCGGGACCGCAACCACCCGAGCGTGGCGGTCTGGTCCATCGCAAACGAGGAAGAGGAGCAGACCACCCCGGCGGGCGGACGGGTGGCCGAGACGATGCAGAGGCTCATTCACCGGCTCGACCCGACCCGCCAGGCGACCATGGCGGCCAATGTCGGCAATACATTCGCGGGCCTCAACCGTATCATCGATGTGCGCGGCTGGAACTATCACATCGGCAAAGAAATCGATGATTACCATGCCGCCCATCCAACGCAGGCCAATGTGGGCAGCGAGCAGGCCAGCACCGTTTGCACGCGCGGCATCTACGCCAACGACCCTAAGGCCGGGTATGTGAGCGCCTACGACGACAACGCCCCTTCCTGGGCGCATACCACCGAGACGTGGTGGAGATTCTTCGCCGCCCGGCCCTGGCTTTCCGGCGGGTTTGCCTGGACCGGCTTTGACTATCGGGGCGAGCCGACGCCCTACGGCTGGCCTTGCATCAACTCGCATTTCGGCATCCTGGACACCTGCGGTTTCCCCAAAGACAACTTTTATTATTACCAGGCCTGGTGGGCGGACCGGCCGATGGCGCACCTGCTGCCGCATTGGACTTGGCCGGGCAAGGAGGGCCGGGAAATCGATGTCCGCTGCTTCAGCAACTGCCAGGAGGTCGAGCTGTTCCTCAACGGCCAGAGTCTCGGCAGGCAAGCCATGCCGCGAAATTCGCACCTGGCCTGGAAGGTGAAGTACGCCCCGGGCACACTCTCGGCCAAAGGCTACAACGCGGGCCAGGTCGCCGCCCAAGACAAGGTCGAGACGACCGGCCCGGCTGCCGCGCTCAAGCTCAGCCCTGACCGGCCCGCCATCAAAGCCGATGGCGAAGACCTGGGCATTATTACCGTAGCCGTTACCGACGACCAGGGCCGGGTCGTCCCGGTGGCGGCAAACCTGGTCGACATCGAACTGAGCGGTCCGGGCCGGATCCTGGGGGTCGGCAACGGCGACCCCAGTTGCCATGAAGCCGATGTGTTCATCAGCAACCCGGGGGCTCGTTCCGTGCCCCTTGACGGCTGGCGGATGAAGGAAGTGTCAGATACCAAAGACCGGCCGGAAACGGCCAAAGAGTTCAGCGCGCGGGACTGGCGCAGGGTCGATGTCCGGGCTGACCTTGGCCCGCTGAGCCCCGGCCAATGCGCCGTGTTTCGCACCCACTATACCGCCGGGCCGGCGGACCTCTCGGCCACGAACATTCTCCTCAGTTTCGGCATGATCGATGACGAGGGCTGGGTCTATGTCAACGGCCAGCTCGCCGGCGAGTCCCATGACTGGTCCGCGTCGCCCGCTTTCCAGGTTGCCAGGTTCCTCCAGTCCGGCGACAACACGATTGCCGTAGTGGTGAAGAACAACGAAGGCGAGGGCGGCATTAATAAAGGCGCGGCCCTGGCGATACAGGAGAAGCCCGTTCCTGCCAATTGGAAACGCAGCGTGTTCAACGGCCTGGCCCAAGTCATCGTCCAGTCCGCCAAGGAAGCGGGCGAGTTGAAGTTAACCGCCCGGGCCGAGGGTCTCGCCCCCGCCACGCTCACCCTTTTGAGCGAGCCCTGCCCCGCCCGGCCTGCAGTGCCTTAGAGCGGCGACCAGGGCGGCGCGGACATCGCGCACAACGCTGACCCAGTCCCCGGGGCGGGGCTGGCGGAACAAGCGCAGCGTGGGGTACCAGGGACTGTCGTTGCGACCCAGCAGCCACCGCCAGTCCGGAGCGCACGGCAGCATCAACCATGCGGGCTGCCCAAGCGCGCCCGCAAGATGAATTGTGCTGGTGTCCACCGAGATCACCACGTCAAGCTCCTTCATTAGAACCGCCGTATCTCCAAAATCGTGGATCATTGCTCTCAAGTCGATCAGCTTGTCCAATGGCGGCCTGAGCAGCGGCTCGGCAGCGGGCGCCCCAACCTGGAGGCTGTAAAACGCCACCCCCGGCACCGAGAGCAACGGCTCGAGCAACTCGGCCGGAATCGAACGATGTCGATCGTTCTTGTGCTGCGGATGTCCGCGCCAAACCAGTCCGACCTTAAGATGCCCGCTTTGCGAATCGGGCGGAGCCGGCAGCCGCGCCACCCGTCCGCCGGGCGGGCGCAAGTAAGGCGTCTTGGCGGGCACCGTCTCCAGCGTGAGTCGGAGCAGGTGCGGCAGGCTCAAGAGCGGAACGTGCCAGTCAAAGCGAGCCAGGGATTCGCCCCGGGCAATCACACGCTCGGCTCCTTCAACCGACTCAAAGAGGGCCGCCAGGGAGGAAGGACATTCCAGCGCCAGCCGCGCGCCCCGCGCCGCCAGCGCCGGCGCCAGGCGGACGAACTGGATGGCGTCGCCTGCCCCTTGCTCGGCATGGGCCAGCAGCGTACGGCCCCGCGGGTCCTCCCCCCGCCAGGCCGGGAACTCGAAATGCCGGGGCGCGAAGCGGACCCTGCGCCAGCGCCACTCGTATTCCTCGAAGCCGCGCAAAAAATCTCCTTCAAGCAAGAGCGCGAACGCCAGGTCCCAATGCGCCTCGGCGAAATCGGGACGCAGTTGGATGGCGCGACGAAAGGACTTCACCGCCTCGGGGAGGTTCCCGCTTTCGCGCCAGGCGTTGCCAAGGTTGAGATGGACCTCCGCATCCGCCGGGGCGTGCCGCAGGGCCTCTTGAAAACAGGCGATAGCCTGCCCGTGGTCAAGCTGGTCGCGCAAGGCATTGCCGAGGTTGTTCAGGGCGTCCGGCGCCCCCGGGCGCAACCGCAAGACCCGGTGGAAACACTCCAGGGCCTCCTGCATCCGGCCCGCATCTCGACAGGCCACTCCCAGGTTGCCCCACGCCATCGCGAAATCCGGCTTGGTCCGCACGGCCTGGCCGTAACAGGCAATGGCCTCCTGCACCCGGCCCATCTCCTGGAACATCAGGCCGAGGTTGTAGGCGGCCTCGAAAAAGCCGGGAAACAGCTCCAAGGCCTCCTTGTAGCAACGGGCGGCATCGAGCCGGCGGCCCAGGGCCTGCCATTGGCGGGCCTTGTCAAATCGAGCCTGCGCTTCGCCGGGTCTGCCAGCCATAAGTCCCGCGAGTATGCCTGCGCCGGGGGCGTCAGGCAATACTTGCGCCGGGCAAAGGGAAGTTGGCAAAGAGATTGCTTGCTAGAGTACCTGTCTTAAAGGCGCAATCAAATGCACTTTGCGGGTTACTACATCAATCTGGAGCGCAATTGGGACCGGAAACAAGAGTTGGAGAGGCAGCTTGCAGCCTGCAACCTGCTCCCCTTCTACCAGCGCCACCCTGCCTCCCTGGGCAATGCGCTGAACCTGAGGGCGCCCTCCCTCAAGCCGGGGGCGGTCGGGTGCTTCACTTCCCACTACCTTCTCCTCCAATCCCTTAGGAACACGCCGGCTCACGTGCATGTCGCCGAAGACGATATCGTTTTCGGCCCGAGCACAGGACTCGTCATAGACTCCCTGGCCCGCAACGGGGAACTCGAGAAGTGGGACCTGCTTTACACCGATGTGTGGGTGCCGCCGGACATGAATTATATCCGCGAGTTGAGCGCGCTATACCGTCAGTGCACCACCCTGAACCCGGACGGCACCCTCAAGACGGTCGAGAGGTTCACCATGCTCAACCTTCGTGGCCGGGTCTTTGCCTCGACCGTTTCATACCTCGTCAACAAGAACTCGGTCAATAGAATTGCCGACATCCTGGCCGAGGCGGTCCGGGGCGGACTCTCGATGCCCATAGACCTGTTCTACCGCCAGCAGATTCACCAGGGCCGCATCTCGGCGGCCTGCATCTTCCCCTTTGTCACTTCTGTCAACATCCGCCAAAACCTCAACTCGAATATAACTGACACCGCCGACAGCAACTTGCAGCGGAGCATTCTCTGCACAACCATGCTCCGCAGCCTCTTCTTCCTCCACTGCGACCCCCGGAACCTCCTGAGGCTCGCCGCCGAGTATCTGCAGGTGAACCGGGTGGATGCTCGAGACCAGGTCATCGAGGACCTCCTGCGCTTTTGCGTTTCCCCATGTTCACAAGTGTTCTAAGAGCAAACCTCCAAGAGTGACGAGTGTCGAGGGGCCAGGGGCGGCACTTCGTCCCCCAGCCCCTCGCCCCTCGACACTCGTCACCCGGCAGATCCTTCTCGGTCCCGGCATATTCTGCTCGTTTGCCCCGAACATCTTCCCTCTGGAGTTAGGCCGGGCTGTGGGCTAGAGAATAACATGCACAGAGATGCGCCAATAAACATGCCCCCGACGGTTGACCCTACCTTCGCCGCCAAGGCGCGTTCCACTTTGGCGGTCCTGGGACGAGTCGCCCGCTATCTGCAGCCCTATAGGCTGTTGGCGGCCGGCACCATAGGTTGCGCCCTTTTCTCCATGGCCTTTGCCCTGGCCTATCCGAAGCTGGCCCAGTTCGTCATTGACGAGGTCATTCGCGGCAAACGGGTTGAGCTGCTTGCGCCGATGATGGCGGCGCTGCTGGGCGCGTTTGTCCTCCGAGACCTCTTCAACGCCCTGCGAATTCGCATCAACAACCGCCTCGAACAGAACGTGATCTATGACATGAGACGCGACGTGTATGCGCGCTTGCAGCGGCTGCCGGTCGGCTATTTCGATCAGCGCGCCTCGGGCGACCTCATGACACGGATCATTGAGGATGTGAACTCGGTGGAACGCGTGTTGATTGACGGCACCGAACAAGGAAGCGTGGCGCTGCTGAGCATCGTCGGAGTTACGATCATCCTCTTCGCAACCGACCCGAGGCTGGCGGCGGTGTCGATGATTCCGCTGCCCTTGCTCGCCGCCGGAGCGATGTGTTACACCCTCACAGCCCATCGCCGTTACCGCGCCCAGCGCCAGGCCGCCAGCGCCATGAACGCCTTGCTCATGGACAATCTGCAGGGGGTCCGCCAGATCAAGGCCTTCGGACGCGAGCAGCACGAAGACATCCGCTTTGCCCAGCGGGCCGACGCGCTCAGGGAGGGGACGCTCGGCATCATGCGCGTCTGGTCCGCCTACTCGCCGGCGATGAGCCTGGCCGGGTCGCTGGGATTGGTCCTGGTGTTATGGGCGGGCGGCAGGGAGGTGCTGGCCGAGCGCATGACCATCGGCCAATTGGTCGGTTTCCTGTTCTATCTTGGCTTGTTCTACGAGCCGGTCGCCCGCTTGCACGGGTTGAACCAGATGCTCCAGGGGGCGCGGGCGGCGGGAGAACGCGTCTTCGACATCCTGGATGCCCCCCTCGAACGGGCCAACGGCCGGGCGGGCGCCTCCCTTCGAGAGCCGGTGCGCGGAGAGGTCGTCTATGAAAACGTCACCTTTAGCTACCAGGCCGGCCGCCCGGCCCTGAGAGAGGTGTCGCTCCACGCGCGCCCCGGCGAGATGGTGGCCCTGGTCGGGCCCACCGGCGCCGGCAAGTCCACCGTCGTCAATTTGCTCCCGGCGTTCTATGAACCCACTTCGGGCCGCGTCACCATCGACGGACAGGACATTGCGGGGCTTTCGCTGGAATCGCTGCGCTCGCACATCAGCGTCGTCAGCCAGGAGGCCTTTCTTTTCAACGGCACGATTCGGGAGAACATCCTCTATGGACGGCCCGAGGCAACCCGGGAGGCGTTGCTCGCCGCCTCCAAGGCGGCCAACTGCGACGAGTTCGTCCTGCGGCTGCCTCAAGGATACGATTCGCGAGTGGGCGAGCGAGGCGTCAAACTGAGCGTGGGCGAAAAACAGCGCGTGAGTATCGCCCGGGCCCTCCTCAAAGGCGCGCCCATTCTCATCCTGGACGAAGCGACCGCCAGCGTGGACACCGCCACCGAACGGCTCATCCAGGAGGCCCTGGAACGGCTCATGGCCAATCGCACCAGCATCGTCATCGCCCATCGCTTGAGCACCATCCGCAAGGCCAGCCAGATCCTCGTCCTGCGCCATGGGCAAATCGTCGAGCGCGGCACCCACCGGGAACTCCTGGCCAACGGCGGACTCTACAGCCGCCTGGCCCGATTCCAGGGAACCCACTTCATTCAAGAGAGCCTGGATCGGGAAGACGGCGTGAAAGCCTTGAGGCTTTAGGCCGGAGGGCTACGGCCCGGCCTCCACGCGGTAGAAGCGTTGTTTGTCGGTGGCGTTGGGGTCGATCACAATGAACGAATTGGTCGTCGCGCTGTTGGTGACCGCGATGGACGTCCAGTTTGTCGAACGCAAATTCGTTGACATTTGCACCGTGTAATTCTGGCCCGTCGCGCCGGTGAGCCGCATTTGAAATCGGTTCCCCTGCCAACTCGGCGACCCGAGAACGAGCGCCGGGTTGATGGTGATGGAAAGAAC
>Ga0181524_10003714_pt1 | contig 14609 bp, 10 predicted proteins | sample PEATcosm2014_Bin_34_FD_119761 | JGI IMG/M metagenome (GOLD analysis project Ga0181524, IMG submission 119761) | Peatland microbial communities from MTU Mesocosm Facility, Houghton, MI, USA - PEATcosm2014_Bin05_60_metaG | ecosystem: Environmental > Terrestrial > Soil > Wetlands > Peat | place...
GGCGTCGTCGACGCGGTCCTTCTTCTCCTTGACCTCGACCTCGGTCGCGCCGCCGACGCGGATCACCGCGACGCCGCCCGCGAGCTTGGCCAGACGCTCCTGGAGCTTCTCCTTGTCGTAGTCGGAGGTGGTCTCCTCGATCTGCGCCTTGATCTGCGCGACGCGGCCTTCGATGTCGCTCTTCTTGCCGGCGCCGTTGATGATCGTGGTGTTTTCCTTCTCGATGCGCACGCGCTTGGACTTGCCGAGCATCTGAAGGGTGACGTTCTCGAGCTTGATGCCGAGGTCCTCGGCGATCATCTGGCCGCCGGTGAGGATGGCGATGTCTTCGAGCATCGCCTTGCGGCGATCGCCGAAGCCGGGCGCCTTGACCGCCGCGACCTTCAGGCCGCCGCGCAGCTTGTTGACGACGAGCGTGGCCAAAGCCTCGCCTTCGATGTCCTCGGCGATGATGACCAGCGGCTTGCCGGTCTGCACGACAGCCTCGAGCACCGGGAGCATCGGCTGCAGCGAAGACAGCTTCTTCTCGTGGATGAGGATGTAAGCGTCCTCGAGCTCGGCGACCATCTTCTCGGCGTTGGTGATGAAGTAGGGCGAGAGGTAGCCACGGTCGAACTGCATGCCCTCGACGACGTCGAGCTCCGTCTCCAGGCTCTTGGCCTCTTCGACGGTGATGACGCCTTCGTTGCCGACCTTCTGCATCGCCTTGGCGATCATTTCGCCGATCGACCTGTCGCCGTTCGAGGCGATCGAGCCGACCTGCGCGACCTCAGCCGATTCCTTGATCTTCTTGGAGCGCTTGGCGATGTCCTTGACCGCCTCGGCGACCGCGAGGTCGACGCCGCGCTTCAGGTCCATCGGGTTCATCCCGGCGGCGACGTATTTGGCGCCTTCCTTGACGATCGCCTGGGCGAGCACGGTGGCGGTGGTGGTGCCGTCGCCGGCGGTGTCGTTGGTCTTGGAGGCGACTTCGCGCACCATCTGCGCCCCCATGTTCTCGAACTTGTCCTCGAGCTCGATCTCCTTGGCGACGGTGACGCCGTCCTTGGTGATGCGGGGAGCGCCGAACGACTTGTCGAGAATGACGTTACGACCCTTGGGGCCGAGCGTCACCTTGACCGCGTTGGCGAGGATGTCGACGCCGCGCAGCATCTTGTCGCGCGCGTCGGAGGAAAAACGTACGTCTTTGGCAGCCATGTATGTAATCTCCTGGCCCGTCGCGGGCCGAATGTCATTCGTTGGCGGAAAGGAGCCGGATCAGGCGATCACGCCCATGATGTCGGATTCCTTCATGATCAGGAGGTCCTGACCGTCGATCTTGACCTCGGTGCCGCTCCACTTGCCGAACAGCACCTTGTCGCCCTTCTTCACGTCGAGCGGCGTCAGCTTGCCGTTCTCGTCGCGCCCGCCGGGGCCGACGGCGATGATCTCGCCCTCTTGCGGCTTCTCCTTGGCGGTGTCCGGGATAATGATGCCGCCCTTCGTCTTCTCCTCGCCTTCGAGGCGGCGGACGACGACGCGGTCATGCAGGGGACGGAATTTCATGAGTTGAGCTTCCTATCTCGCGTTCGCCGGCGCGTCGAAATCAACGCCGGCCGGTTGAGTTGGGTGCGAAGCGCCGTTAGCACTCGGTTGAATAGAGTGCTAACGGCCGGCGCTGAGATAGGGCGCGCCGGCGGGGGCGTCAAGGGGCGGGACGGCGAGACGGCGAGAAAGCGGCGGGGCGCGGCGGAATCTGCGCGCGCGGTTTACGCCCCGGACGCGCCGCGCGCACGCCGCTTCGCTCAGCGCCCTTCGATCAGCCGCTCGGCGTCCTCGCGCAGGGCTTTGCGGGCGTCGTCGCGGCTGTAGTGCATGTGGCCGCCGGGGCGAACCTTGAGGATCAGCCGTCCCGGCGCGCCGTAGTCGGGGATTTGATCGAGCTCGAGCTGGGTGGCGAAATAAGGCGTCTGCAGGTCGATCAGGCCGTGGCTGATCAGGGCGCGAAAATTCGGGTCGAGCGCCAGCATCTGCCGCAGCGCGGTGAGGGCTTCGGGCGGGTGGAGCCTGCCGCCCCAGTTCCAATCCTTGCCGACCGCCTCGTTCAGCAACTCGTAGCGATCCTCGATCTTCCAGCCCAGCTTGCGCTCGTAGAGGTCGGCGATCGCGCTGGTGAAAGGGCCGACGAAGCCGGCGGCGATGGGGTCGAGGGCGTGGCTCCAGGTCTTGGTTGGGAAGGGATCGTAGGCGTCGACGGAGGCGTCGTAGAAGGCGACCACCTTGCCCTGCGCGCGCTCGAACTCGCGCAGGAAATCGTCCTTGTCGATCTCGCCGCCGAGCCGCCGCACGGTCGCCGGGTCCATGCCGGTCAGCGCCGCGACGCGCTCGTCGATCCTCGCCACCGCCGCGGCGTCGCGCGGGCCGCGCAGCCAATCGCGCAGATAGTCGCCGACCGCGTATTGCTCGACGTCGGCGAGATCGGCGCGGCTCACCGGGCCCTTCTTCTCGCGATAGGCCGCCGCGTAGGACGGCAGGCGGGAGAGCGCCGTGATGGGCTGGTTCGGGCCGCCGACATAAGCGCCGAAATCCAGCAGCGGGGAAATCAGGACCAGTCCGCTGACGCCGACGCCCTGCTCGTCGGCGAGGGCCTTGGCCAGCAGCGGGCCGCGAAAGCCGCCGTAGCTTTCGCCGACGATGAACTTGGGCGAGGCGAGCCGTTGGTTGGCGACGAGCCAGCGGCGGATGACGACGCTCAGCGCGTCGATGTCGCCGTCGATCGACCACAGCTTTTTCCTGGCCGCCTCGCCGGACGCGACGATCCGGCTGTAGCCGCTCCCCGGCGGGTCGATGAACACGAGATCGGTGAAGTCGAGCCAGGTATCGGCGTTGTCGACGAGGTCCGGCGGCGAGGAGGGCGACAGATCCTTCATCGGCAGGCGCCAGGGGCCGAGCGCGCCCAGTTGCAGCCAGGCCGAGCCCGCGCCCGGACCGCCGTTGATCGCGAAGGTCACCGGCCGGCGGGCCGCGTCGGCTCCGTCGAGCTGATAGGCGACGTAGGCGACCTCGGCCTGCGGCGCGCCGTCGGCGTCCTCGAGGCGGATCGACCCGGCGGTCGCCGTGAACGCGAGGCTGCGGCCTTCGAGGGTCAGGGTGTGGTGGGTGGTCGAATCCGCGGGGAGCCGGGGCTTTTCCGCCGGGGCGGACCTGGTGTCCCTGGCCGCCGGCGCCGCAGCCTTTGCAGGAGCCTCCTGCGCCTGCCCGACGTTCGGCGGCAGCGCGGCCAGAAGAGCGAAGACCATGAAAGGGAACAACGAGCCTCGCGGCATGGCGATGTCCGACCCTGCTGTTGGCCTCGCCGGTATTTCATGGCGGGGCGCGCAAAAGCAATGAAGACGGCGCCGAGCGACGGGATCGCCGAGCCGAAGCGCGCCGCCGTCACCGCGCCTTGGGCGCGAGGCCCGCCGGCGCGGACCGGCGCGACGAACGCAGCCGCGAGACGAGAACCGCCCCCGCGAGGCCGGCGACCGCGATGGCGATCGACATCAGCGGGCGCACCGCGAACCAGGCGATGGCGATCGTCAGCGGCCCGAGGACGAGGGTCAGGACGAACGCCATCAGCCCCGCGCCGGCGCCGACGAGCGAGCCCAGGAAGGGGATGACGGCGGCGAGCGCCGAAAGCGGCGAGAACACCAGGGCGAAGCCGATCCCCATCGCAACGAGCGCGACCGCGCGCACGATCCAGGTCGTGACTTTGTTCTGGTCCTCGGCCTGCTTGAACATCTGCGCGGCGTCGAGCGAGCCGGGATCGATGATGTAGAGCGTTCCGCCGGCTTTGGTCTGATAGGGGCCGAGGCCGTCGCCGGTCTGGCGGGCGATGGCGCTGACCGCGCCGTTGGGGTCGAGAAAGTAGGAAACCCTGAGATCGCCGACACGCGGGCTGGCCGGATCGGCGCCGATGTAGATCGCCGCGTCGACGACCCGCTCGGGCGGGCTCTGCGCGGCTTGCCCGGCCATGGCGGAAGGGTCGACGTCGAACTGCGCTCCATCGCCGAGCTTGGCGATGAGGTCGGGGCCGAGCGCGAACGCGCCGAGCTTGGCGTCCGCGGCGACGAACTCGCGCCGCTCGAACGCCATCGGCGGATTGGCGTGGCCTTCGGGATGACGGAAGAGGCTCGAATCGTTGAGGCGGCTCTTCCATTCGCGGCTATAGGAGTAGGTCGTCACCGTCTCCTGGCCGCCGCCGAGCTTGTTGTGCGTCTCGCTGTGTTCGTCCTGACGCCACTGGTACATCTCGACCTTGCGCAGCAGCTTCAGTCCGCTCGCCTTGACCTGGAATTGCGGGTCGATCAGCGGCGCCGTCGCGTTCGCCGGCCCCGATAGGTGGACGAGCTCGCCGTCGTTGGCGGGATCGACCTTGCCGGCGTCGACGCTGACCACCGCTCCCGCGCCCTCGGCGAGGGCGCGCGCAGTGGCGATCGCGCGGCCCTCGTTCCAGAAAATGCCGACGATCGAGGCGACGATGAGGATCAGCCCGATGAGCGCCCCGACGAGCGAATTGATGATGCGTTGCAGCCAGGACGTCGAGGTCGTCTCGGTGAAACTGTCGCTCGCCGCGGCGTCGCCGAAGCTGGGCTGAGAGGAGCCGCTGATGTCGGAATTTCCCGCGTCGCTCACGATTGTCGGCCCCCCCGCCGCGCTTGCCCGCAACTGCCGCCGATTGAGCCGAGTTTTTCGGCGCGGCGGGCGTTCCTAACGGAAAGTGCGACCTTTCGAAGCATTTGGCAAGACGCGCGCCCCTTCGTGCGCCCCTTCGCGCCCCCTTCTGTCAACGCGCGCCCCTTCTCCCTCGCCGGAGAAGGTGGCCGGCGGAGCCGGCCGGATGAGGGGACGCGCCGCGAGGCGCGCTTCTTGGCGCCGCATCGTCGTCGAAGGAACAAGAGGAAAAGATGTGATTATCGCTGGCCGCCGGCCTGAGCCGCGCGCAGGCGACAATGTTTGCGAGCCATAGCCCGTCGAGAGACGGGCGTTCTCCCGAACGTCCTATCGCGAGCAACCCAAGGCGAATGCAGAGCATTCGGCCGTGCGAACCGGGCGCGACATTGAGGCCGAGCACGGATCAGGCGCAGCGGACCGGGAAGACTTCGAGGGCGAACGGCGCCGCCCCTCGCCCCCTCACGCCGCCTGCAGCAGCCGCTGCACCTCGTTGACGAGGTCGCGCAGGTGGAAGGGTTTCGACAGCACGCGGGCGTCCTTGGGGGCCTTGTTGTCGGGGTTGAGCGCGACCGCTGCGAAGCCGGTGATGAACATCACCTTGATCTCGGGATCGAGCTCGGTCGCCCGGCGCGCCAGCTCGATGCCGTCCATCTCCGGCATCACGATGTCGGTGAGCAAGAGCTCGAACGGCTCCTCGCGCAGGCGATTGTAAGCGGAAAGGCCGTTGTCGAAGGAGGCCACGGAGTATCCGGCGTTCTGCAGCGCCTTGACCAGGAAGCGGCGCATGTCGCCGTCGTCTTCGGCGAGGAGGATTCTTGCGGATAGTTCGGCCGGCGCGTTCATCGACATTCCCCAGTGGTCTGGCCATCATCGCCCCCATCGAGTAAAAATCAAGTGAAGGCGCGGCGACTTTATTGCAGGTGGCGTTGCCAGGTAAGGCGCGAATGCGACTAAGATGATGCGGCGGCCGCCGGTTCGACGGCCGGCGCGGGAGAATGGTGGGCGATGGACGAGCCGGATTGGGCGGGCGAAGCGGCGTTTCAGCCGCCGTTCGACGTCGTCGAGCCGCGCCTTCTCGCCGCGCCGCTGATCTTCGATTCGCCCCATTCGGGCTCGCGCTATCCCAAAGCCTTTCTGGCCGCCGCGCGGCTGGACCCGCTGACGCTGCGCCGCTCCGAGGACGCCTTCGTCGACGAATTGTTCCTCCCCTGCGTGGCGCTCGGCGCGCCGCTCATGCGCGCGCACTTCCCGCGCGCCTTTCTCGACGTCAACCGCGAGCCGTTCGAACTCGATCCGCAGATGTTCGACGGGCCGCTGCCCGAATTCGCCAATACGCGCTCGCTGCGCGTCGCCGCGGGCCTCGGCGCGATTCCGCGCGTCGTCGGCGACGCGCAGCCGATCTACAAGGGACGGATCGCGCTCGCCGACGGCCTGGCGCGAATCGCCGCGCTGCATCGGCCCTACCACGAGCGTCTGAGCGGCTTGGTCGAACGCGCGCGGGCGCGATTCGGGCTGTCGATCCTGATCGACTGCCATTCCATGCCCTCGACCCTGGCCGAGGGCCCGCTCGACATCGTCATCGGCGACCGCTTCGGCGCCAGCGCCGCCGACTGGGTGGTCGAAGCGCTCGAATCGGCCCTGCTGGCGCGGGGCTATCGCCTTCGCCGCAACAAGCCCTATGCGGGCGGCTACATCACCGAGCGCTACGGCGCGCCGGCGAACGCGCGGCACGCCGTGCAGATCGAGATCAACCGCGCGCTCTATATGGACGAGCGACGGATGGTGAAATTGGAGCGGGCGCGCACGCTCGCCGAGGCGCTGTTCGCGGCGGCCGAGGCGCTGATGGCGCGCGTCGTCGTCGAATTGGGCGCAGGACGACTGGCGGCCGAATAGGCTGCGGCGCGGAGCGCGCGGCCGGAACACAGGGGGCCAGAAAAAAGGAGGCCGCCATGTTGCCACGGCGGCCTGAGTCTAGGGAGGAAACGCCCAAGGAGGGCATATGCGGCAGGTCATGCCGCACCGCAACAATATGTCCTTGCATCGCAACAAATGCAAGATGTTTCTGCACCAATGAGGGGCGATTGTCGGGACTGTGACGATTCTGCAACAGGCCGCTCGGACCGCGCGATCGAGACCGATAAATATTCGTATGTGAAACAATGGTTTACATGTACTCCAATAGTTCATCGGGGCGCTACCTCCAATAATCGGGAATGGCAGATATGCAAAATACGCGGCTCTGTTTGGTGGTTTTGGAGCTTTCGGCATGACCGCGGTCGACTTCGCGGCCTTCGTCGACCGACTCGCGCAGGTCTCGGGCGAAGTGATTCTCCCGTTCTTCCGCACGGCGATCGGGGCCGAGGACAAGTCGCGCGGCGGCGTCTTCGATCCGGTCACCGAGGCCGATCGCGGCGCCGAAGCGGCGATGCGACGCCTAATCGCGCAGACCTTTCCCGCGCACGGCGTCATCGGCGAGGAATATGGCCGCGATCGGCCGGACGCCGAATACGTCTGGGTGCTCGACCCCATCGACGGCACCAAGAGCTTCATTTCGGGACTGCCGACCTGGGGCACGCTGATCGGCCTGATGCATCGGGGCAAGCCGGTCTACGGCATGATGGCGCAGCCGTTCACGCGCGAGCGCTATTTCGGCGACGGCAAGCGCGCCCGCGTGCGTTGCCTCGCGCCGTCGCGCGGCGATTCGCCGCCGAGCGAATGGGTGACGCGGGGGCTGCGCACGCGCCCCTGCGCCCGCCTCGCCGAGGCGACGGTGATGACGACGAACCCGTCGCTCATCCCCGACGCGGCGGATCGGCAGGCTTACCGTCGCGTCGAAGAGGCGGCGCGTCTCGCGCGTTACGGCGGCGATTGCTACGCCTATTGCGCGCTCGCCGGCGGCTTCGTCGATCTCGTCGTCGAGGCCAATCTCAAGCCGCACGACGTCGTCGCGCTGGTTCCCATCGTCATGGGGGCGGGCGGCGTGATGACGACGTGGGACGGCGGCGACGCCGCGAACGGCGGGCGAATCATCGCCGCCGGCGATCGGCGCGTCTACGACGAAGCGCGCCGCGTGCTGACGGCTTGAGACTTCACTCGCTCGCCTCGAAGGGCAAGTCGATGAACGGGTCGAGGCGCGCGCCTCTCTTCGAGGCGCCGGCGGCCCGTGGCGCGACAACGCCGACTGCGGCGCCGACGAGAAGGGCCGCCGCGCCGGCGATCAACGCGTCGATCAGGATTTCGCTCAGGCTTGCCGACGCGCCCGCTGCGAAGCCGCGCCACGCCAGCGCGGCGAAGCCGGCCGCCAGCGCGGCGAAGGCCGCCGACGAGCCGCCGCTCGAGACCAGCGCCAGGACCAGCGAGGGGACGATCAGCGCCAGGTTGAGCGCCAGCGCGAGAGCGATCGCCCTCGCGGAATGGACGAGCCCGAGGTCCGAGACGACCGCGGCCAGGACGACGACCGCCAGCATCATCAGACGAATGCGGGCGATGCGGACGCTCGCCAAGACCGTCATGCGGGCGTAGGCGGTGGAAAGATCGATGCCCGCGGCGCGCGCCGCGCCGAGAACGCCGGCGCGGGCGAGCGCGAGAGCGGGCAGCCATGTCGCGGCGCCGACGAGCGCGCCCGCGGTCGGCGAACCGGCCGCCGCGTCGGGCCGGAACGCCGCGAAGCCGGTCGCGCCCAGCGCGAGGCCGACGAGGCAAAAAAAGAGGCCGTAGAGCCCGGCGCGCCGCGCTTGCGTCGGCGGCGCGCCGATCGCCGCCGGGGTGAATGCGAAGAACGCGCCGACGCCGAGCGCGCAGGCCGCGCCGAGCAACAGCGACGCGGAGTCGGCGCGCGCGGGGAGGGCGAGCCAACCGCTCGCCGTCTCGGCGAGCGGCGCGGCGCTCGCGCCGGCGCCGCTCCACGCCAGGGCGGCGCCGATCGCCGCGATCGCCAGGGCGCCGCCGGCGCTCGCCGCGTCGCTCCACAGCAAGCCCTTCAGGCCGCCGGGAACGACGCTCGTCGCCAGCGCGAGCGCGACGACGACCTCCGCCGCGCGTCGGCTCTGCCCAACGTGCGCGACGACAACGTCGACCGCCGCGTCGAACCCCGCCGTCGCGGTCAAGACGCCGACGGCCCACAGCGCGACGGCGAGCGCCCAGCGGGTCGGCGCGGCGGGAAAACGCGTCGCCAGGAGGTCGCTCAGCGCGCTCGCGCTCGCACGCCGAATGAGCGGACCGACGATCAGCGCGGCGCCGGCGAGGCCGAGCGCGACGGCGGGCCAGGGCAGCGGGCTTCGGCCGTTCGCGCCGGACTCGAGCGCGGCGACGAGCCCCGTGGCCGTCGCTGCGAAGGCGAGCCCGCCATAGATCGGCGGCACCGCGCGCCGCGCCGCGAGAAAATCGGCCAGCCGCGCCGTGCGGGTCGCGACGCCGATGATCATTAGGCCGAACAGGGCGATGAGCGGGCCCAGCGCTTCGACGAGCCGGTCGGGTGCGCCGACCCGCGCCAGCGCCGCGACGAGGCCCATGCCGGTCAGGAACGCCGCTGCGGCGAAAGTCGCCATGCCGTCGATCCGGTCGCGATCGCGTTGAGGGGCGGCGTACATGGCGAAGCTCGTCGACGAGGCCGCTCGAGAAAGTCGAGGGTCGGCGCGCCTTCCTAAGCGAAGCGCGCGTCGCGCGCCAGAGCCCGCCGCCCGACGGCCGGGCGCGATCGGGCCTTCCGCGCCCGGCGAGCCCCGCGCGGGGATTTTCACCTCGCCGGTGAAACAATTTCGCCAGCCGGAGCGAAAAGCGCTACGGACGGGGACGAGCGTTTGAGCGGACTGGGGGCGACGCACCGCATGGCCTTGGCATTTCCGAGCCGGCACGATCGGCGCGCGGGCTGGCTCATTGCCGCGCTCGTCGCCGCCCTGATCGTTGGCCTCGCTTTGATCGGCGCGGCCGACCCGCACCGCGTCGCGGCTTCGCTGGTCGCGGCGAAAGGCTGGGCGGGTGAGCATCTCGCCGTTTCGGCGCTCGCCTACGCCGCGCTCTACGTCGCCTTCGCGGCGTTGTCGCTGCCGGGCGCCTGGACGATGAGCGTCGCGGGTGGCGCGCTGTTCGGGCCATGGATCGGCGTCCCGCTCGTCTCCTTTTCCAGCACGCTGGGCGCGACGGTCGCCATGCTGCTGGCCCGCACTGTCTTTCGCGACGCGGTCGAGGCGCGCTTTCCCGACTTCGTCGCCCGCGTCAATCGCGGCGTCGCGCGCGACGGCGCGCGCTATCTCTTCGCGGCGCGATTGACCCCGCTCGTTCCGTTCTTCGCCGTCAATCTCGGGGTCGGCCTGACGCGCATGCGCGTGAGCACGTTCGTGCTGGTCACGCTGGTCGGCGCGCTGCCGATCGTCATCCTTTATGTCGTCGCCGGTCAGCAATTCGCTTCGATCGCCGCGCCCCAGGACATCTTGAGCGCGCGCATCGTCGTCGCGCTCATCGCCCTGGCGGCGGCGCCCTTCGCCGCCAAGGGTCTCGGCGCCTGGCGCGAATCGCGCGCCGCGCTCGCGGCGTGGCCGCGGCCGCGCCGCTTCGACTACAATTTGATCGTCGTCGGCGCCGGATCGGCCGGATTGGTCGCCGCAATGATCGCGGCGGCGGCGCGCGCGCGGGTGTTGCTGATCGAACAGGGCGCAATGGGCGGCGACTGCCTCAACACCGGCTGCGTGCCGTCCAAGGCGCTCATCCGCTCCGCCAAGCTCGCGCACGAGGGGCGCAGGCCCGAGGCTCTCGGCCTGACGGGTCGGCTCGATCCGGACTTTGCCGCCGTCATGGCGCGCGTTCGCGCCGTCGTCGCCAAGGTCGCGCCGCACGATTCGGCCGAGCGCTATCGCGGCCTCGGCGCCGAAGTGATTTCAGCCCGCGCGCGCCTCCTCGATCCCTGGACGGTCGAGGTCGACGGGCGCCGCGTGACCAGCCGACGTATCGTCGTGGCGACCGGCGCCGAGCCGATCCTGCCGCCGATCCCAGGCCTATCCGACGTCGCGCCGCTGACCTCAGAAACGCTGTGGGCCCTGAGCGAGCGCCCCGCGCGGCTGCTGGTCGTCGGCGGCGGGGCGATCGGCTGCGAACTCGCGCAGAGGTTCGCCCGGCTCGGCAGCGCGACGACCCTCATCGAGGGCGCGCCGCGCCTCATTGCGCGCGAGGACGAAGAGGTGAGCGAAGCGATGCGCGCGTTGCTGGCCGCCGATGGCGTCGCGGTGATCGAGGGCGTCGCCGTCGCGGCCTTCGCGCGGGGCGAATCGGAGTGCGTCGCGCATCTTGCCGACGGCGGCCGTATCGCCTTCGACCGCGTCGTCGTCGCGGTCGGCCGGCGTCCGCGCACGCGCGGCTTCGGCCTGGAGGAATTGGGCCTGTTGGACGGAGGGCGCCTCGTCGTCGACGAGCGGCTGCGCACGCGCCTGCCGACGATCTACGCCGCCGGCGACGTCCTCGGCCAGTTGCAGTTCACCCATGCCGCCGGCCAATACGGCGTGCTCGCCGCGAGTCATGCGCTGCTCGGCCCGTTGAAGCCCGGCAAAGCGCGGCTGTCCGCCTTTCCCATGGCGATCTACACCGACCCGGAAATCGCGCGCGTCGGCCTCAACGAGACGGAAGCGCGCGAGCGCGGCGTTCGCTACGAGACGACGCGCTACGACTTGAGCGAACTCGACCGCGCCATCGCCGACGGCGCCGATCGCGGCTTCGTCAAGGTTCTGACGCGGCCGGGAAAGGATCGAATTCTCGGCGTGACGATCGTCGGCGCGCGCGCCGGCGAAATGCTCGGCGAATTCACCCTGGCGATGCGCCACGGTCTCGGCCTCGGCGCGATCCTCAATACGATCCATCCCTATCCCGGCTGGAACGACGCTGCGAGGGCGGTCGCCGGCCAGTGGCGGCGGGCTCACGCGCCGCAATGGGCGCTTCGTCTTTCCGGCCGTGTCTTCGCCTGGCTGAGGGGGTAGCCGATGTTCGATTCTCGCCTGCAACCGATCGTTCGCCGCGCCCTGGCGCCGGCGGCGGCGCGCCTCGCCAAGGCGGGCGTTAAAGCGGACGCGGTGACGCTCGGCGGTTTCGCGCTCGGCGCGCTCGCCGCGCTGGCGCTTGGCTTTGGCGCCTATGGAATCGCCCTTGTGCTGATCGCGCTCAACCGCCTCGCCGACGGGCTCGACGGCGCGCTGGCGCGCCGCCTCGGGCCGACCGATCGCGGCGCGTTCCTCGACATCGCGCTCGATTTCTTCTTTTACGCGCTGATCCCGCTCGGCTTCGCCTTCGCCGATCCCGAACGCGACGCGCTGGCGGCGGCGACGCTGCTGCTCGCCTTCGTCGGCACGGGTTCGAGCTTTCTCGCGTTTGCGGCGGTCGCCGCCGCGCGCGGCCTGAAAGCGCCGGACTATCCCCACAAGGGCCTCTACTATCTCGGCGGGCTGACCGAAGGCGCGGAAACAGTCGCGCTGTTTTTCGCGATGTGCCTTTGGCCCGCGGCGTTCCCCGCGCTCGCCTACGCCTTCGCGGCGCTGTGCTTCGTCACCACGCTGACGCGCTGGCGCTGGGGCTGCACCGCGTTCGCGCCGAAAGACCGCGCTCGACCCTCGGCGGCCTCCGTCGAGTCACAAACGAAAAAAGGAAAGCCGAATGAAGCGGTTGATCTACGCGCTTAGCTTTGGACTGGCGCTGTTCGGCGCCGCGGCGTCGGCGCGCGCCGACGCGGGCTGGGACGAAGTGCTCGCCAAAGCGCGTGGCCAGACCGTCTATTGGAACGCCTGGGGCGGCGACGAGCGCACCAACAGCTTCATCGCCTGGGTCGGCGCCGAGGTCCAGCGCCGCTACGGCGTCGAGTTGAGGCAGGTGAAACTTACGGACACCGGCGAAGCGGTCGCGCGCGTCGTCGCCGAGAAGAGCGCCGGACGCGACGCCGACGGCTCGGTCGACATGATCTGGATCAACGGGCCGAATTTCCTCTCGATGAAGGAGAAGGGTCTGCTCTACGGGCCGTTCGCCCAGAAGCTTCCCAATGCGACTTATGTCGACACGACCAACAAACCGTCGAACGTCACCGACTTCACCATTCCCGTCGACGGCATGGAATCGCCCTGGCGGCTCGCGCAGTTCGTGTTCATCGACAATTCCGCGCACGTGGCCGTGGCGCCGCGCACGCTGGGCGACCTCGCGCAGTGGATCAAAGCACATCCCGGCCGCTTCACCCACCCCGATCCCAAGGATTTCATGGGCGCGAGCTTTATCCAGCAGATCCTGGTCGATCTCGCGCCGCATCCCGAGCGCCTCGCCGCGCCGGCGAGTGACGCGGAGTTCGCCGCCGAGACGGCGCCGCTGTGGGCCTGGTACGATGCGGTCAGGCCGGCGTTCTGGCGTCACGGCGAACAATTTCCCGCCGACGGCCCGGCGCAGTTGCAGTTATTGAACGACGGCGAGGTCGATTTCGCTTTGTCGTTCGATCCCGCCGAGGCGGCCGCCGCGGTTGAAGCCGGCCGGCTGCCGGCGAGCGTACGCGTCACCACCCTGGCGGGCGGCGCGATCGGCAACACCAGCTTCGTCGCGATCCCCTATAATTCGCCGCACAAAGAAGGCGCGATGGTCGTGGCGAACTTTCTCATCGATCCGGCGACGCAGGCTCACGCGCAAGACATCCACGCGCTCGGCGCCTTCAACGTGCTCGATCTATCCAAGCTTTCGCCGGAGCAGCAAAAGCTGTTCGCCGATCTGCCGAGCAACCCGGCGCTGCCGACCAGCGCAGAACTCGGCAAGGTGCTTCTCGAACCGCATCCCTCGTGGATGACGCGGATCACGGCGGAATGGCGCAAGCGCTACGCGCAATAAGGGCGGGCGCGGCTCGGCCGAATCTCGCGCGCCTCGTGGCCTATGTCGTGTTCGGCGGCCCGATCGCCGCCGGATTGGCGCTGACCCTGGCGCCGGCGTTTGGGTTTCTGCCGGCGCTCGGCGGCGACGCGTTCAGCCTCGCGCCATGGCGCGCGCTGTTGGCCGAAGCGGGCCTTGCCGGCTCGCTTCGGCTGACGATCGCGGTCGGCTTCGCCGCGACCGCGCTGTCTCTCGCACTCGCCTTCGGCCTCTTGGCGACGCTCGGCGCGCGCGCGCGCGGCCGCGGCTTCGAATATGCGCTCGCGCCGCTGCTCGCCGCGCCGCATGTCGCGATCGCCATCGGCCTCGCTTTTCTCATTGCGCCGAGCGGCTGGCTGATGCGGCTCGTCAGCCCCTGGGCGACCGGATTTTCTTCGCCGCCCGACTTCGCCAGCGTCAACGACGCCTACGGCCTCGCCCTGACGCTCGGGCTCGTTCTCAAGGAAACGCCGTTTCTCGTCATCGTCGCGCTCGGCGCGCTGAACCAGATTCCGGTCGGCGCGCAAATGCGCGTCGCCCGCTCGCTCGGGTACCGGCCCGCGGCGGCGTGGCTGAAGATCGTCGCGCCGCAGGTCTATGCGCAGATCCGCCTGCCGGTCTATGCGGCGCTCGCCTATGCGCTTTCGGTGGTCGACATGGCGCTGGTGCTCGCGCCCTCCCATCCCGCGCCGCTCTCCATCGTCGGCCTGCGCCTCTTGATGGCGCCGGATTTGAGTCTGGTCTTTCCCGGCGCCGCCGCGGCGACGCTGCAACTCGCGATCGTGCTCGCGGCGATCGGCGTTTGGCGCTTAGGCGAAATCGGCGTCGCGCGCTTCGGGCTTGCCCGTGTCGCCAAGGGCGAGCGCGGCGCTGCGACGCAAATCGCCGCCGCGACTTTCGGCGGCGCGGCGCTGGCGGCGCTGGCGCTGGCCTTCGGCGCAATTCTGGCGCTGGCGCTTTGGTCGTTCGCCTGGCGCTGGCCGTTCCCCGACGCGTTGCCGGAGAGCTGGACGCTCGAAGTCTGGCGCCGCAACGGCGCCGAGCTGATGCGCCCGCTCGGCGAC
>Ga0181524_10003717_pt1 | contig 14600 bp, 9 predicted proteins | sample PEATcosm2014_Bin_34_FD_119761 | JGI IMG/M metagenome (GOLD analysis project Ga0181524, IMG submission 119761) | Peatland microbial communities from MTU Mesocosm Facility, Houghton, MI, USA - PEATcosm2014_Bin05_60_metaG | ecosystem: Environmental > Terrestrial > Soil > Wetlands > Peat | place...
ATGACCGTATAGATGACTGGGGTCAGGAGGCTTGCGGCTCAACCAGAGGCTGTAAGCGGCAAAGGAAACAGCCACCACGTGGACGACCGATTCGGCAGCGTCGGAGAGGATCGCCGCGGATCCGGTCATCCAGTAGGCAAGTACTTTTGTTGCGAGCATCAAGAAGCCAACCGCCAGGGAAAGCCGCATGGCGAGTTGGAGTGGACGCGATCCTTGGGGGTTCGGGATGTCCGACGTAGCCATTATGGTTGTCCGAACCGGGAACTCACTCGAATTTCAGATTACGCCTTTAAGACCGTCGCTGATCATAGCCCCGCGACCGGCTTGCGGGGTGTACAAGCCGCAGTATAGCCCAAACAACGATGACGAGTTAGCCGTGGTCCCCCGCGTCGCTCGTGAGCTCGGCTTCCTCGGTGTCTATGATCGAGGCCACATGCCAACTGATGGAGGTGACATCCGCCTCAAGGGACAGCCGGGTTACAATCTGTTCCAGGTACTCGTCCTTTCGGCCAACCGTTCTAAGCTTCGCGGATACGTCCACGTAGTCAGTGCCCACTTGGTCCTTGCTTTGAAGCGAGAGGAGCTGCAGCGGCATTGGTCCCACAGCTTGCAAGAGCAGCGCACGGATATGCGCCTCCCGAGGCGCGCGACAAGTGCAATGCAGGTGGTAAAGAATCTCCGACCCTTCCGTTCTGAAGGACAAGTCCGAAGACAGCGAGCGCGCGAACGCCTTTTAGGATAATCTAACAAAGCAGTGAATTGGACCAAGGCAGCTAAACCAAAATGTCGGCTAAAGCGAAACTGCGGAGACATGGTGGCAGCCCAGCCTTTGCGGGTCAGGCTAGCCGGGGCTTTTTGGTTGGGCGAAAGGAACGGCGATGACCGGTGCTGAATGCCTTCTGAGAACTCTGGTGGCCAATGGAGTCGATACCTGTTTCATGAACCCGGGCACCTCCGAGATGCAGTTCGTATCGGCATTGGACCGCGTGGAGGGGATGCGAGGCGTGCTCTGCCTTTTCGAGGGAGTGTGCTCGGGTGCGGCGGACGGCTATGCGCGTATGCTACGGAGGCCGGCGGCCACATTGTTGCACCTTGGACCAGGATTGGGCAACGCTTTGGCCAACTTTCATAACGCGCGGAAGGCGCGGTCGCCCGTGGTCAGTATCGTCGGGCAGCACACCGCGAAGCACCTGCGCTACGACGCTCCACTCACCGCTGACATTGAAGCGTTCGGGCGCACGGTTTCGGCCTACGTAAGAACCCTCGAACGACCGGAGGACATGGGGAAAGCGGCTTCGGCTGCTATCTTTGCTGCGCGCACACCGCCCGGACAAGTGGCCACTCTGATCGTGCCTGCGGACTTCTCTTGGAGCGAAGGCGGCGAGCCGGCAGGCGTGTCACCGCAGGCGGAACGGCCCAGCCCCCGAGCAGAATGCATTCGTGAGGCAGCTTGTGTCTTGAAGTCTTGCGAGCCCACCGCATTGCTGCTCAGCGGTGGCGCCCTCCTGTCGCCAGGGCTCAAGGCGGCAGGGCAGTTAGCCGCCGGCGCCGGCGTGCGGGTGTTTGCTGACCGCTATGCCGCCAGGATGGAATGTGGGGCCGGGAGATTTGCTCCGCCGCGGATTGCGTACTTCCCGGAGGAAGCCGAATCCATGCTGGCTGGGCTGAGACACCTCATTCTGGTGGAAAGCCAGCCACCGGTTTCTTTTTTCCAATACCCCGGTCAGCGCAGCTACTTGGCTCCGGAAGATTGCGCGCTCCACGTGCTGGCGTCCATCGAAGAAGACGGCACGGGGGCGCTCCAAGCACTTGTGGAGGAGTGCGGTGTCCGACGCTTCGACCCACCGCTCCCGGAAGTGCCGCGGCCTGCACTGCCCGCAGGCGACAGCTTGACGCCAGATGCTATCGGCCGCGTCTTGGCGGGGCTGATGCCGGAGGGATCGATCCTTTCCGACGAGATGGTCTCTTCCGGTGAAGCCGTTTTACGGCACCTCGCCTCTGCGGCTACCTACGATTTTCTGCCTGTAACGGGAGGGGCCATCGGACAGGGCTTGCCGGTGGCTTTGGGCGCCGCACTGGCCTGCCCGGATCGAAAGGTGATCGCGCTGGAAGCAGATGGTAGCGGCATGTACACGCTGCAATCGCTCTGGACCATGGCACGAGAGCAACTGGACGTGATGACTGTTATCCTGGCCAATCGCCGCTACCGTATTCTGGACATCGAGATGCGGAGGACCGGCGCGGGTGAAATTGGTAGGGTGGCAAACGACATGATTGACATCGGCCGACCAGACCTGAATTGGGTGAAACTGGCCGAAGGACTCGGTGTCCAAGCCACTCGCGCCACCACAGCGGACGAGTTCATTGCCCACTTCCGCGCCGCCGTGAATCAAACCGGCCCGACGCTGATCGAAGCGGTCATTCCGTAGCCACAGTTTCCGACAACCCACAGTTTCCGAGAGTTGAAATTAGCGCCCTAGGTGTATAATCACCCCGCGAATTGCAATGAAATCAGTGAATCCGACTTAAATAAATCATCGGGACAAGAGAGGTCAATGCACCGTGGATGGAAGCAGCAATCAAAACTGTGACACATCGAGAAGGGACTTTCTGAAAAGTGTCGGAGCGGGGCTGGCGTTAAGCCTCACGGCCTCCAACAATCGCGCCCTGTGGGGCGTTGGTCCGAATGAGCGGATCCAGATGGGATTCATCGGCCTGGGCGGCATGGGAACGGGCCGGCTCAAGGAATTCATACAGCATGACGATGTCGACGTCGCCGCCCTCTGCGATGTGGATGAAAGCCACTTGAACCAGGCCCTTGCAGAAGTGGAGAAGGTACGAGGCCGGAAGCCAAAAGGTTTCCGTGACTTCCGCGAGCTCCTCGATCAACACGAGATCGATGCGGTGATGATTGCCACGCCGGACCACTGGCACGCGTTGCCCGCGATCAGGGCCTTCCAGGCAGGGAAGGACGTGTTCGTCGAAAAGCCTCTCAGTTACTCCATTGGCGAGGGCCGAGCGATGGTGAAGGCTGCACGTGCGAACCAACGGGTCTCGCAGGTCGGAATGCATATCCATAACCACACCCCCAACTATCGTCGCTCTGTCGAACTGGTAAAGTCGGGGATGCTCGGCAAGATCAGCCGCGTCACTTGCTGGATGACGTCGGATGTGAAGGGATTGGGTAATCCGCCAGATGGCGCCCCTCCGCCGGACCTCGACTATGATTTCTGGCTCGGGCCGGCGCCCAAACGCCCCTACAATCCCAACCGTTCGCATCGGAATTTCCGCTTCTTCTGGGATTATTCGGGTGGCACCTTCATTGACTTTTGGTGTCACATCACGGATGTGGTCTTTTGGGCGATGGATTTGAAGGCGCCTGAAAGCGTGGCCGCCGTGGGTGGGCGGTTCTTTCTAACCGACAATACTGAAACGCCGGACACGCTTGATTTGGTCTACGAATTCCCCCAGCTCGACCTCATCTGGACGCTCAATCCCACACGACTTCCTGGCTTTGAAAGCATGGGCGGGGTTGGCTGCGTTTTCCAGGGTACCGAGGCCAGCTTGGCAGTGAATTACACGGTCCACGAGCTCTATGTCAAAGGCGAGAAGGTGACGGATTTTCAGCGCCCCGCGCCGACCATTCCCGATTCGCCCGGTCATATTCGCGAGTTTCTTAACGCCATCAAGTCGCGGCAGCAGACCACTTGCAATGTGGAATACGCGCACCAGCTCACCAAGGCCGGCTTACTCGGGAACATCGCCTATCGTACCGGAAGAAGGATACGGTGGGACGACGAGCGGGAAAAGGCCATCAGAGATCCCGGAGCCAACCGGATGGTCACGCGCCGTTACCGCAAGCCGTGGAAACTGGCCTAATAAGGAGCGTTAGGGGTGAGATGACTCCGTCTTTTAGCCCGTTGCGCGCCCGACCGAATCGTCAGCGGCCCCGGATCAAGAAATTTTGTACCCACCCCAACAACTCACATTCTCCGAGTCAATACCACCGCTACTTGATCTTCAGCGAGCCATCCAAGGCCACCGTGCGGCCCGGCTTGACCTTCACGTCAACGACGTTCTCTGCGTAGCGCACTTTGCAGGCCGTGCCGCTGATGCTCCGAATCGTGACCTCTTCCAATCTTCCATCTTTCCATTTCATATCCACCTCGAACCCGCCGCGGCCGCGCAGGCCGGTAACCCTGCCCGTCGGCCACGCTTTCGGCAACGCGGGCAGAAGGTGAAGCAGGGCGATAGAGGATGGTTGATGGAGAATGGTTGATGGTTCAGTTACCTCAGTATGGAGCAACATTTCGGTGATGCCGGAGGGGCCGCCGAAATTGCCGTCGATCTGGAATGGTGGACAGGAATCGAACAGGTTCGGCAGCGTCGGACCGGGACGGAGCAACAGGGTCAGCATTTTGTACGCATGTTCGCCGTCGAGCAGACGTGCCCAGAGATTGACCTTCCACGCCAGGCTCCAACCCGTGCCGCCATCGCCGCGAATCTCCAGCGACTTCTTCGCAGCGGCAAACAGGTCAGGCGTGCGCGGCGTGATCTGGTCGCTGGGAAAAAGCGCGTAGAGGTGCGAGACGTGACGATGAGGAATCTCCGGCGCTTTCATGTCCCAATCCTCCAGCCATTCCTGGAGTTGACCGGCACTGCCGATTTGCAGCGGCGCGAGCCGGTCGCGGGTCGCGGCGAGCTGGGCGCGAAAGTCCTTGTCGGTACCGAGAATCTCGGCGGCTTTGATGCAGTGGTTGAAGAGGTCACGGATGATTTCCATGTCCATGGTCGGCCCGGCGCAGACGCTCACGCCGCCGGGGTGCGTATGCTCCGGCGAGAGCGATGGACAGGTCACCAGCCACTTGTGCTTCGGTTCTTCGACGAGCGTATCGAGGAAGAACTGCGCCGCGCCTTTCATGACCGGATAGACTTTCGCCAGGTACTTCTTGTCGCCGCTGAATTCGTAGTGGTCCCAGAGAGGTTTGCAGAGCCACGCCCCGCCCGTCGGCCAGAAACCCCACGCCGGGCCGTCAATCGGCGCCGTCGCCCGCCACAAGTCAGTGTTGTGATGGCAGACCCAGCCGCCTGCGCCCCAATTCACCTTCGCGGTGCGACTGCCCGGCTCGACCAATTCGGTGACCATCTGGATCAGCGGTTCGGTGCACTCGCCGAGGTTGGTCGGTTCGGCGGGCCAGTAGTTCATCTCGGTGTTGATGTTGATCGTATACTTACTGTCCCACGGCGGCGCCATGCTCTCGTTCCACAGCCCCTGCAGCGTCGCCGGCTGACCGCCAGGACGGGAGCAGGAAATCAGCAAGTACCGGCCAAACTGAAAGTACAACGCGGCCAACTGCGGGTCGTTGCCCCCGGCAAACTTGGCGATGCGTTGATCGGTGGGCAGTTTCGCCGCCTCGGTCACGCCGAGATCGAGCGTCACTCGACGGAACAGCCGTTGATGCTCCGCGACGTGGACGCGACGCAGCGTGTCGAACGTCTTGCGACCCGCCTTGGCCAGATACGCTTGGGTCAGCGCTTCGGGATCACCGCTGACATCCTTGTAGTTCTTGTAGCTGGTGGCTGCGGCAATCAGCAATATCGCCGAATCCGCCCCGCGGACGCCAACGCTGTCTTTCTCAGCGGTCGTCTTGCCACCCTGGGCGAGGACGCGCACGCGGGCTTGAAACTTCAGCCCCCCTTTGATGCCTTTGGCTTCGGCGTTCACACCGCGCATGACGAGCGTACCAGGTGACTCGGCTTCGACAGTGGCTTTTTGCGGCGTGGCCATCCTCGCGGTGAACTTGATCTGGCCCGGCTTGTCGGCGGTGAGGTGAATGACAATCACCTGATCCACCGGGCTGGAAAAAATCTCGCGGAGGAACCTCACGCCGCCGCTGGTGTAGCTGACTCTGACCATGGCCGTGTCGAGATCAAGCTCGCGCCGGTACTCGGCCATGGCGCCGTGTCCGGGAAAGTTCAACTTCAGATCGCCGACCGGCTCGTACTGCATTTGCTGAAGCGGGCGCGCCATCATCTTCCGACCGATCAGGTCGTCCGCCTCGCGGTACTTGCCCGCGAAAATCAGCCGACGCGCTTCGGGCAGTGCTTCCAGAGCCTCCGCAGAGCTCGGGTCATACGGCCCGCCAGCCCACAGCGTGCCCTCGTTGAGTTGGATGCGCTCGTTCTCCGTGCCGCCAAACACCATGGCGCCGAGCCGTCCGTTCCCTACCGGCAGGGCCTCGACCCATTGTGCCGCGGGCTTCTCGTACCACAACTTCAAGTCCTGCGCCGTAGCGGTGCTGGCGAGAAACACGATGGTCAGAAACAGTTTGTTCATGATGACTCCGTTCCAATTTCAACTTTATCTCTGTGCGAAAACCATATGCCTGCCGCCCCCTCGTGTCAAACTCAGATCGACACAGGCTTGAATCGACGGAGAAGCCGACGTATGATTTTGCAGAAAGGTAAGGTTGCAACGGGGCTGGGACCCGCGGCCGCGAATCCGCGCAAGCTGACTATCCCATTGTGACGATCTCTTCTGGCGAAGCCGCAGCCGTGGAGAAAATGCAAACCGATCGGAGGTTATCATGAGCAGTAGCGCCGCAAAGGGGGAAGTGGCCGGAAGGACACAACCCACACGCCGCGATATCTTGCAAGCGCTGGGCGCATCGGGTGCGCTGGCGCTGACGGGAATGACTCCGGCCGCTGCGGCCCTGCCCCAGGCTGAAGCCAGCACGCCGACCACGAACCTACAGGCGGATCCTGCCAAGAAGTGGAAGGGGTCAGGGCTGGGGAGTCTCTACCCCTTCGTCAAGCAGGTGCAAGAAGAGGCGCTTTCGAGTCTCGCCTACCTGCGCGTCCGCCCCAAGGACCTTGAAGCCTGGAAGGCCGAGGCTCGGGCGAGAGTTTTCGATCTGTTCTTGTACCGGCCCGCGCCGTGCAACCCAATGGCCCGGGTTCTCAAGCGGGTGGACAAAGGCGATTACATCCTGGAATACCTCCAATTTCACACCACCCCGGACATCGAAGTACCGGCGTATTTTCTAATCCCCAAGCGCGCGAAGTTTCCCGTGCCCGCCGTTGTGGCGTCGCATTGTCACGGGGGATTCTACTACTGGGGCAAGGAAAAAATTGTGGAAACCGAGAACGAGCATCCGGCGTTGGTGGAGTATCGCCGGACATACTACGACGGCTTAAGTTATCCGGCGACACTGGCACGCAATGGCTACGCGGTGATCGTGATCGACATGTTCTATTTCGGGGAGAGACGTCTGATCCTGGATTCGGACCTGGAACAGGGCATCAACGACCGGAGCAAGCAGGAGCCGACCGAAACCATCAACACCATCAATAATCGTAATGGTCAGTCGGAAGGGATTTTTGTGCGTAACATGCTCATGTCGGGCTTCACTTGGGGAGGCGTTCTGGCTTGGGATGATATCCGCACGATTGACTATCTTCAGACGCGGCCCGAGGTTAATCCCAACCGCATTGCCTGCGTGGGGCTTTCGGTGGGGGGGTACCGTTCGAACTTCCTGGCCGGGCTGGATCCCCGGATCAAAGCGGCATGTGTGGCCGGGTGGATGACCTCGTGGCGAGATCTGGTTCCCGGATTCGAACGCAATACCATAATCTCCGGTGTCACACCCGGATTGCTCAAGTACTTGGATTATCCTGACGTCGGGTCACTCACTATTCCGAACCCGCTGATGGTCGTGCACGGCTGGCGCGACGGCCTGTTCTCCACCGAGGGTGTGCTCTCCGCGTTCAGCACTTTGCGTCAGTGCTTTGAAGCTGTCGGAAAACCGGAACGCTTCACCACGTATACCTACGACGGACCCCACAAGTTCCCGGCGCGCGCTCAGCAACTAATGCTGGAATGGTTTAACCGGTGGGTGTAGCTCCTCGTTTGACAGGCCAGTGAGTTCCTGTATGCTTAGGCGTCGACCGATCCAAAAGGGCGATCCGGTCCGGAGTTGTGTGGGCGTGCGAGACTTACGAATCGGTAGCGGGACCAATCGGGGTTCCGCGGGAGCCGCAACGAAGGGAGTTGGCACATGCGTTCTTATCCGAAATCCACCGAGATTCTGGTAGCGAATCGTCGCTTCATTCCCGGCGGAGTCGTTTCCGTCAATCGAGCCACGAATCCTCCGATTGTCTTCGTCAGAGGGGATGGGGCGTATCTTTGGGATGCCGACGGGAACCGATATATCGACTACCATGCTGCCTTCGCTGCGGTTTTTCTCGGGCACAACGATCCCTATGTGACAGAATCAGTGGCCCGCCTGGTGGATTGCCGGGCCAGTCTTTACGGCTCCGGGACGACTGAACTCGAGGGGCGTCTCGCTGAGCTGGTGTGCACCCATGTCCCGGCCGCCGAGTCGGTGCAGTTCCTCAATAGCGGAAGTGAAGCCACGTACCAGGCGATCCGGCTGGCCCGCGGCGCGACCGGAAGAGACCACATCATTGTCATGCAGGGCGGCTACAATGGCTGGCATAACGATGTTTCCTGCAACGTGATGACGCCGTTAAGCGTGCTCGGACCCCGCGTTTCGCCGGGCGAGTACCCCTACATTCCAATTTCAGCGGGAGTCCCCCGCGATCATGCCCGGTTGGTACATCCGGTCAATTTCAATGATTTGGATTCGGTCGAGTGGGTCTGCCGGAAATACGCGGTGGCGGCGCTGATTACCGAGCCTATCTTGCAGAACATCGGTGTTGTGAAGCCTGCCAGTGGCTATCTGGAAGGATTGCGAAGACTCGCAGACCGCCACAACTTCCTCCTCATCTTCGATGAAGTGAAGACAGGCTTCCGGCACGCCGTAGGGGGGTATGGGCAGCTTTGCGGTGTGATGCCAGACATCGTCGTCATGGGCAAAGCGCTGGCCAATGGCTACCCCATCGCCGTGCTCGGCGGGAAAAAGGAGATCATGGAGTTGTTTGTGCACCCCGAGGCCTCAAGGCGCGTCTTTCTGGCAGGAACGTACAACGCTCATCCCATCCCCACGGCCGCCGCCATTGCAACCATCGAGCGCCTGTTGATGAACGATGGTGAAGTGTATCGCCGTGTCGAGCAGCTAGGCGGGATGCTGGAGGATGGTGTCGAGCGCATCATTCGGAAACTGGGAGTCAACGCCAGGCTGGCGCGGCAGGGTTCCGCCTGCTGCCTCTATTTTATGGATCATTGTCCAGTGGATTGGCATGACTTGGCTGCTCACCACGATGCAACGTTGGATGAACGGATGCGGCGGGCCCTGATTGACCGCGGGGTATACGTGTTTCCGCTCCAGACCAAGCAGTGGTCGATTTCATTCGCGCATACGGAAAACGACATTGAAATCACCTTGGCGCAACTCGAAGACTCGCTTGGGTCGATTCTCTCCACCTAACCAGTCGCCAGGGTGGGGGCACCATGTGCACTAATGATGCCCACCGCTAGCGCTGGAGCTCGCACCCTGTGAAGCGCTGGGGGCGCTCACGGCGTGTGACGCGGTACTTGGGAAACCACCCCCACCGCCAGCGTGCATCATCTCGCCGCCACCGAAGCCCGAGGATTCTGCGGATTGACCGTGGGGCAGGACGCTCAGCCCAGGCTGGCTATTCCCATGGGAGGACACGGATGTCCGGGGTCCATTCATTCCTCCGATTCTGCCCATCCCTTTGAAAGCATCGCCGCGGAACTCACCCACTGCGCCACCCACCGCATACCGGCCACCCAAGGTCGTGCCCAAGCGGACGCGCAAGGGTTCGTGGGACGAGCGCCGCCTACCCAGCAACGCACTCTCCTTGTCCCCCTCGCCACCCATCAGAACGGAGGACGGCGCCGGCGTATGTGCGTCCCCCGCATGAGCGCTGAATGACGTTCCAGCGCCCGCTGCCAATGGAGTTCCGGTTAGCGTGGCGTCTGCGCCAAGTTGGAAAGGCAGACGCTCCGTCAAGGTCCCTTGGTCAAATCGGGCGTGCCCCACGCTCTGGGGAGTAATGATCTGGCCAGTCCGAATCGCCGTTCCAGATACGGTCGTCACCGGCATCAGGCCCCGCCGGGGTACCAATCCCAAGGGCGCCCAGCCGACCCATCCCGGTCCCGTATACCACGAGACCAAGGCGGGCGACCAAAAACCAAAATTACCCGGCATCCAGAACCACCCGAAGTCGGGGGAAAAATTCCAATTGCCGTAGTGGTAGGGCAACCAGCCCCAGGGTTCGCCGGAGATCCATGTGTAACCCATGCCGGAGTACCAATTCCACATTCCCATGCTATATGGGGCCCAGCCCATCGGCGCAAAAGGCGCCCAGCCATAGCCGAAACCGGGATACATGGCCCACTCGCCATAAGCATCGAGATCGCTCCACCCGTAGAGCGGGCCGCGAGCTGCAACGGCCTGATCATTCAATGCCAGGTTCGCCTGCGAATCCCGTGCCTCCGTCCACTTATCCCAGGAGTCCTTGACGGTTCCTTGCCGGGTGTTGAAGGCCACCTCAGTTGTGCCAGTGTTGTACTCCAGAATCTTGTCCTTGCCGAGTTTCGCGGACCCAGAGGGTGCTACGATCTGAACCGAGCCATTGAACACCTCGACGCGAACATGGCCCTTGTCAAAGTCCGTCCGAAACAGACTGCGGCCGCTGGGGGTCAGGGTCGCGTCGGCAATCCTTACGCTGTAGGCGTCGTGGTTCCCGGGCAGGAAATGGAAGGTGGCGTAACCCTGCTCAAACGTCATGCGGTTCAGCTTGGCGCCTGTTGCATCCAGGGCCAGTTGGTCGAAGGCCAAGCGGGAGAGTTCGCCCAGGCGGGCTGTGGAATCATTTTCAAATTCCACCTCCACAAAACTGTCGGCCGAGGTTGATATCTCAAAGCCTTCCTGGACAGGAGTATTCACGAGCGCTTTAGCCCATTCGGTTGCGCCCGGCCGCTTCACGGCCACCGTGCCGCTGACGTAACTCAGCCTCACCACGCGCACGTGCGAAACAGGCTGTTGGGCCACTAAGGTGAGTGGCAGGAAAAACAGACTAGCGACACAAACCGGGAGAATGTGGCGCGGAGATTTGAATTTCATGGGTGCCCTCCACTGCGAGGTGTCACGGATTACACACGCTTTCGACACTGTAGCCTCGACTTTTATCATTTTGCCTACACACCCCCTGGGGTTGGATGAACGATGTTGATGAGGGGTTGCCAAGCTCTTCGACGCGCAACTACATCACCTTCGATATCCCCTTCCACTCGCGGCGCATAGATTACATCTGGGTTATACTGGATGGGGAGGATGGCTCTGACAAGTTGAAGCGCTGGGCAAAGGTCGTTACGAACAGTCTTTTCGCGGCCGCAATCTTCCTGAAGGTTGCCGTCGCTTCTCCTCAGAGTTCTCTGCCCACTGACGACATCACCGTCGAAAGCTTGAAGTTCACGGAGGCCTACAACGCCATCCAGCAAAACTTTGCGGAGGCAGTTGATCCCGACAAGACGGTTCTTGATGGTGGCATCCGGGGCATGCTCTCCGCACTCGACCCCTTCTCTGCCTTCTTCGACCGCGAGCAATTCGAACTCTTAAAACAGCAAACGCGTGGTGAGGCGCTGGGATTTGGTTCCATTCTGTATGTGACGCCGGGGAAAATATTGGTGCTCCAGACCGCCCAAGACTCCCCGTCGTGGCGGGCGGGGCTGGGGCCCGGCGATGAAATAGTCGAAATCAATGGCACGCGCGTAAACCGCCTGAGCTTTCAATCGTTAGTCGAGTTCCTGCGGAACTCCCGCTCACACCCAGTGCGCCTGGGGGTCATCCACGCGGGGAAGTTCGTTGCCCAGGATTTCGACCTGAAACCAGCGGAGGTGGCCCTGCCCAGCGTGGACAAATCATTTGTGCTGTCGCCTGGAATCGGGTACATCCACTTGAGTGAGTTCGAGCAGAAAACCCCGCAGGAAGTTTCGGACGCGCTGGTCCGGCTTGCGACGCCGCCTCTGGAAGGCCTCGTGCTCGACCTGCGCGACAACCACGGCGGCGTGGTGGACGCCGCGATTGGCGTCGCCAGTCTTTTCCTGAAACCTGACACTTTGGTGATGACCGTGCGCGGCCGGTCATCGCCGGAAAAAGCGCACCGTACAACTCCCGCTTCAAAACAATTCGACTTGCCCATGATAGTCCTGGTGAATGGGGATACGGCCAGTGCTGCCGAGTTGCTCGCAGCGGCGTTGCAAGAGCACGATCGAGCGGTCATCGCCGGCGAGCCAACCTACGGAAAAGGCGTTGTGGAATCCGTAATAGCCTTGAGTGAGGATACTGGACTTGCGCTGACCACCGCTCAATACTTCACCCCCAGCGGCCGCTCCATTCAACGGCCTCTTCCGGGGACTGCCCTGGCTGCGCCTGGGCGTGAGCTCGACCCGGCAACCGACTCCAGCCACTTCCATACTGACGATGGCAGGCCAGTGTCGCCAAGTGGGGGAATCGCGCCGGACGTTGAGCTCCCCTCCCGTAAACTTGATCCCTGGGTCACTTTCTTGAACCAGATTGGGATCTTTACCAATTTTGCCTCACAGTATTTGACGCCCAACGTGCGCGTTGATAAGTCCTTTGAACCCACGGCGACCATGCTGGAAGAGTTCAAGGAGTTCCTGCGCGGAGGAGGAGTTCGGACGCCGGAGGAATACTGGGCCAAAGACCAGGATTACCTGAGACTGAGAATCAAGGCCGAACTGCTCAGTCTGGTTTTCGGCCTTTCCACCGGCGAAGAAGTGGATACAAAAGGTGACCCGGAGGTGCAGAAGGCGGCGAGCCTGTTCTCCCAAATTCCGGGAATTCTTCGAGGAGCTGGGAAAGAACGCTGACCCGCCGTCAACTCATCGACGTGGATCGGAACGCCGTAATAACGGGCATTCCCCACCGCGAAAGCAACTGGTGCTCCGGCCCGGCAAACGCGTTTCGTGAAGGCAAAGGAAGATACAAGATTCTCTCTTAAATTTCAAGACTTTTTTCTTTCTAGAAGGGTGCGGGAAACCTCTTTCTTTTTGAAGGTCAGGAAGCGACGAGGACATGGGACACCTCCTAGGCAGGGGCCGGATTAAAGCGAAAGAGTTTGGAGCCGTCGTAGGGCTGATGGGTTTTTAACATGGCGTGGAGAGCGTGCAGGATTTTGCGCATGACGGCGACCAAGGCTTGCATTTTGTATTTGCCCTTGGCGGGTGGCGCATACGTCCCGACGATTTGAAGCTGTGGAAAAATTAAAAAGTTCTTGACTAGCTATACAGCTATGATATGCTGCTTCCGTCCGGTGCCCGAGGGAGGCCAAGCATGAGTTATCAGTCCACCGTCCAAGTGATCCAGCGGGGCGGCAAGAACCGCCAGTGGTACCTGATCTGTCCCGCGCCGCTGGCGCAAGCCCTGGAAATCGAGAAAGGCGAAGTGATCGAATGGGTGGTGGAGGACAAGCGCACTCTAATCTTGAAACGCGCTCCCCGGCGTGCGGACTCATCCCCAACCCGGAGGCGACAGCATGAGTGACGTGAGGGAGAGCCGACAACCAGCGATGTGGGCGGAGGCGGAGTTGGCGCGAGAGCCGCAGCCGCTCCCCAGCGAACCCGAGCCGGAGCGCGAACCCCGCTTGCAGCCGGTGAACCGCAAGCAGTTGCTCTGGCACGCGGTGGACGTGGAAAAATGGGTGGGCCCGGATCACTTGGTGCGCGCCATTTGGGAACTGGTCGGCCCACTCGACCTGAAGGCCTACACCGCCGAAGTGGAGTCGGTCGAGGGGGTGGCGGGGCGTCCGGCCTATGACCCGCGCCTGCTGATTAGTCTGTGGATTTACGCTTACCGCCAAAAAGTGGGTTCGGCGCGGGAAGTGGCGCGGCGCTGCGAGTACGATCCTGCCTTTCAGTGGCTGGCGGGGATGGAGGTGGTGAACTACCACACCCTGGCGGATTTCCGCGTCCAGCACGAAAAGGCTCTGGATGAGCTGTTCGCGCAGTTGCTGGGGGTCCTCAGTAGCGAGGGTCTGATCAGCTTGGAGCGGGTGGTGCACGACGGCACGAAGGTGAAGGCGTCGGCCAGCGGCAAGTCGTTTCATGGGGAGAAGACCTTGCGCGCGCATCTCGAAGCGGCGCGGGAGCGGGTGCGGGAGATGGGCGATCCCCAGCAAGAGGAATCGAGCCAGCGTGCGGCAGCCCGCGAGCGGGCGGCGCGCGCGAAGGTGGAAAGGTTGGAGCAAGCCCTTGAAGAGATGGCGAAGGTGCAAGCCGCCCCCGAGGCGCACGCGGAGAAATCCCAGCGGCGGGTGAGCGAGACCGATCCGGAAGCGCGGATCATGAAGCAAGGCGACGGCGGCTGTGCGCCTAGCCATAATGTACAGATTTCCACCGACACCAGGCACGGCATCATCGTGGCGGCGAGCGTGACGCAGGCGGCCAGCGATGAGCACGAACTGCTGCCGGCGATGGAAGAAGTCGAGCGGCAGACGGGGCAAGCGCCGAAGCACCTGGTGGTCGACGAGGGCTACACCACACGGGAGAATATCCTGGCGGCTGCGGAAAAGGGCGTGGACTTGATTGGGAGCACGATGCAACCGGATGCCCAGGCGAGCGCGCGCCGTCTCAAGAAGCGCGGCGTCGA
>Ga0181524_10003722_pt1 | contig 14575 bp, 11 predicted proteins | sample PEATcosm2014_Bin_34_FD_119761 | JGI IMG/M metagenome (GOLD analysis project Ga0181524, IMG submission 119761) | Peatland microbial communities from MTU Mesocosm Facility, Houghton, MI, USA - PEATcosm2014_Bin05_60_metaG | ecosystem: Environmental > Terrestrial > Soil > Wetlands > Peat | place...
CCCTGCTGCGCGCCTTCGGGTCGCTGAAGAAGGCGATGGAGCCGTACTTCGCCCGTTTCGGCATCAGCCGGCCGCAGTGGGCGGTGCTGATCGTGCTGCACCGGTCCGAGCAGGAAGGCGGCGCCGGCGGGATGCGGCTGCGCGACCTGGGCGAGCGGCTCTTTATCCAGCCGCCCAGCGTCACCGGCGTGGTGGACCGTCTCGAGCGCGAAGGCCTGGTCGCGCGGAGCAAGGAGGAGGAGGATTTGCGCGTGCGGCGCGTCCGGCTGACGGACGAAGGCCGCGCGGTGATCGAGCGCGTGCTCGCCGTGCACGCCGGGGAGATCCAGGCGCTCATGCGAGGCCTGACGGTGCGGCAACAGGCCACGCTCGCCCGGTTGCTGGATCAACTGGATGACCATCTGAAAGTCTATAACGCCGACGCCGGCGGCGCGCGCCGCCTGCAAAGCGCCCAAACTTTAGAGCGATAGGTGAAACCATGCGGAAAGCCATCGTGATCGTCGTGGTCATAATCCTGCTGTGCGGCGTCGGCGCCGGAGTGTACTGGTACCTCCATCGCAATACCGAGACCGCCGCCGCGAAATTCAGGCTCGCGGCCGTCACGCGCGGCGACATCGTCTCCACGGTCTCGGCGACCGGGACGATCGAGCCGATCGAGGTCGTGGACGTCGGCGCGCAGGTCGCCGGCGTCATCCTCTCCTTCGGCACGGACGTGAACGGCAAGCCGGTGGACTACGATTCCGTGGTGTCGGAGGACACGGTTCTGGCGAACATTGACACCCGGCTCTATCAAGCCGCCCTGGACTCGGCCGTGGCGACACTGGATCAGGCCCTGGCGGCTGTGCCGAGAGCGCAGGCGGACCTCTACATGAAGAAGGCGGTGCTCGAACAGGCCACGAATGACTGGAATCGCGCGCAAGCGCTCTGGAACACCAAGACCGGGGCCCTCGCCGATACGACGTACGACCAGTATAAGGCCACCTTCGAAACGGCCAAGGCCAACGTGGAGGAGGACATCGCCAACATCAAGGCGGCCCAAGCCACCGTGGCTCAGGACCAGGCCGCCCTGGACCAGTGCAAGGCCAACCTGGCCTACTGCACGATCAAATCGCCCGTCAAAGGCACCATCATTGACCGGCGCGTCAATATCGGCCAGACCGTGGTCTCCAGCCTGAGTTCGCCGAGCCTGTTCCTGATCGCCAAGGACCTCACGAAAATGCAGATCTGGGCGGCGGTGAACGAGGCGGACGTCGGCGGCATCTACGAGAATCAGCCGGTCAAGTTCACGGTGGACGCCTTCCCGAACGAGACCTTCGACGGGAGCGTGAACCGGGTGCGGCTGAACGCCACAATGACCTCGAACGTGGTGACCTACACCGTGGAGGTCAACACGGACAACAGCAGCGGTAAGCTGCTGCCTTATCTCACCGCCAACGCGTGGTTCGAGACGGGCCGGAAGGATAAAATCCTGATGGTCCCCAACGCCGCGTTGCGCTGGACGCCGACGGCCGTGCAGAGAGGCCCGTTCGCCCGCGGCGCCGGCGCCGGCAAGGGCCGGGACACGGATGCCTCCGCCGGCGACGCGCAGGCGCAGACGGCGAAGGATGGCGCCGACAGCGGCCAGCAGGCCAAGGCGTCCGGTTCGCGCCGGACGCGCGCAAAGGTTTGGGTGGTTGACGGCGCGTACGTGAAGTCGATCTCGGTGAAGTTGGGCATGACCGACGGCCTTAACACAGAGGTCACCGGCGAAGGGATCGACGAAGGCCTCGAGGTCATCACTGGCGACGTAACGCCGGGGGCCGTCCAGCAGGCTACGAACGCAAACACCAACCCGTTCACGCCGCAGTTGCCGGCGCGCAAGAGGTAGTCTCGCGGGCCGTCGCAAGCCGGCTGGAGCGTCCAGCAAAGGATCGCAGCATGGAATTGCTCAGACTCAAAGACGTGTATAAGACCTATCACCTCGGCGAGATTGACCTGCCGGTGCTGAAGGGGATCACGCTGTCCATTGACCGCGGCGAGCTGGTCGCCCTGATGGGCGTCAGCGGCTCGGGGAAGAGCACCTTGATGAACATCATCGGCTGCCTGGACCACCCGACCTCCGGCAAGTACTGGCTGGATGGCAACGAGATCTCCGGGGCCTCCGCCAACGAGCGCGCGGACTTGCGCAACCGCATGATCGGCTTCGTCTTCCAGACTTTCAACCTGCTCTCGCGGAGCAGCGCGCTGGAGAACGTGATGATGCCGATCGGCTACTCGGCCGACTCCGGCACGGAACACGAGCGGCGCGAGCGCGCGGCGGAGATGCTCAAACGCGTGGGCCTCGGCGACCGCATGGACCATGAACCCTCGCAGCTCTCCGGCGGACAGCAGCAGCGCGTGGCCATCGCGCGGTCGCTGATCAACCGCCCGCAGTTTCTCCTCGCCGACGAGCCGACCGGCAACCTGGACTCCAAGAGCAGCGTGGAGATCCTGCGCATGTTCGAAGAATTGAACCGCGACCAGGGGATTACGATCCTGCTGGTCACTCACGACCCGGGCGTGGCGGAACACGCGAAGCGCATCATTCGTATCCGCGACGGCGTCATCGGCAGCGACGGAGCCGCTTCCGCCGTGTCGGCCGCCGCCGGCGACGGCGAGGGGACGGGCAGAGGAGATTCGGCATGAGGCATCAACATACCTTCCGGACGGCCACCAAGGCCCTGAGCCGCAATATCATGCGCGCGGCATTGACGACGCTCGGCATCGTCATCGGCATCGCCGCGGTGATCACGATGGTCGAGATCGGCAAGGGCTCCTCGAGCTCCATGAAGAAAATAATCGAGAACATGGGCGCCAACACGCTGCTGGTGATGCCCGGCCAGCCCAACGTCGCCGGCATCCGGCAAGGCGCCGGCAGCTCGATGAACCTCACGCCCGGCGACTGCGACGCCATCGCCCGCGAGTGTCCCGCGATCACCGTCGCCGCGCCGATCGTCTGGGCGGGCGCGCAGATCATTTACGGCAACCAGAACTGGCAGCCGCAGCAGATGTACGGCACCACGCCCGAATTCCTCGACGTGCGGAACTGGTCGCACCTGGCCGAGGGCGAATGCTTCACCGACAGCGACGTCCGCAACGCCGCCGAGGTCTGCCTGGTCGGGCAGACGCTCGTGCACGAACTCTTCCAGGACCAATCGCCCGTGGGCAAAGAGATCCGCGTGGGACCGGTCTTGTTCAAAGTCGTCGGCGTCCTCTCGAAAAAGGGCGCTAACATGATGGGATGGGACCAGGACGACATCCTGCTGGCGCCCTGGACTTCGATCAAGTTCCGCGTGACCGGCGCGAACGCCAGCCATGCCCCGACCGTTACGACCACGATCACCACCACCAGCACGCTCGACCAGATCTACCCGTCCTCGGCCGGCGTGGAGACCGACGCCTTGTACCCGGCGCCCTCGGCCTCGGAGGCCGCCGACACGCCCCTGTCCGTGCGCTTCATCAATCTGAGCCAGATCCTGGTTGCAGCCCAGAGCTCGGACGCCATACCGCAGGCGATCAGCCAGATCACCGGCCTCCTTCGCGAGCGGCACCGCGTCAAGACGGACGACCCGGACGATTTCCGGATCCGCGACATGACCGAGATCACCAAGGCGCTGAGCTCCACGACCACGCTGATGGGCACGCTGCTGTTGTGCGTGGCGCTGATCTCGCTCGTCGTGGGCGGAGTGGGGATCATGAACATCATGCTGGTCTCCGTCACCGAGCGGACCCGCGAGATCGGCCTGCGCATGGCCGTCGGCGCCCGCCCGCGCGATATCCTCTGGCAGTTCCTCACCGAGGCGGTCCTGCTGTGCTTCAGCGGCGGCCTGGTCGGCATCGGGATGGGATTGGGCAGTTCGTACATGGTGACCAAGCTCCTGCACTGGCCGACCGAACTCTCCGTCGCCGCGATCATAGCGGCGGTTTTGGTGTCCGTCAGCGTCGGCGTCTCCTTCGGGTTCTACCCGGCGTGGAGAGCCTCGCGCCTCGACCCGATTGACGCGCTGCGCTATGAGTGAGCAACCTGGACTGAGAGGAATGGAAGTTATGGGAATCATGGCTGCGCGAATTCTGAGCAAACTGCGCCGCTGCACCTGGCTGTTCGCGGGCCTCCTTGGCGCTCCGGCGCTGCTCATCGCCGGCTGCACGGTCGGGCCGGACTACCACCCGACGAAGATGGAGACGGAACTCCCCGCCGGCTGGGACGGTACCGCCGTGGCCGTGCCCGCCCAGACGAGCGTCGCGACGACCGAGACGCCCCAGCTCATCGAATGGTGGGGCGTCCTGAACGATCCGAAACTGACCCAACTGGTGACCGACGCGCTCAAGGCGAACCTGGACCTGCGCACGGCCGTATCGGCGCTGCGGCAGGCGCGGGCGGCGCGCGACGTGACGGCGGCGGCTTTCTGGCCGACCGTGAACGGCACCGGATCGTACACGCGCAGCGCCACCGGCCGCGGCGCCGGCGGCACCGGCCGCGCGGGGGACTTCTTCCAGGCCGGCCTCGACGCCACGTGGGAGCTGGATATCTTCGGCGGCGTCCGCCGCAACATCGAGTCCGCCGACGCCAACATTGACGCCGCCGTCTGGAACCTGCGCGACGTGCTGATCACTGTGGCCGCGGAGGTGGCGACCGACTACGCGGACCTGCGCGCCTTCCAGCAGCGCATCCAGATCGCCCGGGACAATCTCAAGGCTCAGCGGAATACCGCCGAATTGACCCACCAGAAGTTCCAGGGCGGGCTGGCCACCAACCTCGACGTGGCCAATGCGGACGCGCTCGTGGCCACCACCGAGGCTTCGATTCCGTCCCTGGAGATCAGCGAGCGGCAGACGATCTACGCGTTGAGCGTGCTCCTGGCGCGGCCGCCGGCGGCGCTCAAGGAGGAACTCTCCGTGCCCGGTCCGATCCCGCAGGCGCCTGCACAAGTGCCCGTCGGGCTGCCCTCGGCTCTGCTCGAGCGCCGCCCGGACGTCCGCCAGAGCGAGGCGCTGGTCCACGCCGCCACCGCGCAGATCGGCGTCGCGGTCTCCGCGTGGTATCCGCAGTTCTCGCTGACCGGCGCGTTCGGCTACGAAAGCGACCGGGCCCGCTCGCTGCTCCGCTCCAGCAACTCGCTCTGGTCCCTGGGGCCGTCGGTCACGTGGCCGATCTTCACCGCCGGCCGCATCGAGGCGAACGTTAAGGTGCAGGAGGCCGCGCAGGAACAGGCGTTCCTGGCTTACCAGAAGGCCGTGTTGGGCGCGCTGCAGGATGTGGAAAACTCCCTGGTGGCGTTCGCGCTGGAGCAACAGCATCGGCAGTTGCTCGACCAGGCCGTCAAAGCCAACACCAAGTCGGTGGACCTGGCTACGCAGCTTTACAAGCAGGGGCTGACCGATTTTCTCAACGTGATCGTGGCGGAGCAGTCGCTGCTGTCCTCTCAGGACGCGCTCGCGCAGAGCAACCTGGCCATCGCGACCGACCTGATCGCCCTCTACAAGGCGCTCGGCGGCGGGTGGGAAGTGAAGCCGCAGCCGTGAGCGCACCGGTTCAAGCGTTTGACGCGCGCAGCATGCGCTTGCTATAGTGAAGTGTGCAAGCGCAGCGAAAAAACGACGCTGAGTTGTCTGATCGTCGCGTTGTCGTAAGACGCAGCGGCGCTGTGACTTGAGGCAGGACATGGAGGTTCACCCGCAAGCGACGTGGAACTGAAACGCACCGAACTGGCCGTGGCGGCCGAGCGGGCCGTGCTGGTGGGCGCTTCGACCGAGAGCGCCACGGTCGCGCGCGAATCGCTCGAAGAAGTACGCCGCCTCGCCGCGACGGCCCACGCGCTGGTCGTCGCCGAAATGGTCCAGCACCGCCGCCTGCCTGACGGCGCCACCTACCTCGGCAAGGGCAAAGTCGAGGAACTGGCCGAGCTCTGCCGCGTCCAGAACGCCGATGTCATCATCATGGACGTGGACCTCAGCGCGGCGCAGGTCCGCAACCTGGAACAGATCACCGACCGCAAGGTCATTGACCGCACGGAGCTGATCCTCGATATCTTCGCGCGCGGCGCGCGCACCGCCGAGGCGTGCGACCAGGTGGAGTTGGCGCAGCTCGAGTATGCCTTCCCGCGGCTGCGGCGCATGTGGACGCATCTCGAACGGGTCGAGGGCGGCATCGGCATGCGCGGGCCTGGCGAGCGCCAGATCGAGACCGACCGCCGCCTGGTCCGCCGGCGCATCGAGGACCTGAAGCGCCGCATCGAGCACACCGGCCGCCGGCGCGCGCTCGAGGCGGCCTCGCGCAGCGATGAGATCACCGCCTGCCTCGTCGGCTACACGAACGCCGGCAAGTCCACCCTGATGAACGCGCTTACCGGCGCCGGCGTCCTCGCCGACGACAAGCTTTTCTCCACGCTCGACACGCGAACCCGCGCGTGCGACCTCGGCGAGGGCCGCAAGATCCTGCTGAGCGACACCGTCGGCTTCATCCGTCAGTTGCCGCATCAGCTGGTCGCCTCGTTCCATGCCACGCTCGAGGAGGCGCGCCAGGCCGACCTGTTGCTGCACGTGGTGGATGTCAGCTCGCCCCAGGCCGAGCAGCAGATGGATGCGGTGATGGACGTGCTGCGCCAGATCGGCTGCGCGGACCATGCGATCCTCTGCGTCGGCAACAAGGTGGACCTGATCCAGGAAGAGGCCCACCTGCCGGTGCTGCGACGCCGATTCGACGGCGCCGTGATGATCTCCGCGGCCACCGGCGCGGGCATCGAGGCGCTCTGCGCGCGCATCCGCGCCATCCTCGACCGGAACGCGGTCGAGGTCGCCCTGACGATGCCGCCGGGCGCGGGCAAGCTCCAGGCGTTCCTCGCCGAGCACGCGGAGGTGCTTTCGCGCGATTACGGCGAAGAGGTCGTGCGGATGTCCGTGCGGATCGCGCCGAGGCATTTCGGCGCCATCCGCAAAATGGGCGGCGTCATCCGGCGCGTTCCGCAGAGCCTTCCCACCGGGAATCCCTGACGCTCCGCCGCGCAGCCGAGGGACTCAGACCGTACGACGACGCGATAAAATGCTTGACACCGGCCGTCGCAAGCTGTATTAGTTGATGTGCTTGCAGAAGGAGCGACCGGCCATGCGGGTGGTGGAAACCAGGCGTGCGCGCATGGGGCGGCGCAGGGCGACCATCCTGATCTGCGCCGCGCTGGGCCTGTCCGCGATCCTGTACGTTCCCGGGGCTCCGGCGCAAAGCGCCTCGTCGCTGATCCTCGACCGTAAATTCTCCCGCGTCCCGGCCACGCAGCATCGAGTTGCCGTCGCTCCGGTCGTGAAGCCGCCGGCGTTGAACGGCGCAATGACCGAGGAGTGCTGGACCCGCTGCGCCGCGGATGCCATCGAGTCCGACATGCCCGACGGAGTTCCCTCGCGCGCGACCAGCGTGCGCGTCTGCCGCGACGACAAGAACCTTTACATCGGCTTCGAATGCCATGAGCCGGCCATCGCGCAAGTCCCCCTGCTCAAGCAGCCGCTGAAGGGCGTCTGGAGCGAGGAGAACGTGCAGGTGTGGATCTCGGTCCCGGCGCGGGAGAAGGATTTCTTCCTTTTTGCCGTGGATCCGAACGGCTCGCGATACCAGAAGAGCCTGCGCGAGGGCGTCCAATGGTCGGCGGAATGGGATGTGCAGACTTCGCGCACTGCGGAAGGCTGGAACGCCGAACTGGCGATTCCATTCGCGAGCCTCGGCGTGAAGGAGTCGCCGCAGGGCGCGTCATGGCGGATCAATTTCTGCCGCGACATCGCCGCCACCGGCGAGCGATGCTCCTGGGAAGGCACGTTGGGCAACCGCGCGAATCCCGCCGCCTGGGGCACGTTATTCTTCGGGGAGCGCGCCGCGTACGACGCGCAGGCCGTCGCTCCGCGCCTGGCGCTCTACGTGCTAGACGCGGCCGTCGGCGCGCCGGATAAGACGCTCCGCGCCGTCGTGCGCATCGAGCCGGGCTCCGCGGACCTGGCCAAAACCAGTCTGCGGGTCAGCCTGGAGGCGAAGGATGAGGCGCAGAAAAAATTCGTTCCGGCTCCGGCGGTTTTCGCCGTCCGGGGAGAGCGCGTCAGCCTTATCCTGAACGTCGCCGGCCTCCCGCCGGGCGATTTCGCGCTCCATGTGGACCTGCTGGACAAGGAAGGGACAGTCCTGGAACGCGCGGAAGCCGCCGTGAAGAAGCCCGCGACCGCGCCGAATCCGCAGCGGGCCGGCAAGCTCGACATCCTCGTCCGGCCTCTTCCGGTCAAAGCGAAGGCCGCCGCTTCATGGCCCATGACCTCGGGCGTGGCGCTTCCAATGGGGGCGATCTACTCGCCGGACAACGTCCGGCTGCTCGGACCGGACGGCGAGGAAGTTCCCTGTCGCGCGCAGGTGCGCGCCCGCTGGCCGACCGACGGCAGCATCCGCTGGCTGGGGCTGGATTTCCGCGCCAACATCGCGCGCAAGGGCGGCGAGCGCTACACGCTCGAATACGGGCCGCAGGTGGCCGCCGCGGCCATCCGGGGCTTCACCCGGAGCATCGAGGGGATGCGCTCCGACGCGGTCGCCGACGCCTGGGTCACGGACACGGGCGACGCCTGGTGGGTGAACACCGGCGCGCTGTACTTCAACGTCAGCTACAAACACTTCTCCGGCATCGAGAACACCTGGGTGGACGTGACGGGCAACGGCCACTATGGCTCGGACGGGCAGATTCTGAACTCCGAGGTCGGCGGCTCCGGCCCTTACCTGGTGGATTCGTACGGCATCGTGTACCGCCTGGCCAATGACCCGAAGGTGCGGGTGGAACTGGAGGAGTACAACGAGCTGCGCCTAGTGCTGCGCGTGGAAGGGCGGCTCCTGGCCTCCGACCGGCCCGGGGCGAAGGACGTCGGGCGCTGCGTGCTGCGCATTGTGGCGTACCTGGGGCAGCCGTTTCTGCGCGTCCAGTGCAGTTTCATCTTCAACGAGCGCACCTGGCACAGTCAGCCGAGTGACATCGGCATCACGGAGCGCATGGACTTCCACACGGGCTTCGACGCCGTCTTCGGAACCCCCGAGGTTTTCCGCAAGTCCATCCGGGAGACCGGCGCGGTCTATCTCCAGAAACTCACGTCGGACACCGTCCTCCTTCGGAACCTGGCGCAGCCGCCGACGGTGGACCTCCATCCGGCCCGCGCGCAGAACTGGGCCGCCGGAATCGCGCCGGACCGCGGCTTCGCCGTGGACCTGCGCGATATGGACGAGCTCCACCCGAAGGAAATCGAGCTGACCCCGGAAAGCCGCGTCATCGTCCATTTCTGGCCGCCGCACGGAGACGAAAGACTGCGCAGCCTGAAGGTGGATGTGGACCGCAGAACGGTCGGCGAGCTCGGCTTCGCCACCACAGGTTCCCTGCTGAACCTGAGTGTGCCGGCCGCCTACGCCTCAGACTTGAAAGATCGCGACGGGCTGTTCGATTTCGACGCGGTGCGCAACATGGATGTTTCCGATCCCGCGGGCATCGCGCTGACCTACGACATGCTCTATACGTTCACAAAGGGTCCCCTGGACCCGGTCGAGGTCAGCGAGATCGCGCGCGCCTTCGAGCTATGCCCCTGCGCCGTCCAGGACGCGCAAAGCCTGGCCGCGTCGGGCGTGCTGCAGGAAATGTTGTCTGCCTCGCGCGCCGAGCGCGCCGCCACGATGCTCACGCGCCTGCTCGCCATGGAGAACCGCTCGCCCGCCGACGGCGATTTCAACTTCATGGACGTGCGCCGCCATTGGCTGCCGGACGAGCAACGCTGGGGTCTGCGCAACTACTGGATGGGCGCCAGCGAAGATCTGCCGGGCGCGCTCTGGCTGCTTTACCTGCAGACCGGCCAGCCGGACATCTTCATCGCCGCGCAAAGGAACCTCCGGCACGTGCTCGGGATGGACTTGTGCAATGATTCCTCGCCGTTGCTCGCCACGCTGGCCGATCCGCGCCGCCGGAAGATCGCCGGCGCCTTCGGAGATTGCAAGACGCCCGTGCACTGGCAGAGCACCTGCTGCGTCAGCGACCGCCACGCGCGCCTCCTCGGGCCGCTCCTGGCGTACTACCTCAGCGGCGATCTCGTCGCGCGCGACGCCGCGCTTCTCTGGGCGGAGGCGGCGAAGAACTACGGTCCCGCCACCGGCGGCTCCAACGGCATGGCGTATCTGGACAACCTGGTGGAACTCCTCTCGCTGCGTTACGACCCCGTGCTGGTCGAGCGCGCGGGCGATTGCGCCGATTACCTGTTCCGCATGCCCGAGGACCTCCAGGATACCGGCCAGTGGATTCCGGGATTGCGCGATTACCTGCGCGCCACCGGCGACGCGCGCGCGGCCGCGTATCTGCACGGCCTCGGCGCAGGGCTGAAAGGCGCGCCGGCGCAGAACCTGCGCTCGATCGGCCTGCTGCGCGACCTGCATGCGGCTACCGGCGACGCGAATTTCCTGGGCCAGGCTTCCAAGCTCATCGAAAGCCTCGAGAAACTGGTGCACAGCAGCCCCTCAAGCGCCGAGGAGGACCTGCGGTTCTCCTGGGACGATTTTTGCGCCTACGTCTTCGGCGCGGCGGAGCCGCTCGTGCCACCCCCATCGGCCGGCACGCCGGCGAAGTAGCCTTTTGCCGGCGGCGTGCCCGCCGGGACATCCAAAGAAGCGCCTGCGGCGCCGCGCGCGACACTCTTGGAATCTTCCTGAAAAGCTGGTAACTTACTTGAATTCCTGAACCGGAGCAGGTCGGATGCCCGCGCTGCAGAATGCCGTCATCTGGATCAATCGTCTTCGTAACCGCACCTCCTCGCGGCGATATCCGCCGGAGAACGTGCTGGTTCTGCTGCCCCATTGCCTTCAACACCAGGCCTGCAAGGAACCGGTGAGAGAGGCGATCCGCAACTGCAAAGGCTGCGGCCGGTGCAAGATGAAGGAACTGCGCGCCCTGGCGGAGCGCATGGGCGTGCGCGTGCACGTCGCCTCCGGCGGACGCGAAGCGCTCGAACGCGCGCGCGCGCGGGAGGTCCGCGTCATCCTGGCGGTCGCGTGCAGCAAGGAGCTCTCCGAGGGAATCCGCGCCGCGTTCCCGAAACGCGTGGTCGGCATCCTGAATTCCTGGCCTCACGGCCCCTGCAAGGACACCGACGTGGATGTCCGCCAGGTTGAATCCGCCCTGAACCGGCTGGTCAAGCGAGGCTGAACCGTGATCCTCTCTGCCGAAAAATCCGTCCTCTCCGGCGAAGTCGCCGTCCCGGCCTCCAAGTCGCACACGATCCGCGCGCTGACCTTGGCGACGCTCGCCCGCGGGAAAAGCGTCATCTCCAATCCGCTCGACTCGGCCGACACGCGCTCCTGCGTGGGCGCCTGCCGCGCGCTCGGGGCGGAAATCCGGGCCGAAGGAGAAACCTGGACCGTCCAGGGCGCCGCCGGACGGCTTCGCGTCGCCGAAGACGTCATTGACGTCCAGAACTCCGGCACCACGCTCTACATCGCGCTGGGCATGGCCGCGCTGGTGGACGGATGGAACGTGCTCACCGGCGACCACCAGACCCGCCGCCGCACCGCGCAGAACCTGATCGCGGCCCTGAACGCGCTCGGCGCGCGCGTCGAGAGCATGCTCGGCAACGGCTGCGCGCCGATCCTCGTCCACGGCCCGCTCCAGGGCGGCCAGGCCAGCCTCGCGTGCCCCACGTCGCAGTACCTCACCAGCCTGCTGATCGCGGCGCCGCTCGCCCGGTCGGATTCGACGGTCGTCGCGACTCAGCTCAATGAGGAGCCGTATGTCCTGATGACGCTCGACTGGCTGCGCAAGCTCAACGTCCGGGTCACGCACCGGAACCTGCGCGAGTTCGCCATTCCCGGCCGGCAGGAATACTCCGCGTTCGAGGAGCGCATCCAGGGCGATTTCTCCTCGGCGACTTTCTTCCTCTGCGCCGCTGCGCTCAGCGGGTCGGAGATTACGCTGCGCGGTCTGGACATGGACGACGCCCAGGGCGACAAGGAGGTGGTGAACATGCTCCGCAAGATGGGCGCGGAGACGCACGCGTTGCCCGGCGCCGTTCGGATTCGCGGCCGCGCCTTGAAGGGCGTCGAGTTGGACCTCAACGCCACGCCCGACGCGCTGCCGGCGCTCGCGGTCACCGCCTGCTTCGCCGAAGGGACGACGAAGCTGCTCAACGTCCCGCAGGCGCGCATCAAGGAGACCGACCGCATCCGGGTTATGCGCGAGGTCGTCAACGCGCTCGGCGGAAAAGCGGAAGAACTTCCGGACGGGCTGGTGGTCCACGGCGTGGGACTGCGCGGCGGAAAAGCGCCCGGTCACGCCGACCATCGCGTCGTCATGGCCTGCGCCATCGCGGGGCTTGCCTCCGAAAAGCCCGTCGAGGTGGACACCGCCGAGGCCGTCAGCATCACCTTCCCGAGCTTCGTGGACCTGATGACCCGCTGCGGCGCGAGGATGAAAATCACGGCGTGACCTTCTTTGCGGTGCGGGGCAGCCCGCCCTTCTCACGGCTGAAAAATCATCAATTCCAGTTCGGAGATGGGCCGGTAGTGCCGGCGGTTGGTGGTGCAGAGCGTTAAGTGGTTTTCCACGGCCGTGGCCGCCAGCAGCGCATCGCCCAGCTTCATGCCCGCCTTCAGGCCGAACTCCTCCATGTAGATTGACGCCCGATGACCGATGTTCTCGGAGAGAGGCGTCATCTGGAATCCGGCATCCGCCAGAAATGCCTTGATCGCCCGCACCTCGGCTTTGTCCTGCGCCCCCTGGAGAAGCTCCATGTAACTGACGACGGACAGGAATCGCTCCTCGGTCTCCTCCACCAGCGCGGCGGACCTGGGGTTTCCTCGGAACACCCAGATGAGCACGTCCGTGTCAAAGATCATGGACGCGCTCCTTCCTGGCCCGGCGTACGGCCGCATCAACGTCCTTCAGGTCTCTGCGGTTTTTCCACATGCCGAAGGCGGCGCTCTCGGCGATACGGAGTTTCTTTCGCCCCGGGTTTCGTGCGGGATACAGGATGCCCTTCTGCCGGCCGCGGTGGAGAATCGTGACGGTCTCATTGCGGTCAAGCGCCTTGAGTATCTCGCCCATGCGCCGCCGGAGGTCCAGAATCGTGGCTTTCATGGCCGTTCTCCTTCCCGGTGAACTGCACACATGGAGTGTACACTATACAGGCGAAGACGTCAAGCAGCGCTGTATAAGGGTTGCCGTCGGCCGAGGCCGGCCGGAATGATCGAGGACGGCGCTACTTCGCGGTGAACCGGACCCTCACCACATTCGACCGGAACAGCTCCGCGCGGTCGAAGTCCTTCGCGAACCGCTGGAGCACCTTCTCTTCGTCCTCGAGCTGCCTGCGCTCCAGCATGGACGGGTTCCTCGCGAGGAAGCCCTTGAAGTAGATCATCTGCACGTAGTACTCGCCCGGCGGCAGCGTTCGGGAGGCGCTCTCCGCCGTGGCCGGGATATAGCCGGCCGTGAGCCTCTCCACGCAGCCGACGTAACAGAGCGACGGGACGAACGCCCAGTCCTTGGCGGTGAGCATTTTTCTCGAGACCTCGTCCCGCTCGATCAGGTCGCCGAGGTACTTGTGGTCGCTGCTGAAGATCGCCAGCGCGGCCGGCAGCGGCGTCTGGACGCCGAGGAACGGGTTGTAGAACTCCTCGCCGCCGCCGCTGTTGAGGAAGCGGATGTCCACCGAAAACGGCCCTCCCAGCGCCACGCTCTGCGGGTCCACCGTGATCGTCGCAGAGCCCCGAGACGAGCCGGAATTGAGGTCACGCTTCTCGCCGGCCCACTCCGGCGCCGTCTCGGCGGCAAGCGAACCGACGCCCAGGGTCAGCCACACGGCGGCGATAATCAGGCGCATGATAAACTCCTTAATTTTATCCAGTTTCAGCGGCTTCGGTCTGACGCTTCGGCCCCCGACGATAACTATGCTACCGACGCGCCGGGAAGCGCGCAACCTTGGCGAAGGCAGCGACGCAGGTTCGCTCGCAACGTCTGGTTCGCAGGCGGCTTCCGAGAATTTTTCATCAAAGCACTTGACAACGGAGAGACGGCAGTGTAAAGTTCTTTGCGGTACAAAGGACAGAGTCGCCTGGCTGTGGATGTACAGGGAGTGGACTGGTTGCCGGTGCTCGCGAAGGAGGCAGAAATGAACGAGAACGAGGCGGTGGAACAACTGGCGACGATCCGGCGCATCATGGAGAGCGCTACGCGGATGACGACGCTTCCAGGCAAGGCGGCGGTCTGCGGCGGCGTCTTCGCGCTGATCGGGTGCGTCGTGACTTACTGGAAAATGCGCTCGCTCGACTTCGCCGAGATGGCGAATCTGCTGCCCGAGGACTGCCACGCGCTGGTCGCGATGTGGGCGCTGATCGCCATCGCCGGGATCGGGGTCAACATCCTCCTGACGCTGCGCCTGGCCCGGAAGCGCGGTGTGGACGCGTGGTCGCGGCTGGCGCAACTGGCCGCCTACGCGATGGCCCCGGCGCTCCTCGCGGCGACCGCCCTGAGCGTGACGCTGATCGAGAACGCGCAGTGGCGCCTGGTCGCGCCGACCTGGA
>Ga0181524_10003726_pt1 | contig 14561 bp, 9 predicted proteins | sample PEATcosm2014_Bin_34_FD_119761 | JGI IMG/M metagenome (GOLD analysis project Ga0181524, IMG submission 119761) | Peatland microbial communities from MTU Mesocosm Facility, Houghton, MI, USA - PEATcosm2014_Bin05_60_metaG | ecosystem: Environmental > Terrestrial > Soil > Wetlands > Peat | place...
CGTGCAATTCCGTCGTCGAAAACGGTTTTGCCAGAAAATCGCTCGCGCCCGCTTCCAGTGCGGCGTATTTCGTTTCCTCGTCGGCGCGCGCGGTAAGCAGGATGACCGGAATGTTTTGCGTGGGCGTGTGCGCGCGGATTTCGCGGCAGGCTTGCAGGCCGTCCTTCTCCGGCATCATCATGTCCAGCAAAATGATGTCCGGTAAAAACTGGCCCGCCTTTTCCACCGCCTGCTGCCCATCCACCGCCTCAATCACCTCGTAACGCGCCGCCAACTGCGACTTCAAAAACTGCAGCATGTCCGGCTCGTCGTCGGCGATCAGCGCCGTGGCGCGCTTGCCGCGGCCCGCGAACTCAACCGGCTTGATGGCCTCGTGCAACGGCGTCAATGCCGGGAACAGTTCCGCCCGCCGGTACAAATTCGCCAGCCACTCTTCAGGGGTCGCCGTTCCGCCCGCTGCTTCTTCCGCCGGAGATTTTTCACCGGCTTCGGGCTTTTGCTCTTTCACCAGCGTTCCCGCCGGTTCGTAGGGCAACCGCACCGTGAACGTCGTGCCCTTGCCTTCCTGGCTTTGCACGGCGACTTTTCCATTTTGGATTTCGACCAGTTCCTTCACCAGCGCCAGGCCGATGCCGACGCCCTGATATTTGCGCTGGGACGAACCGTCAGCCTGCCAGAAACGATCAAACACAAACGGCAGGCTCTTTTCGGCGATGCCCATGCCCGTGTCGTTCACGGTCAAAACGAAATCCCCGTCCTGCTTTTCGGCGCGCAACCCGACGTGCCCGCCGGCGGGCGTGAACTTGAGCGCGTTGAACACGAGGTTCAGCAGGATTTTTTCCAGCTTGTCGCGGTCAGCCAGCACCGCGCCCAGGGCCGGATCCACAAACGTTTCGAATCGGATGTGTTTATCGTCGGCCACCTGCCGCGTGGCGCTGGCGAGGCCTTTGACGAATTCAGTGACCTCCAGCGGCTCGCGTTTGATTTGCAGGCGGCCGGATTCGAGGCGGACGAGCTCGAGCAGGTCGTTGATGAGTTTGAGCAGCCGCATGCCGTTGGCGTGCATCGTGGCGAGCAGGTTTCGCGTGTCCTCGTCGAACGCCCGGTTGAAGCGGTGGATCAAGGTTTCCAGCGGCGCGAGCAGCAACGTCAGCGGCGTGCGCAATTCGTGGCTGATGTTGGCGAAGAAGCGGCTTTTGACCTGGTCGAGTTCGACCAGTTTTCGATTGCTCTCTTCCAGCGCCGCGCGGTTTTTGTCCAGTTCGTAACGCAGCGTGAATTCGCTGAGCCGAAGCCGGTAAAAAAAGTGGTTGCCCACCACCACGATGATGCCGGTTAGTGCCAGGAAATAAAGGTTGTTGGCAAGATTGTTGAAAAATTCTTCGGGAGTTGGCTTCAGCCAGTGGAAACCGCAGGCGGCCAGGTACATCAGGATGATGGCGGCCACGGAAAACATTGACTCCCAGGCGTCCCAGCGCACCACGACGCTCACGGCGAGCAAGATCAAATTAAGCGCCGCATAATAATTTGAAGTTGCGCCCGTCAATGGTCCTTGCGCCGCGGCAATGATCCAGCACATGAAGAACGCTGGAACGAGTGCGATGGGAATGCCAAGCCGGCGATAATGCTTTTGTCCAAGCTCGGTGGTGTGCAAATACCAGAGGCCGGCCGCCAGAACGGAACAGAGGATCCGTAGTTTGAGAAAATCCCAGCGTTGCGGGTGGTAAACCAACCAATCCATGACCGAGCCGAGAGGCATCAAAACGATCACCAGCGCCGACGCAATTTTCCCCGTGCGCAGACGTTCCTGTTGTTCATTGGCCGCGAAGGCCGCGGCAAAATCAGGATTTGAAACTGTGAGCTTGTCAAACATTGTCTGGCTTGCGTACTTCCAGGAACAAATTCACGCCCGTCGCGTCCGAGCGGACAAAAATTGCGTCATCGGGAACGCGACCCGGCTTCAGGGCGCGCAGCTCCTGCGCCGTGCGATAGATCAAGTGCCAGTCCAGCAGGTAGGCCATGCCATGGCGCAACGGATTGGAAGGTTCCACATTCGCCACCACGAGCAGGCCCCCCGGCGCAACCCGGTCGTAAAAGATGTCCATTAACTGCCTGCAAGTGTGGTCGGACAAATAATCAAAAAGTCCCGTGCAATAAATGAAATCAAATTCATGCCGGGCACTGGCGGCGGCTGGTTTCAGGCTTTCCTTGACCAATTGGTGAACGCTTTTCTTTTGAGCCTGGATGGAGACCATCCGGCCTGACCGTTCTTTGACATCATTGAGCGCTTTCGTGACATATGCGACGGTTTCGTTGTTGAAATCCGCCACCGTCAACTCGACTTGTTCACTCATGGGAGAACTATCGAGGAAACGCTGCATTTCGATGGCGGGGCCGCAGGCAAAACTGAAAATGCGCGCCTTGCGCCCCGTGCCCGACAGGCGCAACGCCTCCATTTCCATGCAGCGGGCGAGATACGTCAGCCGGTTGCGATGCGCCACGGCCGGTGGTTGTTTGAGAAACCAGCAGTTGACCACTTTGGCGAACAGGGAGCCGCCTTCCTGGCCATCCCGGGCAATCATGTTCACCATTTCATAATCGCCGGCAAAGCCAAGCGGTTTGTAAAAAGTGCGGTGGGCAAACGGCGCGCCCAGCACCAGGGGATGCAAATGCTGCCGCATGTAACTTTCATGGGCCGGTTTCTGGTCGCTCTCAATGTTTTTCGCAATTGCTTCAAATTTTTCAAAAAGCTCGTTGACCGGCGGGATCACCACCTGCGCGAGTTCCCGGGTCACATCCTGTTCCAATTGCAGCCGGCTGCCCGACGGCGTTGAACGAATCCCCAGTTCGACCTGCTCCAGCCAGAGGCGCAGGTCCGTCAGGAACGTTTGCATGTCGGCGACGACCACCTTGAATTCCGGCAGCACCTTGTAGAGCTTTTGCCATTCTTCAAGGAACGTTCCGAATGCCTCCGCCAGTTGGCCGTCGCGTTGCGACACCAAACCCAGGTTCACGTCCCGCCAGTGCGCCTCGTGCAGCGTCGCTTCGCAGACCACGCTCAAACCCGCATCCACCACGTTGCGGACCACGGCGCGGCCCGCATAAACCGTCCGGCCCCGCAGAACGATTTTGAACTCGCCCAACGCCTCGGAGAAACGCGGCACCACGCCGGGATTGTGCAACTCGAAAATCACGGCGTGGCGCGTCACTCGCGCCGGCGCGCCGCGCAACTCCAGCCCTTCGGCCGTCTGGAACGTCACCAGACTTTCCTTGATGCCGGGAGACGCCGCAGCGCCTTCGCCTTGCGCGATTTGTTCGAGCTGGCGAAGCTGCGGTTCGCTTTCTCCATTCCCGTTGCCTTTGAAAACCTGGCTCATTTCGCATTCAGGATGGAACATTTTTTACGCCAAAACAAAGCGATTATTGGTTTTCGTCCGAGTCGTTGCCGCCGTTTGCATTGCCATCCGACAACCCTTGATGGTGTCCTGTTTCTGGTCGTGGTGTATCAGCGTGCGCTGGATAAACCGCCATTTTGTAGCGGTTCCCAAAGCCAGTGCCGGCTGGCGTGCATTTTGCTGTATGCCTGGCGCAGCAAGGGGAAACACTGGCCATAAAGTTTATTTCAAATATCCTCTTGCTGCAATCCGTATTTTAATAGCACCGTGGTTAAAGTTGTCAGGAATTTAAGGTTATGAAGGCATTTTGGGACAGTTTACAGATTGCCGGATTTTTTTTGTTAGTCGGCCCTTTTGCAGCTCCGGGGCAGACGCAAGTTGTTGTCGTGCCGGGACAATATGCCGGCACGAACGCCAGCTCCTCTGACAACGCCCCGCTCGGCGTGGCCAACCAATACATCCAGCAGGAATATGCCGGCAGCCTGCTGGCGGCGTCCGGCTTGGAACCGGGAGAACAGATCACGGCGATTGGATTTCGCATCGCCAGCGGGCAGACCGGCCTCGTCGCTCAAACCGTTTCGGATTATTCAATTTGGATGGGGCCGGCGGTGTTTTCGCCCGGCAACATGAGCTCAACCCTGGCTGACAACGGTTCGGACATGACACTGGTGCGTTCCGGGGAGTTGGACATCACGGACGGCCAGTTTCCCGGCGGCTCCGGTGCAAACCCCTTCGGCATGATACAGCTTTCCCAGCCCTACACTTATTCCGGCGACGATTTGCTGATTGAAATCGCCTTCAGCGGCTTTGCCAGCGGTGGGAATGTGGACGCCGCGTATCCTTACGACTCCAGCCTCGCGCAAACCGCCTTCGGCACCGGGCCGGATGCGACGACCGCCGATCAAGGACTTTTCGATGAGGCCATCGTCATGGCGTTCAACGTGACCCCCGTGCCCGAACCCTCCGCCATCGCGCCATTTGCCTGCGGGACGATTGGTTTGTTAATCGTCCTCAAACGAAACCGTCGCTGACCGGCAAAAACTTTCTTTTGTTGCCGGCGAAATTCACGTTAGGCCCGCCGCCTTTTGTGGAGACTCCTTAAAAGAGATTATAACTCGCGCACGGTTTCAGAAATGCAGCCCCACCGTCACCAGCACGGCGTGGCTGATGAAATTATACGTGCCATCGGCGGGGTGCTGCACCGGAGACTGTCCCAATGGCGTTGATGGGGTACTGCCGGTCACTGTGTGTGCCGGGCCGTAGCCCAATTGATACGCCACGTCGAAGTCGAATCGCTTGCCTTTGTGTCCGGCTCCGACGCTGAAAAAATAACGGTCCAAGTCCGCCGCCAGCGGGGTGTAGTAGGCGTTCGGGACCGAGTTCTCGTCAAAAACGAAGCCCGCGCTCGCGTGCCAGCCCTTGTCAAAATACCGTGTTACGCCAAACTCATACATCCAGCTTGCCTGCCAATCGAACGTTACGGGAGTGTTTTGCGATTCGCCTGGCAGGAATTTTCCCTGTTGATAGATGGTTGTCGCTCCGAAGCTGCTCCAATCCGTGTAATCGGCGTCAAACTCCAGATTCCATTTGGGCGTGGGCCGGTAGGAGATGCCAAAAACCACGGTTAATGGGAACGTGAGACCCATATGTGCAGGCAGGCTTGTGGACGGTATGTGCGCGGAAAATTGCTCGAAGTCCGATTGGCCGGTCAGAGTAACGGCCGCCGAACTGCGGAAGGTTGCGCCGATTGAGACTTGTTTAATCGGTTGCCAGCGCAGACCCAGATTGTAACCCACGCTCCAACCGTCACCTGTAAAGCGGCAAAAGTTGATATTAGGCGGCAGGTAGGAAGTGCGAAGCCCCAGTTCCGTGTCCAAGTTTGCGTAGTTCACCATTACCCCGCCGCCAATTGAAAGCGAGGGCAACACCTTGACCGCTACTACCGGATTGATCGTCACATAAGTGAGTGAGCCGTCTATGGCCACCGTGCGGAAACCGGTGTCCTGCGGCCAATTCATGCTCCCACCATAAGGCGCATAGACGCCCAATCCAAAACTTAATGGGAAATTCGTCGGAGTGTAGGTGTAAAAGAACTGGGGAGCGGCGGCAAGGTTGTCCGAACTGTGGTAAGTATTGCCGCTGTTGGGGGGACTGTAGCTCGGGTCGAGATAAATTCCGTAAATGCCACCGCGAAGGTTATTGCCCTCAAGCTGGGTGATGCCAGCGGGATTGTAATAAATGGCGGACGGATTGTCCGCCGTGGCGACAAACGCCTCGCCGCGCGCCGTCGCAAAAGCGTCCTGGCTCGCCAGCCGAAAGCCATCCGCCGAAGCTTTCAAGGCCAAAGCTCCTGAAATAATTATTGTCAGAAACCTCAATGCATTACGGCGGATCATAATTGGTAATTCACGGGTTCGAACAAACGAACGGACGCGGTAGATACGCATGGATGACGCGCTCAAGCAAGTAATTTCCCCGGCGGTGGATTAGTTTGGAAGTTCCGGTGTGGCGAGCGTCTTCGCAGCCCAGCCTGATTGCCGTCCAATCGAGGCGCGATTTTGGAAATAATTTTCGATATTTGAAAGATTCGTTCTCGCTCATGCGTATGACACACAAGTGCGAGAGGACGAAGGGGTTTCAAGGATGCCCGCGCTGCTTGGCGCAAGGTTTCAAGTGGCGGGTTCGCACGTTTCCCGGCCCCGCGTTGCTCTTGATGGTTGCCAAACAGTCCGGGCGGTGGTGTCCAGCGGTGCCCAATGCGCCTCGCGCTCCCGCTCCGGTCTTTACTTTCAGTCTGGCATGAAGCAGACTCGCATGATGCCGGCTCGCAATGTGATACGTCTGGTTCGATTCACAGCCGGCATTTTATTATTCGGACTGGTCGTTTCTGAGGCACAAGCCGCATTCACTTCGCTTTACATTTTTGGTGACGGCGTTTCCACGACGACTAACGGTTCGGGCCCGCCATATTACTACGGCGAACGCGATTCCAACGGCCGAGTCTGGGTTGAGTTGCTGGCGCAGGAACAAGGGCTGACCAATAACTACTGGTATTCCAACAATAGCTCGTATCACGTGTCATACACCAATCTATCCGCTTCCAGCACCAACTGGTCCTATTCCAGCAATAACTGGTCCTACTACGGTGATGACAGTCCTAACCTCCTGACGAACCTTAACCACTTCCCCGCGCCAACGAATGCATCAAATGCCCTGTTCATCGTCTGGGTCAACGACGCTGATTTTGTCGATGATATGGGGAACATTTACCCTAACTATACTACAAACATCACCCGGTGGACCAATGCCATCAATCTGTCGCTTACCAACCATTTCAGGGCCATCACCAACCTTTATGCCAAAGGTGTTCGCACCTTGATCATGCCAAACGCGGTGGATATTACTGAGATTCCGGAATACGACACCTACCCTGCGGCCAATAAAAGTTTCATTCGCCAAAGAGTCATTGGTTTCAACACCGCTTTTACCGCCATCTTGAATCAGGTAAGTACCAATTGCCCCGGCATTACGATTTACGAGCCGGACTTTTTTTCCCTGCTCGACAACATATTGACAAACGCCGCCGCCTATGGATTGACCAATGTCCTTTCTGGTGGAGTGAGCATTGACGCAATCGAGAACCTTCCATCAACGAATCTGTCCTTAAATGGCCCGGGGACGAATTACATCTTTTGGGATGCGACGGACCCGACTGCGATGGTCCATGCGATTATGGCCGATGTCGTTCAGCAACTGCTCTCACCGGTGCAATTCAACCAAATCACAACGCTGACTGGCAGCAACCAGTTGAGCATGGCAAACCTGCCGATAGGCCTGAATGGTTTCGTGGATGGCACCACGAATCTTTTGCCGACGAGCTGGACAATCGTGACGAACATCGTCAGCACCAGCGCCACCCAAACCGTCGTTCTCCCCGCCACCGATCCGATGTGGTTTTATCGGCTGCGTTTTCCCTTCGACTGGACCTGGCCGTAGCCCGGAAAGGCAAAGGGCAGAGTGAAGAATGAATAAATAAATTGCAAAGGAACGAGCTGCCAGAACTGTTCGTTATTCTGCCTTCTGCATTCTGGCTTCTTCATTCTCCTGTAATTTCCCCAGCGCTTCGTAACCCCAGCGCAGCATCCGCTCGGTCGTTTCCCAACCGATGCACGAATCCGTCAGCGACACGCCGTAACGGAGGCCGGCCAGATCTTTCGGAATCGGCTGGTTGCCCTCGTGAATGTTGCTCTCGACCATCAAACCGATGAGCGAGCGCGTGCCGCCGACACGCTGCTGAATCACGCTGCGCCATACGTCCTCCTGCTTGGCGGGTTGTTTGCCCGAATTCGCGTGGCTGCAATCCACCATCAGCACCGGCGGCAGATTTTCCGATTTCAATTTCTCCTCCGCCTCGCGGATGCTGGCGGCATCGTAATTCGCCCGCGCCCGCCCGCCGCGCAGCACGATATGCGTGCCGGGATTGCCGGTTGTGCGCACGATGGCCGTGACGCCGTCCTGGTCCATGCCCAGAAAACTGTGCGGATGCCGCGCCGCGCCCATCGCGTCAATCGCCGATTGCAGGCTGCCGTCCGTGTTGTTTTTTAAGCCGACCGGCATCGAAAGGCCGCTGGCCATTTCGCGGTGCGTCTGCGATTCGGTCGTGCGCGCCCCAATCGCCGCCCACGTGATCAAGTCCGAGATGTATTGCGGCACGATGGGGTCCAGAAATTCCGTCGCCGCCGGCAAACCGATGCCGGTAATCTGCAACAACAGCCGCCGCGCGATTTTCAAACCCGTTTCGATGTCCTGTGAACCGTCCAGGTGCGGGTCGTTGATCAACCCTTTCCAGCCGATGGTCGTGCGCGGTTTTTCAAAATAGACGCGCATAACAATTTCCATGCGGTCGGCAAATTTTTCACGCAACGCATTGAGCCGCGCCGCGTAGTCGAGCGCGCCTTTCTCGTCGTGAATCGAGCAGGGCCCGATGACGACGAGCAGGCGCGGGTCTTCCCGCTGCAAAATGCGGACGACCCGTTCGCGGCTGTGCGCGACATTGGCATTGACCGCCTCGGTCGCCGGCAACTGCGCCTTCAATTCCTGCGGCGTCAGCAGCCGGACGATTTCCTTGACGTGCAAATCCTGCGTCCGATACATGCGGGCGAGTATGGCGGATTTTTTGCGTTGGGAAAAGTGCTAACTCAGAGATCAACTCGTGGATGGGCTGCCAATCGCCGGCTGGAAAGCAAAGCGGGCGTTGAGCAACATACAAAAACAACTTGTATCCAACGCCCGCTTCGAACGACGCAATCAGTTTAACCTGCTTTCACGAAATGACACGTGACGTTTAGGCGTCAAATGCGTGACAATTCAGACAATCTCCACAGGCGGCGCATTTTACTTTATGATTTATCCAAAGACCTTTGCGGCAGCGTTTCCGGCCCGCCGGATTTGTCCACGCGACCGTTGACAGGTTATGGCCGCGACAGAATTGCCTCTCATTAACACCCGGCTTCAGCCGGGTGAATTTGGCCGGTGGAAGACGAAACCGTTTCAACGGTTTCTCCATCAGCGCGGCAAACCGTTGAAACGGTTATAATTATTCGACGACGCCAGTCACCGGACTGAAGTCCGGTGTTAATGAAAATTCTGCGAAAATCGGCGCAATCTGCGGACGTTCTGAAAGTTCAAACAATTTCCACCGGGCATTTCGGCAGCGCGTCGAGAAATGACTGGCCGTATTGCTTCGTCAAAACGCGGTTGTCCAAAACCACGATGATGCCGGTGTCGGTCTTGGTGCGGATTAGCCGGCCCACGCCCTGACGGAATTTCAAAATTGCCTCCGGCAGCGAGAATTCGCGGAACGAATCGCCGCCGCGCGCTTCAATCGCCTCGATGCGCGCTTCGATGAGCGGATGGTCCGGCACGGCAAACGGCAGCCGGGTGATGATGACGTTGCTGAGCGACTCGCCCGGCACGTCCACGCCCTGCCAGAAACTGTCCGTGCCGAACAACACCGAGTCCACGTCGTCCTTGAACTTTTCCAGCATGGTCGAGCGCGGCGTGCCGGTCCCCTGCACGAAACACGCGATGCGCAGCTTGTTGAAAAACGGCTCCATCCGCTCGCCCAATTCCCGCATGAGCTTGTAATTCGTAAACAGCACGAAGGCCTTGCCGTGCGTCTGCTTGACGAAGTGCCCGATCCAATGTTCGAGGGCGTCGGCGTAACCGGCTTCGCGCGGGTCGGGCATTTTTTTGGCGACAAAAATTTTCATCTGCCGCTCGTAATCGAACGGCGTGCCGACCTGCAAAAGGGTCGCCGCTTCAGCACCAACGCGTTTAGAAAAATAATTCAGCGGCGAGTTTTCAGTTTTCAGTTTCAAGTTTTCAGAGTGGCCGCGTTCGCCGACCCCGCTTGAACCTGAAGACTTGAAACTGGAAACTCCCAAAGTCGCGCTGGTCATGATGATGCTCGTGTCGCTCTCGAACAGCCGCCGGCGCAAAAATTCCGCCACGTCAACCGGCGCGGCGTTTAATGAAAGGTTCCTTTGCGCCTTGCCGCTGCGTTCCACCCAGTAAACGTGTTCGGCGGCGCTTTGTTCGAGAAACGCCTTCACTGCGCCGCGCAACTCGTCCAGCCGCCGGTTGCACTCAATCAATTCCTGTCCGATGTCCTTGTCGTCGCTCAATTTGATCAAGTCGCTCACCGCTTCGCGCAATCGCTGGATCGGCAGTGTGAGGTTGTCGGCCACCAGTTCCGCGCGGCGGATGCGGAGTTCCGTCCACTTCCGGCCGGCGGAGCGGGATTCCGTCGAGCCGAAACTGTCCCTTTTCACGTTGCGCTGGATTTCATCACATGCAGCCTCAACGTTTTCAAAAAACTTGTCGGCCTCATCCAGAATGTCGGCGACGAGTTTCACCGCGGCGCCCTTGCGCAAGGTGGCCAGCAGGCCCTTTTCCGTGCGCGGGTTCCACAGCTGGTTCAACGCGTAACGCACCTGGCCGCTCGACACGCTCAGGCCGATGTGTTTCGACGCGACCCGCTCCATCTGGTGCGCCTCGTCGAAAATTACAAAGTCGTTCTTGAACAAAATGCCGCCCTCGATTTCCTCCTCGATGCCGCCCAGCAGCGTGAAAAACAACGTGTGATTCAGCACCAGCACGTCGGACGAAAGAATTTTGTTCCGCGCGCGCTGGAAAAAGCAGACGCCGTGGTCCTTGGCGAAATCGGACGGATACCCGCAGATTTTCGGCGAGCACAGCCCGCGTTCGGAGCAGACCTGCGCCCAGACTTTCGGGTCCGGCTCAACGTCGAAGTCCGACAAACTGCCGTCTTTGGTTTCCTTCGACCACTCGTAGATGCGCCGCAGCTCCTCGGCTTCGGGCGACGTGAACAGGTTGCCTGATTGTTGCATGGCCTTTTGGAGCCGGCGGGTGCAGAGATAATTCGCGCGGCCCTTGAGCATGGGAAAACTGAACTTTACCGGCGGCGTCAGCGCGCCCAGCACGGTCACGAGCATCGGCAGGTCTTTTTCCGTGAGCTGCTCCTGCAAATTGATGGTGTGCGTGGAAACGACGGCCTTTTTCTTTTGCGCCACGGCAAAGAGGATTGCCGGAATCAGATAGGCGAGCGATTTGCCGACGCCGGTGCCAGCCTCGACGGCGAGGTGCTCCCGGTTTTGCAGCGCCCGCGCCACCGCCACGGCCATTTCCTGCTGCTGCGGGCGGTATTCAAAATTCTTCGCGCGCGACAACAAACCCGCCGGAGAAAAAATTTCCTCGACCTGTTTTACCAAGTTGGTGGCCGCTCCGGCGGGTTGGTGTTCGATGACGGAAATCATTTCGCTGGCCCGGATTTTTGCAGATTGCGCGCGGGCGCGCCACGTTCTTTTCCGCGTCCGGGCGCACCGTTTTTCGCCGCACGCCGATGGGAAAAAATGAGCGCGCGCCTTTTGGGAGCGTGCTCGTTGGAACAATCCGGAAACGGATTATTGCGGCGGGGGCTGCATCGCCGTCGTTGGCGTTGCCGGCTCCGCGCCCGCCGGCGCAATCCGGTTCACGATGTTCACGCCGTTCACCACGTCGTAATTGAACGTGAGATTTTCGCCGGGCCTGAGGTCGGTCAATTTCCCGTCCGGTTTGCCGTTGGCGACAATGGCGCAGCCATCGCCCACGTTGAATTTCTTCGTGGTGAACGCGGCCTTGGCCTTCAATGTCTTTTGCTCCAGGTCAATCGCCGTCAAATCGCCGGTGAACATCGCGCTGGTCTGCGCAATTTCCCGCGCGGTCGGTTCTCCGTTCGGGGTTTCGTAAGTCACGGTCACGTGATCGCCGGTTTGAATGGCGGCGGGCGTGCCGGATTTGCCGCCGCGCAATGTGACAACACAATCGGCGGGGAGTTGACAGGTCTTGTCCATGATGCCCACATGCAACGTCAATGTGTGCGCTGCCGGGTCAATGGCCTTGACCATGCCGGTTTCGCGCAATGGCTCTTGTGTCACGCGATCCGCCACCAGCACGCCGTTGGCGTCCTGATAACCGACAGTGACCCGCTGGCCGGGCCGCAAATCACCAAGCACGCCGGTATCCTTGCCCACAATTGAATAGGCGCAGGTGTCGCCAAGGTTGAATTTCTTGCTGAACAGAAAACCTTTCACGTCCAGCACGCGTTCTTTCGGGCTGACGGAAACAACCGTGCCCGTGTAGGTTTTGTCAGATTTCGCAGCGGTTGCCTTTGCCGAAGTGTCGTCCGCCGACGCGCGATACGCCGCCGTCGCCATCAACCCCGACAAACAAACGGCTGCCCAAGTGTGTAATGTGCTCCTTTTCATAATAGACTTAGAAAAGCCCAATTGCCTCCCCGTTCAAACCTAAAAACCCGTTTTTCAGGCCAAAACCCGCAAAATCCGGAAGTTTCACCCGAACCAATCCATCGGCGGCGGCAGAATCACTATTTGCGCCGGTCGAGCAACAAATAATTCTTGTAGCCCAATGCAGGTTGAGCAACAGTTTTTCCGTGAGCAATGGGAAAATCCATGCCTTCATTGTTTGTGTGTTTTTGGCACTGTTGTTCGCCGCTTGCTCTAAAAAAGTTTTGCCAACCAGCGCAACATGGGAGGGCAATACTTACCAAAATCAGTTTTTCAACTTTCAAATGCAAGTTCCTCAAGGTTGGGCAATCGGAAACACAAATGGCTTTGAGCGAGCGTTGGCGGCCGAAAATCCAGGTCAGAAGCTCAATCAGAAAGTGGACAAGGAAAAGGGGAAAATATGGCATCCGCTGTTGTTGGCCTCGGAGACCCCGGCCGGGACACCTGCGGAATCCAATCCGAAAATCGTGCTGGGGGTTGTGGATATCAGCGGCGAGCCAAATGTTCAGAACGCAAAGGATTTTGAAAGTTCCGTTGCCCAAACAATCGTTGGACGGCAAAGGACATGGAAACAAGTCAATGATCCATTCCTGGTCAGGCTTGGTTCAAAAGAGTTTTACCGTGTGGATTTCAAGATCGACGATTTGGGACGAATAAGGCATAAAGCCTATTTCGCGACCATCGAAAGGCGTTACGTTCTGCTTTTGACGGTTACAGCGGATTCTGAAACAGACGTAAATAGAACCCTGACACTCGCCGGACTTCCCCAAGCCGGAAAATAGCCAGGTTTTAGCTAAATAAATCCATTTGCGGCGGCGGGTGAGTGGCTTGAGCTTATCGCGGTCCTGCGGACGCACCCGGCGGGGATGCGGGAATGAAGTTGCGGGAGGAAAACAGCCGGAGGGGAAATTGCAACGCGCCCTGCAAAAATTCTTTCCACAAATTTGTCAGGACCCACCCGGCGGCAACGGGGGTGCCGGCTGGTTCGTATCGGTCATTGCCGGTGCATTGGTGGCTTCGACTGCCGGCGCGTTAGTGGTTTGGGTTGCCGCTTCCTCCGCAAGCTTGGCCTGTTCAGCGGCAGCTTCCTCGGCGGCCTCTTCTTGGGCCCGTTTTTCCCTGTAAGCCTGCTCATCCGCAATCATCTTCTCCCGCCATTCCGCCATCGCCTGTCTCTGCTCCAAAACAAATTCGGCGGCCTTGTCGGGATCGTACCCATAACGCCGCTGCCAATCGTCAGGAAGCAGATTGAACGGGATTTTTTCAATCCCCAGCCCGCCACCGTTGGGAACGTAGCTGATCGTTAATCCCGCCGGATCCACCTTTTCAATGCGGTAATCATGATAAACCGTCCCCAATTTCGTTACCAGCACGTCCGATGAAATTTCGTTTGTCACCTCCGAGGGAGGCACCGGCTGATTGGCGGCCTGCTCGGGAGCATACCCATAACGCTGCTGCCAATCGTCAGGAAGCAGGTTGGACGGGACTTGTGCCATTCCCAGCCCGCCACCGTTGGGAACGTAGCTGATCGTTAATCCCGCCGGATCCATCCTTTCAATGCGGAAATTATGATAAACCGTCCCCAATTTCGTCACCAGCGTGTCCGATGAAATTTCGCTAGTCACCTCCGAGGGAGACACCGGCTGATCGGTTTGAGCCAGGGCCTGTCCCATCAGACTCGCCGATAAACCGATGATGAAAATGTTCGTTTTCATGTTTCGTTCCATGTTGACCGAATTGAAAGGAAAATCCCATGCCACCGGCACGTCCGGTCTGCCGGTTTGTTCCAATTCAACGCCCAAATCTTTTAACAATATGCTTTTCGTCCAACCAGCTTTTTTCTTCAGTGCCCGAACAAATCCATCTGCGGCGGCGGAGCGAGTTGCTTGAGCTTGTCGCGATCCTGTTGGCGGCGCGCGGATTGGCGCACCGTGCCTTCCGGTGTCAGTTCGGATTCTTCGAGATTGCCGAGAATCACCTTCGCGCGCTCCAACACTTCCTTGGGCACACCGGCCAGGCGCGCGACGTGGATGCCGTAGCTCTTGTCCGTGCCGCCTTCGACGATTTTGCGCAGGAACACAATCTGGTCGCGCCACTCGCGCACGGCCACGTTGAGGTTTTTCAGCCGGGGCAGGCGCTGGGCGAGTTCGGTCAATTCGTGGTAGTGCGTTGCGAACAACGTCTTCGCGCCAACCTGGTTGTGCAGGTGCTCGACAATGCTCCACGCGAGGCTCAAGCCGTCGAACGTGCTCGTGCCGCGCCCGATTTCGTCGAGCACGATGAGGCTGCGCGGCGTGGC
>Ga0181524_10003728_pt1 | contig 14559 bp, 16 predicted proteins | sample PEATcosm2014_Bin_34_FD_119761 | JGI IMG/M metagenome (GOLD analysis project Ga0181524, IMG submission 119761) | Peatland microbial communities from MTU Mesocosm Facility, Houghton, MI, USA - PEATcosm2014_Bin05_60_metaG | ecosystem: Environmental > Terrestrial > Soil > Wetlands > Peat | place...
GAAGCGACGAAGTGGGCCGATGTGGTGATGATCCTCGCGCCCGACCAGATTCAAGCGAAGTTGTATGCCGAAGAGGTCGGGCCGAACCTGACAGCGGGCAAGATGCTGATGTTCGCGCACGGCTTCAACATCCACTTCAAGACCATCGTGCCGGCCAAGGACATCGACGTGGGCATGGCCGCACCCAAAGCTCCCGGCCATCGCGTGCGCGAGGTCTTCATCGAGGGCGGCGGCGTGCCGGGGCTGATCGCCATCCACCAGGACGCAACCGGCAAAGCTCACGCGCTCAATCTCAGCTATCTCAAGGGCATCGGCTGCACCAGGGCCGGAGTGCTGGAGACGACATTCAAAGAAGAGACCGAGACCGACCTCTTCGGCGAACAGACGGTGCTGTGTGGCGGCATCAGCGCCCTCATCAAGGCGGGCTTTGAGACTCTGGTCGAGGCCGGCTATCAGCCGGAGAGCGCCTACTTCGAGTGCATGCACGAGCTCAAGCTGATCGTCGATCTGATCTATCGCGGCGGCCTGGCCTACATGCGCTACTCGATCTCGGATACGGCTGAATTCGGCGACTACGTCAGTGGCCCGCGCGTCATTAACGAAGAGAGCCGCAAGGCGATGCGCGCAATCCTCAAGGAGATTCAGGACGGCAGCTTTGCCAAGCGCTTCCTCACCGACCTGAACACCGGCTGCAAGGAGTTTACGGCCTTCCGCGAGGCCGAAGCTAAGCACCCGGTCGAAATCATCGGGAAAAAGCTGCGCGCCTCCATGCCGTTCCTCGATCCGGTGACGGTGGAGGAAGTGGCGAAGAGCCGGTAAGCAAGACAGCCTCCAGCTATTGGCTGTTAGCTATTAGCTGGAGGCTTCGTGTGTTATCTACAGCTTTTCAATCACCGGCTCAAGATTCTGTCCACCGTATAGAATCCGCAGAATATCTACCCGTTCATGCTCAACTCTGAAGAGGATTGTCGCCCTGCGCTCAAATCCCATTGTTCGTAGACCAGCAACCTTTCCAACGACTGCCGTTCCTCGTAGCGGAAAGGTGTCCAGAGAAAGGCAATGCCGCTCAAGCCTCACAAGATAACGAGCCGCAATTTCAAAGCTGGCATCTTTCGCTATATAGCAAAAGAGCGCATCAATATCCTCGATGGCTTCCGCAAGAAAGTGAACCTCGTACCGCTTCAAGATACAAGCTCACTTGCTGGAATGCCGTATTTGGCCCGCAACTCCCGAAATACTTGAGCCGCGGGAACGCTGGGCCTGGGATCTGCAAGGGACTCTTCTGCGAGCTTGGTCAGCCATTCATTGTTGGCCGCTTCCTCGCGCTCCAGGGCCAGCAAGCCCGCGCGTACCACCTCATCGGCGCTCGCGTAAGAGCCGGATTGGACGCGGTCTTCAACGCTCTTCTTCAACGGACCTAAATCGACGACCAATGTATTTTGTTTGATTGCCATGCGGTCTCCACTGACCTGATTGTACCTCTGTTCTCCTACGGCCAGGATGATATTGGTAACCTACCCCACCCGCCTCTGGCCCCGCTCGGTTTCCAGCCGCTCGGCCAAAAAGACCTTGAGTGACGACTGGTAGGGAAAATCGCGTTTATTGGCGAGAATCTTCAGATCCTCGATCATGGATACCGGCAGGCGCACGGAGATCGTTCTAAAAGCATCCTTCCGTGACGATTCTGCCCGTTACTACAGAGATTCGCCCGATTGAAACCTTTCGTATTGCCGTGGCGCCGAGCGAGAAGAACGGCTTGCGCGCACCCTCGCAGATCATGGTGGACAAGGCCCACACCATCCCGCGCGACAAAGCCGGCGAAGCCATCGGCGCACTGGAAGCGCGGACGCTGGCCGCCGTAAATCGCGCGCTGGCTGTCTTTCTTGGGCTGGGTTGAGAATATAATTTCTTGCTCGATGCAATTCATCGAAAAGCAGTTTCTTTAATTTCCTACGCTACGCTCCAGTCGCTCAGGATGACAGCGGTGAGGGTTGGGTACTCGGAATCTATAGCAAATCGTGTAGAAATGTGTAATATAAGCATTTATATTCGACAACCAAAAAAATACGCCTCCGAAGGAAATCCTCGCTTCGGAGGCGCTTGTATGTAACAAGTAAAGACGGGGACCAGTAGCCGGCACTGGAGGTCGGTAGCACGCGGCTACTGGTGATCCCTGCACAAACGAAGTTAGCTGCGGCTTCCCCTTTCCACTGCTACTTCGTGTCGCCCGGCTCAAAGAGGACATTCGTCCTCGTCCTCCGAACCATGTTGACTAGTGGAGTGTCTCCTATACAGAGAGGTCATTCTGTGACGGCTGTCACACACGCGTGTAACAAAGTGAAAGGATAAAAAAGCTGTATCGAATTGAACACATTTCGATCTTTATTTTCTCGCCATTTTTGTATACTTTGTGGTATAGGACTACGTTTCATTGTGTAAACTCTTTCTTCTCAACAGCCGCAAAAGAGTGATTGACAAAGTGTATTCCTGCTTTGAAAATCGGAGTCTCTGATTTTTTCGCGTGAATTTTTCCATGAATACTCTTTTCAGTCTGCAAAAAGCTTCCATCTCTGCCGGGCCGTACCTGGACAAGCAGTTTTCACGCGGCAGACGGAGGTTGTTGGGGACATAGAGGAATTCCGGAGCGCGTCAAAGGAGCAGTAGATGGCGTTGGTGGATTGGGCTATCGTGGTGGTGATTTTGCTGTCCATGCTGGGAGGCCTGACCCAGGGTTTCTTCCGCTCTGCCTTTTCGCTGGGCGGCCTGGTGCTGGGCCTGGCGCTGGCGTCCTGGAACTACAGCCGCGTCGCGGAGTTGATTTTGCCCCTGGTGCATCTTGAGCGGCTGGCCGATGTGCTCGGGTTTCTGCTGATTGCGCTGATCGTGATGGGATTGGCCGGCTTAGCCGGCAAAATATTTTCCGATATCTTCCACCACCTTGGGCTGGGCTGCCTGGACAGGCTGGCAGGGGCAGCCTTTGGTGTTTTTCAGGGCGCGCTGCTGGTGACGCTGGTGATTCTGGCGGCCCTGGCCTTTTACCCCGGTGCCCACTGGCTGAGGGAGGCCAAATTGCCCAAGTACTTTTTCGGTGTCTGTCATTTGAGCTCGGAGATGAGCCCGTCGGATCTGGCCCGGCGCGTCCAGAAGGGGCTCAATACTCTGGAAGAAAAGTCGCCGCCGTGGCTGCACCCGGACGACGGCAAATTGTAATTTTTTTTGCAGGCACAACCCGGCGAAATATGGCAATCTATTAGAGCATGCAGAGGTGGACGTGAAACGAATTCTGGACGGCCTGGTAACGCAAATGCACTCCAGCGGTATTCGCTACGAAGAAGCGGTGCGCGAGTTCAAGAAACAATACTTGCGGGAAGTGCTGCTGGCACACCGCGGAAACCAGTGCAAGGCGGCCGAAGAGCTGGGCATGCATCGCAACACTCTGAGCCGGACGATGACCGAGCTGGGATTGAGCCTGGCCGAAGTACGCGCCGGCCTCAAGCGTCCGCCGCGCAGCGAACGTCCTGTCTATAGCGCCACCCGCCAGGTCCTCGGCCGGGGCTGACAGCGCTTTTCAACTACATGCAGACTTCCCCGCCAGCCACCGCAACGCACCTAATCAAGACCGATTCGCCGTTCAGGCGTTGTGCGCGTAGCTGGGCGCCCGCGCTGCTGTTGGCGGTGTTAACCGGTATGGTTCAGGCACAGGTGACGAAGCCTGCTGCGGATAGTGCAACCTCTGCCGCCCGGAGCGCAGCCAAAGCCCCCGCTTCAACGACAGCCCCTGAGGCGCGACCGGCCAAAACCGTGCGCAACACCGACCGGCGGCGCGCGGCCAAACTCTACCTTGCCTCCAGCAAGCTGTTTGTTGGCGAGCAGTTTGAGGAGGCCATGCGCGGCTATGAGCAGGCGGCCAAGCTGGACCCCGGCACCACCAACTACGGCCTGGCGGCGAATGTGGCGCGCAGCCATGCGGTGACCGCGCTGATTCAGGCCGCGGCCAAAGACCGGCTGCGCGGCGATGCGGCGCAGGCGCGCGCGGCCCTGATTCATGCGCTGGAGCTGGATCCAAATAACATCCTGGTGAACCAGCACCTGTATGAGCTGGGAGATGATGCCCTGCTGGGGCAGTCCCGGCCCCGCTATGCCTCAGACGCGGGCATCGCCGGCGCAGGGGTCAATCTGGCGCCTGTCGCCGCGATACACAGTTTTCACCTGCACTCCGACGCGCGCCAGATGATCAAGACGGTTTTCAATGCCTATGGAATTGACGCCTCGGTGGACGGCTCCGTCCAGTCCACGCAGACCCGGCTGGACGTGGATGACGCTGATTTTGAAACAACGACGCGCATTCTTGGATTGATAACGAAATCGTTCTACGTCCCGCTGGACGTGCGCCACGTGCTGGTAGCCCGCGACAGCCGGGAAAACCGCACGCAGTTTACGCCCCTGGAGTACGAAACGGTCTACCTGCCGGGGTTGAGCTCGACAGAGTTGACCGACGTGGTCAACCTGGCGAAAAACGTCTTTAACGTGCAGCAGGCGGTGGCGGAGCCCACCTCCGGGACAATCACCCTGCGTGCCTCGCCTGGAACGATCAATGCGTTCAACGCCACCATGCGCGAGCTGCTCGACGGGCGAAACCAGGTATTGCTGGAGGTGCGCATGATCCAGATTGCGCACACCAGCACGCGCAACACGGGAATCACGCCGCCGCAGAGCATGTCGGCCTTCAATGTCGGCGCGGCAGCACAATCCATCCTGAACTCCAACCAGAGCGCGGTGAATCAGATCATCTCTGCTGGTTTGGCCGCACCCGGCGATACGATAGCAATTCTGGGCATTCTGCTGGCATCCGGGCAGATATCGAGCTCCCTGTTTTCCAACGGCATTGCGCTGTTCGGCGGCGGGCTTACACAATCCGCGCTGGCTCCGGGCATGGCCAAGGGCAACCTGAACCTGACCTCCTCGGACTCGCGGGAGCTGGACCAGATGCAGTTGCGCCTGGGCGACGGCGAGGATGCAACCATCAAGTCAGGCACGAGATATCCCATCCAGACCTCTTCGTTCTCCAGCCTGGGATCCAGCGCGTCGACTATCCCGGGACTGACCGGCGCCGGCACCTCCAGCAGCCTCTCCTCGCTGCTGGCTTCCTACGCCAGCAGCGTGCCGAATGTTCCGCAGGTGCAGTACCAGGACCTGGGACTGACCCTGAAAGCGACTCCCAGGGTGCTGCGCAACGACGAGGTGGCGCTCAAAATCGATCTGAAGATCGACGCGCTTTCAGGAACCACCATCAACGGCAATCCGGTGCTCAACAATCGCGCCTGGAGCGGGGTGGTGACGCTGAGGAAGGGCGAGACCGTAGAGGTGGTGAGCGAGATGAACAAGTCCGAGACCCGCGCCGTCAGCGGTGTGCCGGGGCTCAGTGAGATACCCGGCCTGACCAACCTGACTGGCAAAGCGACCCAGAAGAACTACGCGACACTGCTGATTCTCATGACGCCCCATGTGATTCGCGGCACGCAGGCCGCCGGACACTCGCCGATGATGCGCGTGGAGCGCGGGCCGGCGCAGTAGAGAGGCAGTAAATCAGCAGGCCCGGTTGCGAATTCAGATTGCAGGTTCTATTCGACAGAACAAGGGCAGACAGGATTGAACCCCCTGTCTGCCCTTTTAGATGCTTTTCGCCGGCTATTTTTTCCGGTTCTCTGATTTGCACCCTTACTGGGCGGCCACGCCGTCCATCTTGGCCTGGAAGAGAATGATCTGCTTGATGGTGTCGTAGGGCGTGCTTGCGAGAACCTGGCGGCCGTTGACTACCAGCGTGGGAGTCTGATTGATGTTCAGATCCAGGGCCAGCTTCACCATGGCATCCACAGCGGCAAGCGTCGCCGGGGCTTTGGCGCACGTGGCGATGGTTGCCGGGTCCAGGCCCGCCTTGGTTACGGCGCTATTGAGCGTCATGGTGGCGCCATCGGCGCTCGCCAGCCCGTCCTGGCCGTCATAGACCGCCGCTGCAAAGGTGAAAAATGCGTTGCTGCCGCCCTGCTTGGTTACGCAGTAGCCGTAGGCCGCCGCTCCGGCTGCCGCGGGGTGCATGGGCAGAGGAAAGTTCTGGAAGACGAAGCGGGCCTTGGGAAAATCCGCCGCCAGCCTGTCCATGTTGGCCTGCGCTGCTTTGCAGTGGGGGCACTGGAAGTCGGCAAACTCGACAATCTCCAGGTCCTTGGAGGCGGCGCCGCGATAGGGACCGTCGGCGCGCTGCTTCACGATGGCGCGCGCATCGGCAAACGGGTGCGCGCCAAAGGGAATGACCTCGTCGCCGAAAATGATGTGCTTGCCATCGGGAAGAACGAAGAACTGCATCCCGATTAATTTCTGCTTGCCGCTCTTGTCGCCGACATAGACCACTACCTTACTGAGTCCCTCCACCGGGGTCTTTAGAATGGCCTCCACCTGCCAGGCACGGGTCTCATCGAAGCCCCAATTGGCCTGCATAAAGGCGTTGACCGTGTCTAAGTCAGGCGAGGCGGCGGTGAAATTAGCGGGATTGGGTTTAGGAAAGACGAGCGCGGCGGGGGCTGGCGTGGCGGGAGCCTGCGCAACGGGCGCGGCAGGCACATCCGGCTGGGCAGCGACGTGGAGGACAGGCATAAAGAGAGCAACCAGCGCCAGAGCACCGGCAAATCGAATCGACAGACGGATCAAAGTTGTTTCTCCTTCAACTGTGGAAAGGCTTACACGTATAGTGTAGTGCGTCCCCCGCGTGTTCGTGTAGATTGACCCTAAAAAAAACAGACATTCTCTCAGCCGGCCTTCAGGCCCGGGCTTTCCTCTATTCTCCCATGCCCTCTAGTCGTTAGTCCCTGGTCCCTAGTCCCTAGTCCCTAGTCCCTACTCCCTAGTCCCTAGTCCCTAGTCCCTGTTCTTTACTGCTTCACGATCTCCACTCGCCGGTTTTGTGAGCGGCCCAGCGCGGTGTCGTTGCTGCTCACTGGATGGCTCGCCCCAAATCCCTGGGTTGTCAAACGGTTCGCAGCCACCCCGGCGTTCACCAGGTAGGCTTTGACGGAGGCGGCGCGCTTTTCAGAGAGCGTCTGGTTGTGGGCGTCGCTGCCCACATTGTCGGTATGTCCTTCAATCGCAAACTTCCACGTCGGCTGGGAACTGGCTGCTGCCACCAGCTTATCCAGCGTGGGTTTGGATTCGTCCTTCAGGTGGTCGGAATCGGTATCAAACAGAATCCCGTAGAGCCGCGCGCGCCCTTCGCTCTGCAGTTGCTTCGTGATCTCGTTGCCGGACCCCGGCCTCCAGTACGGGCACGAGCCAATCGTCCGCGAGATTCGCTTGCCGTTCCACACTCCGCTGTAGATTCCGGTACTGCCTTCACTCCAAAAAAATCCGGTAAACGATTGCCCGTCGTCGCTGAAGATCAACATCGCCGGCCCGCCATGGCGTTCACCGGGCGCAATTTCGCCTTCGCTCCAGGTAAACCGCAGCACCCGGCCGTCGAATCCGCCGTTTTCTATCAGCCCGTTATTTTGCACATAACAGCCGTTCACCGCGGCGCCGGTCTGCTGCATGTGGAACTCTCCGTAATCGGAAGAAAACGTGCCTGAGTTGTCGGCCAGCGGCCGTGTAGCCAGTGCTCTGCCATAGGCGTACATATCCATGATTTCCATGAACTGGCTATCACCCCAATTGTTGAGCACCGTCAGCTTCAGATAGCGCCCGCTGGCTGGCGCCTTCAGCGTGAACTTCTGGTGATCTTTTACCGGCGCCAGCGACGGCCTGGCGATTTCCGTAAAGCCCCCGTCCTTGCGTTCGGAAATCTCTACGATCAGATCCTTGGCCCCGCAGCCGCGGTTCTCCACATTGGCGGTATCGAAGGCCAGGCTGGTGATTTCGCTCCTGTTCGCCAACTCGAAGATGAAGACCTTGGGCGTCAGATCGCCTGCCGGGGAGGCCCATCCCGTGTCTGGAAGCTCGTCCAGAAGCGCATCCGCCGACCACTGGCCGCTCCACGAGTAGGACGGCGGCGCTTGCACAATGCGCGCGCCTGCGCCCCACGACAGCAGGTTCACCGGCCCCGCGCCGCCCTGAGCCCGCGCCGGGGAAGTTGGTTGAAGCAACAGGACTGCGCAAGAGAGCGCGATGCCCGCAAGGTAAGAAGTCACGGCCTTTCTCATAAATCCCCCTCGGCAAGCGAGTTTAATCCCCTTGATCTCTCCGGTCAAGCCATATCCGTGATGTCATCCTGAGCGACCCTGAGCGGCGCGAAGGGAAGTCGAAGGACCTGCTTATGTTTTTTGCCTGTCATCCTGAGTGATCAATATATGGTTTATGAGACCGGTTCTATGCCCTGATGGCGGAGACGCATACTAGCCGGTGTTCTTCAAGTTCGTACTTGGCGCGTTCCATATCGACATTCTTCATAGCCAGGAGGTTTGTACTGACCTGAGTACATGCTGCGGAACGAGCCTCGATGCACTCGCTGAGCCCTGCCTCAAAAACTCGCGTCAATTCTCTACAGATTGTGCAATGCATATCTGCGCTTTTCCGGCGTTCTGCCCCGTAGCTTCGATGCGGTCGTGGTTTAAAAAAAGCCTAAAATCTCGCTCGCAGTGATCTGCCGGCCAGGGCGTGAGCGAGAGTGTTCCAGTATGAAGTTTTCGATAAATGTAAGCCTGCTCGCCCTTGGTCCGCCCGGCTTGATCTCTGAAGCATTGGCTATATCGGCATCTCTCGCCGGCCCAAACGAATCTTGGCTCTGGTTGCGACTCGCGGGTAGACGATTGCTTACATCGCATTTTTTGAGTAGGCTCATCGCCGCTCCAGTCATTGCGTTGCGTTCTTGAACGATGCTCGTCTGGGGCAGAGCTTAGAGTGCGGGAGGCGAGAAGGGAAAATTGCTTACTGTTTCGATCATACTCCCACCGCGGCCCGCGTGCCGCCGGATTTATTCCTCTTGGTAATTAACGCTTCCAGGAGCGTGTTTCAAAAACAAGCTCTGTGTCATTGTCCAACGGCTTTGCCGGCTCGCGAAGCATGAAACTGTAGTGCCGGCCTCCCGGCCGGCTGTCGCGTGGACCTCCCGGTCCACGCCGCAATTTACATCAATACGAAAAACGCTCAGGCAAGGTTTCTATCTTCGCCAGGGACTTGACGTTGTCGAGATAGATCAGTCCCGCGTCAAAGGCCCGGTGGTAGGTCGGAGAGAGTGCAATTCCGTTCCTCACATGATCGGCGCTTCCGGTTGTTCCGACTGGGAGGATGTGCGCCGCATCCACCAAACGAAGCTGGACACGCGTCACGGCGCAGCGGTTGCCATAAGCGAACATCACCCTCTGCTGAAAGGCGTCGTTTCTGGTTAGTCGACTCACCAATGCACAGGCACTGTATCAGGGCATGGCTTCAGCCATGTCGCAGAGTCGCTAGTAATGGATCGGGCTTCAGCCTCGGAGGATCGTTAATCGGCACTGTATCAGGGCATGGCTTCAGCCATGCCGCAACTGCAACAAAATGAATTTGGGCTTTAGCCCCTGTTCCCCTTCTTCTTAGCCAAATAGCTGTAGCAATAAGGATATTGGCAGGGAGAATCGGCTAGTCCAGCTTTCACCGGGTTCTGGGCAATGTACTCCCGATATCGCAAGAAGCTCTCTTTGTCATCGGCTCGCGTCTCGGAAAACCCACTCTGCCAGACCTCTCCCAAATACTGAGATTCCCGTTTCAGACGGTATGAGAATCTTCCCTTGATAAATTGCATGGCTTTCTCAATGGTCATATCCTCGCACACCGTAAGGAGAAGATGCAGGTGATCTGGCATGACTACGAAATCGTGCAATAGGAATTTTCGCTCCGCCACACACGACCGCAATACGTCAACGAGAAGCATTGCATTCCGTTCGGACTGTAATAGGCGTCGCCCCATACTGGTTTTGGTGGTGGCGAAGAAAACGCGCGACGAACTTAGCGCGTTCTCGGGACTGGCGTTGCGGACCGGTCTTGCCATGGCAGGGGCTAAAGCCCGATTCCTCCTTGCAGGCTCTGCGGCATGGCTGAAGCCATGCCCTGATACAAAGCCAAATGCTCCCCACGACCACAGGCTACCGGAATCACTGCAGTAAACACCATTGCGAACCGTCGTACGCGATCCGGCCTTCGCGTTTTAAAGCCTGTTGTGCGCTACGAACGAGATGTTTCCATTTTTTTCCAAAGTTCACGCCTTCAATCATTCGATCCACGGAATCGTCGCACAAATCAGGGTGCATTTGTTGAATGAGCGGGTGGAGATCAGCAGTTTTCATGGGTCCTTTTGATAGTAGGTACTCTATAGTCTCGCTGAAAATTGCATGGTTAGATTTCGTTGCGCGAAAACGTAGTATCCGCTCCTCCGCTTTGTGCAGTTCGCCCCTGAAGGCTGCACTTGCTGCTTTCACCGCCCGGCGCTTGTTGGCTTGGAACTCTGTTCGAAGCTCTGCGAGTTCGGACGCAAAATCAGTGATCTCTTCAACCGTGAGCGGTGCGCCGAGGCGGGCATAGCCCTCAAAATCAAGCCGAACCTCTCTCACCAGTTCTGGTCTTCTTAGGACAACGCCGTATTCGTAATTCCCCTTCAGGCCACCATGCGTCAAATTCCCTGAAGTGATGATCGCAAGTTTGTAGTCAGCGATAAAAACCTTAGCATGGAGGGCTGGCAAGTGAATTGTATTGAAGTTCTTAAAGGCTCGTCCTAATTCTGCTATCCCCTCAAGCTCCAACGAGCCGTTGAGAATGCTTTCCACGCGGAGGTTGGTGAGACAGATAATTCGCGTGTGTTGGTTATCGCAACTTTTAGCAATGTGATCGCCAATCCACCGGGCCACCGGGCTGGTTATGAATGGCGAAGCGAGTAGGAGGAACTGCTCCGGGGTAGATAGAAGGTTAGAGAGGGCAGTTTCCCAGGGGGATCGTAGGAGTTCTACGTCCGGCGTTTCCGTTCGTGCCGAGGTGACCATAGCACCCTCAATCGGTTACGACATTTACTATAGTGAACTGTTCCACCTCTTGCCATTGCATAGTGAATTGCCGCAGCTTCGTCAGAATCGAATCTCTCGCACGCGTCGCATCTTTCGATTATTTGACTTCGTCTCGTGCTGCTCAGTGGGCCGACGAGAATTCCCTTGATTCCAGAACGTACTGTGCCATTATCTTCACAGCAGCACTTCATACATAGACCTCCGAGTCGGCTGACCTGGCATCCATGCTCCACCAATATCGATTACCAGAGAACCGGATGGCTTGAGGAGACGCATGAACTGCTCCCCGAAAGGCTTAAACCATTCGACATAATCCTGGCTTCCCACATTTCCGTAGTCTTTCTTCCGAACCAGCCCAAAAGGAGGGCTGGTTACAATTAAGTCCAAAGACCCCGCGCGCAGTCCAGCCATGTGCTCCAGCGAGTCCCCCAGTATGATTGTCCCGTGCTCCGTTTTGTGGAATGGTTTCACTGGGTTCATTGTAGACGCGTACCCCGCCGAGTAGAAAAAAGCCGAGTTTGGGCCCCGCGCAACTGTCCCGCCTCCGCCGAGAACCTGCCTTTGCCGTTGCTGCTACATTGATTAGTTGTGCTTGCACTTTCACTCGGTGTAGAAACGTTGGAAGTCTTCGATGCTGTCTTCGTGAAAGACTTAGAGGCGGGTGACTACTTCTCCGATGAGGTCAATAAATAACAAGGTCATGCGGATTCTCGTCTACAGGATAGAGAGGCCCTCGCTTGCCGGTGCCCGTAATCATAGGACCGGTTACCGGCCTCCCCTTTTTAGGCTCCGCATAGGTCTGTTCGATCGCTCGCACGATGAGAGAACGGATGGAGACGCCGGAGGTCTGGGCGCGTTCTCTCAGCCGCTCGTGCAGCGATTCCGGGAGCTCGATAGTGGTGCTGGCTGGCATGTGCAGATTATGACACAGGAAACAGTTTGCAGCCGACAATCCCCCCAATGCGGTAAACACAGGCACCCGGAAATGCCCCTGACCCCTACTCCCTAATCCCAAATTTATTTTCAAATCCTTGCTGTTAATTATGTAGTAAACATAGTAACAAGTCCAACAGATTGAATAAGTTCCACGTGGAACATTCCGCGGTTTCTGCCCTCTGCCCCTAATCCCTGTTATCTGTCTGCTGACGGCTGACGGCTGATGGCTGACGGCTGATAGCTGATAGCTGCTTTTCACAGCCCCGCCATGCGAATCAACTCCTTCAGCGCGACCATTTGCGGATCTTGCCTTCGGCGCGGTTTGCCCTCTATCTCTCTTTGGTCATCCCTCTTTGTGCGTCTCATGTCGATCACTTTCTCCCGCTCCGTCCAATTCGCCGCCGCCATCTCGCCCAGTGTTCCCTTCCGTGGCGTCAGCGCGTAAATCAACTCGCAGTCAAGCGCCTCCGCCGCCCGCCGCAGCGATCCAAGTTCGATGCGCGACTTCGCCTCGGCCCGCTCCATCCTGTAAACCTCTCGCTCTTGTACACCCATCCGCCGGGCAAACTCCTCCGCCGGCATTCCCACCGCCTGACGCACCGCCCGCACCCAGCTCGTCATCTCTCCCGCCGCCGCCCGCCCCAACCGGTACCCCGGCAGAGCATCCTCCATCCGCTGCCGTATCTGCTCCCGCGCTCCCTTTGCGATTCCCATCTCCCGCTCTTTTCTGCCGCCGCCCAACTCTGGCCACTGTTCCCTTTTCTCAGACCACTGACCACTGGCCGGGGTCCCCAGCGACAGGTCTTCGTCGCTGGGGTGGCTGATCACTGACCACTGTCCGGTGCAACTTGACTAGGTCTAGACCAGGTCTATTGCACAAAAAACTGTTCAATTGGGGCTGCTTTTGAATCAAGTGTTACAGAATTACATGTATTTATATGCAAACTATATGTTGCAAAAAAGCCTTTTTTGGCAAAAAAGTGTCGTTTGAACATCATGTTTACTGTGTGCCCCCATTCGATTCGTGGCTTTCGAGAAGATAGCGTGACCGAGGCGGCTGACCACTGATCACTGGCCACTGACCACTGGCTCTTAGAACTTGTGACGCAAATTACGTGTGATCTACGTCTTAACCTCTAATACGCCGTATATGTGCAATTTTGAACAGTTCATGTGTGACACAGGTCACAGCCGACCGTTCTCTGCCCTGCGTAACTTCTCCTCATCCACGGGGAACCACGGGCGGCTTCCCCTCGGGGGTGTACCCTGCCGCCAATGCTTCTCCGGTTCCTGCACAGCAGCGAGGTAGGCATGGGTCAATCAATTTGGAATTCGATGCAGCAGAAGGGCTACAGCCGCAGGGATTTTCTACAGTTCTGCGCTGCCGCCGCAACCGTGGCCGGGCTGGGTCAATCCGGCGTGGCCCAGGTCGTCTCAGCCTTCGAAAAGAAGGAAAAACCGGCTGTCGTATGGATGCACTTCCAGGAGTGTACCTGCTGCAGCGAGTCCTTTATCCGGGCGTCGCACCCCATCGTGCTCGACGTGCTGCTCGACGTGTTGAGCCTCAACTATACTGAGACGCTGATGGCCGCCTCCGGCTTCCAGGCCGAGAAAAGCCTCACCGACACCATCGAAAAGAACAAGGGCAAGTACATTGTTCTGGTGGAAGGCGCTGTGCCCACAAAGGATAACGGCGTCTACTGCATGATCGGCGGCAAGACGGCTGAATCGATCCTGCAGACCGTCTCCAAAGATGCGGCCGCGATCGTGGCCTGGGGCAGTTGCGCCTCCAACGGATGTGTACAGGCGGCCAAACCCAATCCCACAGGCGCCACGCCGATTTACAAGCTCGTGGACAAGCCGGTGATCAATGTCCCCGGCTGCCCGCCCATCGCCGACGTGATGATGGCCGTGGTCACCCATCTTCTGGTTCTGGGGCAGGTTCCGGCGCTCGACTCGCAGGGCCGGCCCAAGGAGTTCTATGGCCGCCGCGTCCACGACACCTGCTATCGCCGCCCCAACTACGACGCCGGCCTCTTCGTCGAGGCGTTTGATGACGAGAACGCGCGCAAGGGCTATTGCCTCTATAAGATGGGCTGCCGCGGTCCGGTCACCTACAACGCCTGCTCGGTGACCAAGTGGAACGAGGGCACCAGCTATCCCATCCAGTCCGGCCACGGCTGCATCGGTTGCAGCGAAGAGGGCTTCTGGGACAACGGCCCCTTCTATCAGCACCTGGCCTCCTTCCCCGGCTTCGGCGTCGAAAGCACCGCCGATACGATCGGAACTGCTGTCGGAGTAGCCACGCTGGCCGGAGTTGCGGCCCACGCGGTTGTGACCAACATTCGCAAGCGGGGCGTCATTGCAGATGTCCACGCTGAAGAACACAAGGAGTCGTGAGAGAGCCTATGACACGTGTAGTCGTCGATCCGGTAACTCGCATTGAAGGCCACCTGCGCATCGAGGCAGTGGTGGAAAATGGCGTCATCACCGACGCTTTCAGCGCAGGCACCATGGTGCGCGGCCTGGAGAAGATTCTCATCGGCCGCGATCCCCGCGACGCCTGGGCCATCACCGAGCGCGTCTGCGGAGTGTGCACCACGGTACA
>Ga0181524_10003735_pt1 | contig 14530 bp, 10 predicted proteins | sample PEATcosm2014_Bin_34_FD_119761 | JGI IMG/M metagenome (GOLD analysis project Ga0181524, IMG submission 119761) | Peatland microbial communities from MTU Mesocosm Facility, Houghton, MI, USA - PEATcosm2014_Bin05_60_metaG | ecosystem: Environmental > Terrestrial > Soil > Wetlands > Peat | place...
ATGCTTCGTTTTCTCATTGCCGGATGCCGGCAATTTGTCTTTCATTGCGTTCGGCTTCTCCCGTTGCAGGCGCGGCCGATTCCGGCGCGGAACGATTTTTCACGACTGCATCAATTATCTTCTCATTCTCGGTGCGCTGTCAAGTGCTCGGAGGCTTCGCGCGGCACGCGGCGCAACGCGTCTCGGCGGCGATGTGCTCGTAGGGCGCGACAGTCCTGATTTTCTCGACCGTCTCCGCGTCGAGCGCCTTGCCGCAGGCCGAACAGGGGAAGGGGGTCTCGATCGCGGCGATCTCGGCGTCGAGGTCCCCGAGCAACGGGCGGCCCATGCCGAAATCGAACGGCAACGGCGCGCCGAATTCCTTCGCCACCCGCAGCCCGCGCGCCACGAGTTTGCGACACTCGCCGAGAGAGATCTCCTTCATCCGCAGTTTCGCCCCGGATTGCGATTGCAGAAACCGGTCGAACGAGGACTTGCTCATGTCCACGCGCAGGCCCGCCTGTCGAATGCCGCGCTTCCACGGGTCCACGAGCACGCTGAAGACCTTCAACCGTCCATTCGGCCGCGCGCGCGCGACCGTGACGAGGATCAACCCGTCCGGCGAGGGTTCGCTGGCGATCGCGCGATGCAGCGGCAATTCGTCGTCGGCCTCGGCGGCTGCCGGTTCGGCGGCCTTGGGCTTCTCCTCGGGCGCTTCGATGCCGTCTTTCCGCAGATCGAACAGGAGCTTCTTGATGAGCTTCTGAAGCTCTCGCCCGGATGTCCGCTGAAGCTCCAGCAGGAACGGCACTCCTTCAGCGAGTTTCGCGGCCGCGATCGCCGAAGCCGCCGCCGTCGCGTCCCCCTCATCATCGCGCGCGAGAGCTTCGAGGAAGGGCAGCGCCCGCACTTTCTCCGCCTCCGCCGCCGAGTGCATGATCAGCCAGCGCTCGGCCGGATGGAGCGTGCGGGCATGCTCAACCGCTCCGGTGACGTTGCCGCCCTTGAGCAGTTGCAGCGCGCGGGAAGGCAGTTTCCGCTCCACTTCCCCGGCCTGCGGCACGGTCATCGCGAAAACGTCGGGGTCCACGGCGGAGCCGGCTTGCGCGAGCAGGCTGTTGGCGAGCACCTTCACGTACGCTTCCTGTCCGATGTCGAAGATCAGCGCGTTCAGGTCGTCCACGACGACGGCGCCGCCGATCTTCGAGAGCACCTGGACGGCAATGGCGCGCGTGGCCGGGTCGCCCGAAACGAGGCGGCCGAGCAGATACTGCAGCGATGCGCGGGGCCGCTGGCGCATCTCCTCAATAGCATCCTCAAACGCTTTCGAGTCGAAGACCGGCAGTTCCGCCCCAAAGCGCCCGATGATCTTTTCTATAGGCGGCGGCGCGGCCGGCTTGCTTGCCGGACCGGCGGCGGTCTTGTCGAACGTCAATCCTTTGATCGGTTTCTTCAATGCCATTGAGATGATTTCCCTGCTGTCATGATGGGGCGAGCGGCTCAGCGCCGGCGCTGGCGCTTGGGAGGACGCTTCGAGGCTGCCGCGTTCATCAGCTTGGTCGGGTTGGGCTTGGGAGCGGCGAAATCGAGTCGTTTTTTCAGCCGTTCGACCGCCGCCAGGAGATTCTTCATCATCGGGCGATGCCCTTTGTGGTCACAGGCCTTCAACATTGAAAGTGTTCAGAGACAAGCGAAAGACCGTCAACTGAACAGCGGCCAGCGCAAGCACCAAAGCCGCCACCCAGCCTCTCTTGCCGTCCAAAGCAGCCAGGGCGCAGGCGGCGGCCGCGGCCACGAACGGCATCAGGAACATCCAGAGCCGCGCAACTTCGCCGAGGTTCTTGCCGGAGAAGTTGAGTGCGGTCAGGACGACCAGCAGCGCCCAGGGAAGGCTCGAAAGGGCGCGACGCCGTCTCTCGGGCCACCACCGGCGAAAGTCCACGGCCGCCGTGACCATCAGCAAAAGAAACATCGGCAGACCGGCGAAAACAGCGAACTCGACCGGATTGAACAGCGTCCACGCCCAGTATGACCTCGGAAAATATTCGCCGAACGTCGCGAGTTGAGCCAGGCACGTCCTCCATACGCTCCACACATCGTACCGAAAGAGGAACGCCGGTAGCAAGGAAGAAATCAGGAAGCCGGCGGCCCATCCGAATGTCGCGCGCAGCCATCCGTTGATCCCAGGTCCGCCGCATCCCTCGATGGCGCCTCGCCACGCGACCAGGATCGAGTACGCTCCGATCAACGCCACGGTCACGAGCAGCGACATGCTCCAGAGCAGCCCGACGACCACGATGGCGCCCGAAAGCGCCGCCCAGGCCACGCTGCCGCGCCGCAGGGCGCGCTGCCACGCATAGAAAGCGGCGACTGCAAACAGCGGAAGCAGCAGGTCCGGATACGGCGAGAAGAGATGAAGGCTCGGGATCAACGCCGCAAGTGCCAGGGCAAGCAGCCCCGCTTCGCGCGAGTGAATTTCACGGACCAGCAGGTAAATCAAGGGCAGCATAACCCAGTAGCCGAGCCTGAGCAGAAAAGCCGAGGCCCAGATACCGGCAGACTCGCCATCGGAGAGTTTCCGCTGCAAGTAGAGCAGCTCGAAGAATTGGCGCTCCGTAATGGGCGCGCCTTGACGATCAAAGCCGATCACCTCAGCCGCGCTCGCCGGCGTGAACGAGCGCCTCGCCGCGGGCCAGTGATCGAGCGCGCGGTTCACTGCCCAGTGAAAAACAACCGGACCCGCCGGATGATCCGCGATATGGCCGCGGATTATGTCATTCACTTTCAGCCGCGAGATCATGCCGTCATAGTTCTTCAGGTACACGCCCATGTCCGGCACGCGCAGCACCGCCTCGGCGTAGTAGCCGCCCGCCCACGGCGCCACGATCGAACCGCAGGTCCAGGCATCGTATGAATCTACCGGTACGGCCTGGGCCGTTTCGACAATAATCCCTAGAGCCAGCGCCATGCAAAGGCCGACGCCGATGATCTCATTGCGGCGCTGCGCGAGGCCGCGTCGCAGGCATTCAGCCACGGTGATCGCCAGGAGAGCGCAGTAGACAATCACCGGCACGGCCGCGATGTAGTTTCTCGGCTTGAGGAAGAATTCCCATTGCCACTGGTCGGGAATCCCGATTTTCCACTTTCGCTTCCAGACCAGCGCGCTGACCAGGAGCGTTGCGAGCGCGATGAGGACGGGGAGGGCGATTCTCAGTCGGCCGGCCGATGGGGGGGAATGGGCCCGTGGCGGGCATTCATCCGCTCGGTCCGAAGGCGAATGGGCCGCGGTTCCTTCATTCAACAGCGGATTCACAATGCCGTCTCGGTGTCAGTTGCCGAAGAGTTTCTTGACCTCGCCGCCGATGCCTTCGCCTGTTTTCTTCAAGTTTTCCCCCACGCTGCCGGCTTCCTTCTCGACACTGGGCAGAATGTCTTTGGTGATGCTGCTCGGGAGTCCTTTCACTTCGTCGGTGATGCTGCCGGTGAGGTTCCTCAGCACGGCCGAGAGAATCTGGTCAGTCGGGATGGCGTTTCCGTGGCCATCGTCCAGGTTGTTGATGACGACCGTGCCGAGCGACACATCGAGAGGCTTGCCGAAGACGATGAGATGGACCTTGGCGTTCGAAATGGTCAATTTGTCAATTTTCAGCTTCACCGGTTCCCCCTTTTCACCGCCCGGCTTCGGCGCCTCCTCGTTGCCCTTCAAGTTGTCCATCAAAGTGGCGACGTTCGTCTTCGGTCTGGCGATTTCATACGTGATCTCAGGCCCGTCGAGCGTCACGGCGTAAAGATGAATTTCCTTCTTCCTCAGCGCGCCGACCTCCGCCGAAACGCCGATGAGATCGGCCTTGAAGAACGACGGATTTGTGAAGCCCTTGGGATTCGCCACATCGAGCCCCTTCAGGGTGACGCTGCCGCCCATCAGCGAGACGGTAGCGCTGTTGAGGCGCGTCTCGACGCCCAGAGCGCGCGTGCCGCCGACCTCGATCCCCATCCGGACGATCGAATCGAGCCGCAGGAGGACGACCAGGAGCAGCAAAATCGGTATTCCGATGATAAGCGCCACGATGATCCAAAGCGTGCCCTTCACCCTCTTCGAAAGTGCCATCTTCCTTCCTCCAAAGACTCCCTCTTGGTGCGAGCTTCCCCTGAGAATATTTGTAAGGCACGCCGCCCGGCATGTCAAGTTCTACACACCGGTCAAGATCGGAGGCGTTGAGGAACAGCCGCGTTCCGGTTATAGTTATCGAAGGCCGGAATGTAGTTAGTGAGGAGACAGCCATGCCGCTGAAGTTCAGGATGCAGTTGATCGCCGACGAGCGGTACGAGTCGGCATACGCCTTCGATGTAAACAACGACGGCACGCTCGACATCGTGTCGGGCGCGTACTGGTACGAGGGGCCGGATTTCGTGAAGAAGCATCCGGTTGGAGAGGTCAAGGCGTTCGACGAGTACTACGACGATTTCTCCACGATCCCGTTGGACGTCAACGGCGACGGCCGGCCGGATTTCGTCACGGGCGGCTGGTGGGGCAATTCGCTGCGCTGGCGGGAGAACCCCGGCGATTCCGATAAGGCTTGGCCGGAGCACGTGATCGCCGAAACCGGGAGCATCGAAACGACCCGAGCCTGGGACGTGGACCGCGACGGGCAGTTGGAGATCGTTCCCAACACGCCAGGCGGGCCGCTGGTGATCTACAAGATGGTCACCGACTCCGCCGGCAAAGGAACTGGGACGTTCAAGGCGCACAAGATATTCGACCGCCATCAGGGTCACGGTCTTGGCTTCGGCGACATCTCCGGCAAACGGCGCGGCGATTTCGTGATGAGCGGGGGTTGGCTGGAGGCGCCGGAGGCTCCCTACGCCGGCGCTTGGACCTGGCATCCCGAGTTTAACCTCGGCTCCGCCAGTATCCCGATCCTCGTAGCCGACGTGAACGGCGACGGCGTCAACGATCTCATCGTCGGCCAGGCGCACAACTATGGCCTCTCCTGGTGGGAGCAGCGCCGCCGCGCCGACGGCTCACGCCAGTGGCTTGAGCACCCGATTGATCCGTTTAACTCGCAATATCACGACATGCACTGGGTGGACATTGATTGCGACGGCCGGCCTGAACTGGTCACCGGCAAGCGCTACCGCGCGCACAACGACAACGATCCGGGATCGTTCGACGACTACGGCATCTACTACTTCAAGTGGAACGGCGAGTCGTTCACCAAAAATCCGATTATCTTCGGAAAAATTCGGGAGACGAAAGGGCTGGGGATATTCAGCCAGGTGGTTGACTTGAACGGAGACGGCCGGCTGGACATTCTCGCCCCCGGCAAGGACGGGCTTGCGATTCTGTGGAATGTACGGGAGATTGACCGGACTCCGAAGAAGAACTGAGGACGACAGCCATGCCTAAGATTACGATGATTGGCGCAGGCAGCATGATCTTCTGCAAGACGCTCGCCATGGACATCCTGGCGACGGATGCCCTCAAAGGGAGCGAGATCTGCCTGATGAGCCGCACGAGGCCGAAGCTGGACCGGATGGAAACGTTCCTGAAGGACGTCGTCAGGGAGAACGGGCTGCCTGCGAAGGTCTGGAGCACGGTCGATCGTCGCGCCGCGGTGAAAGACGCCGATTATGTCATCTGCATGGTTCAGGTCGGCGGCGTCGAGGCGTTCGGGTTCGATTACAGGATTCCTCTCAAGCATGGCGTGGACCAGTGCATCGGCGATTCCCTCGGCCCCGGCGGAGTCTTCCGTGGCCTGCGCACGCTGCCAGTGATGGCCGGTCTCATCCGCGACATGGAGGAACTGGCGCCGAAGGCCGTGCTCCTCAATTACACCAACCCGATGGCCGCGGTGTGCCTGGGGATCGGGCGTCTGACGCAGCGCGTGCCCTTTATCGGTCTCTGTCACGGCGTCCAAACCACGCTGGACCTGATCAGCCGCTACGTCGCCTGCCCAAAGGACCAGATTGATTTCCTCTGCGCGGGGATCAACCACATGGCGTGGTTCCTGAAGCTCCGCGACAAGCGCACGGGCAAGGACTTGTACCCCGCCCTGCGCCGGAACATCGAAAAGCCGGAATACTACGCCAACGAAAAGGTCCGCGGCGAAGTGATGCGCCAGTTCGGTTATTTCATGACCGAGTCCACCGGGCACCTCTCCGAGTATGTGCCTTGGTTCCGCTCCTCCGAGCGCGCACTGGAGACCTACTGCGACGAACCGGCTTTCGGCGGCGAGAGCGGCGCGTACTACAAGTACTGCGCCTTCATGGGGAAGAAATACGGCCACGTAGACTACCTCGCCACCGAAAGCAAGCGGCTGGGCAAGCGCAGCGTGGAGTACTGCTCCTACATCCTTGAAGCCATGGAGACCGACAAGCCCTTCCGGCTTAACGGCAACGTGCGCAACGACGGCTATATCACCAATCTGCCCGCCGGTTGCTGCGTGGAAGTGCCGGTTCTCGTGGACAAGCAGGGCCTGCACGCGCTGCGCGTCGGCGCGCTGCCGGCGCAATGCGCGGCCCTCAACCAAACCAACGTCACCGTCCAGAGCCTCGCCGTCGAAGCTGGGCTGACCGGCGACCCCGAGCACATCGTTCACGCCATCGCCCTCGACCCGCTCACGAGCACGCGCTGCACCCTGAAGGAGGTCCGAGAGATGGTCGCCGAGATGCTGAAGGCCGAGGCGCCGTGGCTGCCGCAGTTCAAGGGCAAGCGTCTGAAGGCGACGCCCACGATCTCGATCCCTCGGAAACTCGCCCGAGTCGAGGTGCCGCTCGACCCGGCCCTGGCCATCGCAAACCGATTCGGCGAATTGGCGGCGCGAAAGGTCTGAACAGGAGGAACATATGGCCGAGAAGAAGAAAGTGCGCATCGGGTTTGTCGGCGTGGGCTCCATGGGCCAGTGCGCGCACCTGAAAAATTACGCCGTCATCCCCGAGTGCGAAGTGGCCGCCTTGGCGGAGTTGCGCCAGGATACGGCCAAGCAGGTTGCCGCGCGCTATGGCGTGCCACGGGTCTACAGGAACCACGAGGAGATGCTGGCGAAGGAGCAACTCGACGGCCTCGTAGCCCCGCAGCAGTTCACCCGGCACGGCACGCTGGTGCCCGAGCTCCTCAAAGCGCGCCTGCCGCTCTTTACCGAAAAGCCGCTCGCCGGCTCTATTGAAATGGGGGAGAAGATCGTCAAGGCCGCGAAGGGGAGCGGCGCCTTCATGATGGTCGGCTATCACAAGCGCAGCGACCCCGCGACCATGGCGATGAGGCGGGAGCTTGACGCCCTGAAGGCCTCCGGCGAGTTGGGCCCGCTTCGGTACGTCCGCATCACGATGCCCGCCGGCGACTGGATCGCGGGAGGATTCTGCGACCTGATCCAGGGCATGGACCCGCCGCCGACGATCCCCAGCGATCCGCCGCCCGCCGACATGGACGCGGCCACTTATAAGACGTACCTCGACTTCGTCAACTACTACATCCACCAGGTAAACCTGATGCGCCATCTCCTCGGTGAACCGTACACCGTCACCTTTGCCGACCCGGCCGGCGTGCTCCTGGTCGGCCAGAGCGCGAGCGGCGTCACCGTCTCCATTGAAATGTCGCCGTATCAAACCAGCGTAGATTGGCAGGAATCGGCGCTGGTCGCCTTCGAGCGCGGCTGGCTCCGTCTCGACCTCCCGGCGCCGCTCGCCAGCAACCGTCCCGGCCGGCTGACGATCTTTAAGGACCCGGGCAAGGGCGCGGCGCCGCAGACGATCATCCCGCAGTTACCCTGGGTCCATGCGATGCGTCAGCAGGCGATCAATTTCATCCGCGCCGTTCGCGGCGAAATGCCGCCGATGACCGGCGCCGCTGAGGCGCTGGAGGACCTGCGCGTCGCCCGGCAGTACGTCCGCCTTTGGAAAGGGCGTTGAGCCGGCCGCCGCTCGCGGTTGAAACTTTTCCTCAAGCGGGGTATATTCAATCCGAGAGGGCAGCGAAAGCTGCGCGACTCGCCCCAGGCCATGTGGCTTCGGTGTTTCCCTTTTCCTTCTTGCACTGATATGGACCCAACCAAGAAAATCGGCGAGTTTCTCGTAGGAATCTTCGGTTCGCGGAATGAACGCCTGATCGAGTCCATGCTTGAGACGGTCGAGGAGATCAACCGCCTCGAACCGGTGATGCAGAAACTCTCGGACAAGGCGCTGAGCGCGAAAACGCAGGAGTTCCGCAACCGCCTGGCCGATGCCTTTCACGGGCGCGATTTCACGCGCGAAGAAGCCGACCGCGAGCTGAATGTAATTCTTCCCGAGGCATTCGCTGTCGTGCGCGAGGCGGGCCGTCGCGTTGTCCATACGCCGGACCTGCAGAATCCCCAGCCGATGCGCCATTTCGACGTGCAACTGGTCGGCGGCATGGTCCTTCATCGCGGGTGCATCGCGGAGATGTCCACCGGCGAGGGCAAGACACTCGTCGCGACGCTGGCGGCGTATCTGAACGCGCTTCTCGGCCGGGGCGTCCACATTGTGACCGTGAACGATTACCTGGCGGGCCGCGACCGCGAGTGGATGGGCCCGCTGTACGAGTTCCTGGGCCTGACGACGGGCGTGATCCTGCACCAGCAGGAGTACGGCCCGAAGCGCGAGGCCTACAACTGCGACATCACCTTCGGCATGTCCAGCGAGTTCGGCTTCGACTACCTGCGCGACAACATGCGCTGGAGCGCCGAAGAACAGGTGCAGCGGCGCGGGCTCTACTACGCGATCGTGGACGAGGTGGACAATATCCTGATTGACGAGGCGCGCACGCCGCTGATCATCAGCGGGCCTTCCGAGGAATCCACCGATAAGTACTATGTCGCGGACCGTATCGCGCGCCGGCTGCACAAGGAGGAGCATTACACGGTCAAGGAGAAGGAGAAATCCGCCAACCTCACCGAGGCCGGCGTCGCCGTCGCCGAGAAGACCCTCGGCGTCGGCAGCATCTATTCCGGCCGGAATGCCGACTGGCCGCACCACATCGAGCAGGCCCTGCGCGCGCACAGCCTGTGGAAGCGCGACGTGGACTACGTCGTCAAGCAGGGCGAGATCATCATCGTGGACGAGTTCACCGGCCGCATGATGCCGGGCCGCCGGTGGAGCGACGGGCTCCACCAGGCCATCGAGGCGAAGGAAGGCCTCCGCATCAAGGAAGAGGACCAGACCCTCGCCACCGTGACGTACCAGAACTTCTTCCGGCTCTACAAGAAACTCGCCGGCATGACCGGAACGGCCATGACGGAAGCGACCGAGTTCGACAAGATCTACAAACTCGAGGTCATCCGCATCCCGACGAACCGTCCCTTGATCCGCACCGAGTTCCCGGACGTGGTCTATCGCACCGACCCGGAGAAGTTCAAGGCCATCGAGGAAGAGGTCGTCGAGCAGCACGGCAGCGGACGGCCGGTGCTCGTCGGAACGATCTCCATCGAGAAGTCCGAACGCCTCTCCGATCAACTGAAGCGCCGCGGGATCAAGCATGAAGTCCTCAACGCCAAGCAGCACGAGCGCGAAGCGGCCATCATCGCGCAGGCCGGCCAGATGGGTCACGTGACGATCGCGACGAACATGGCCGGGCGCGGCACCGATATCGTGCTGGGCGCCTTCACGACCGCCGAACTCCTGGAACATTGGAAAAGCTGCGACCTGGCGCCGAAGGACCTGCGCGCGGACGTCCCGATGTCTCAGTTGCAGGACCGCCTGACCGAATTCTGGGCGCAGAAGTTCCTCGACAAGGAGACTCTCGACAAGACGCCGCGCGAGAAGTGGGCTGAGGCGCTCGAGAAGTTCTGGCGCGAAAACCGGATGTCGCCGCTGCGGATTACGACCGCGGTCGCGCAGCTGGGCGGACTGCACATCGTCGGCACCGAGCGCCACGAGGCGCGGCGGATTGACAACCAGCTCCGCGGGCGCGCCGGGCGGCAGGGCGATCCGGGCTCTTCGCGTTTCTTCCTGAGCCTCCAGGACGACCTCATGCGGATCTTCGCTTCCGATCGCGTCAGCTCGATCCTGAGCCACATCGGCATGGAGGAGGGCATGGCCATCGAGCACGGCATGGTCACGCGCTCCATCGAGCGCGCGCAGAAGAAGGTTGAGGAGCACAACTTCGAAATTCGGAAACACCTCCTCGAATACGATGAGGTGATGGACGAACAGCGCAAAGCGATCTATGGCCTCCGCCAGCAGGTGCTCGAGCACGCCGACCTCAAGTCGCTCATTCTCGAGATGATCGAGGACACGCTTCAGGACGAGATGAACGACCTGATTCCCACCGACATGGCCTCGGACGACCGGAACGGCCGCCCGTTCTGCGATTGGGCGGCGAAGCAGGGCGTGGCCATGGAGATCGCCGAATGGCGGGAGCGCGACCGGAGCGCGATCAAGGATTTCTTCGGCTCGCGGAAGGCGACGCTTTGGGCCGACCAGCCGATCGAGAAGACCATTGGCGAATGCGTCGCGAACGCCGCAGCGCTGACACTGCAGAACGAGACGCCGTTCTTCCGCTGGAACCTGCCCGCCCTGAGCCGCTGGGCGCGGCATAACGGCCTGGCGGCCGAAGCGGAGGAGATGCGCGCGGCTTTCATGAAACGCCTCATCGGCGCGGTCGAAAAGGCGGCCAAGGAACAGCGCGCGGAAACGGACGCCGACTCCGCCGTGCAGATGCTGACGGAGCAGGCGGTCGGCACGTACGTCGAAAACGCCGTCGCAATGGAGGAATGGGACCTGCACGGCCTCGAGAAGTGGGCCGAGGCGGCGGAAATCTCGCTGCCGATCAGCCAATGGCAGCATGGCGATGAAGAGTCCGAGCCGGAAGGAGACAGCCTGTCGAGTCAGCTCAACGCCGTGCGTGAACAGATTCAGGAACGCCTCAAGCGCGCCATCCGAAACCGGCGGCCGGCCGACATGATCGCCCGGGTCGCCACTCGAGAGTTCGAGAGACAGATCGAGAACCTTTGCACCGAGGCGGAGGGCGATCTCTCGACGGCGCTCTCGTGGCTCGATCGCGCCCTGGGAGTCTCGCTTTCCCAGACAGCCGCCGAGGCGGTCATCGTCGAGGAACGCGCGCAGATCGAGAGCGGCCTGGCACGGCAGCTCGTCGCAAAGTTGTCCGGCAAGTCGCGGGAGGACTGCCTGCGCTTCTGCTCCGATGACATGGTCGAGACGTTCCTGGCGCTGGATCTGGCCTCTCAGGAGCGGAATCTCGCCGGCCTGTGCGACTCGCTCTCCCGCAAATATGGCGTGGCGTTGGACCCGTTCGACCTGTCGAAGCTTGAAGCCCGGCAGATCGGCGAGACGGCGATCCAGAAAATCCGCGAAGCCTATGATCGCCGCGAGACGGAACTGGGCGCCGAGCGCATGCGCCTGATCGAGCGCTTCCTGCTCCTCCAGAAGTTCGACGTGAAGTGGAAGGAGCACCTGCTCGTGATGGACCACCTCAAGGGCGGCATCGGGCTGCGCGGCTACGCGCAGGTGGACCCGAAGGTGGAATACACGCGCGAGGCGCGCCAACTCTTCGACAAGATGAAGTCGTCGGTCCGGCAGGAGGTGTCGGACCTCATCCTCAGACTCGAGATCGGCAAGCCGCCGGAGGCCCCGGACTCCGCAACGCCGACGCCGGCGGCCCCGATCGGGCCTGCGGGCATCTGGGGCGGAGCGAAGGCTTCGCACGCCGAAAACGCGCCCTCTGCCGTGGCGCAGAGCGAAGCCGCCGGCATCCGCAAGCAGCAGCGCGCCGCGATTGACGCCTCGTCGCGCGCGGTTCGCCCTGAGCCGATCAAGGCCGCAGGCCGAGTGGGCCGCAATGATCCCTGCCCGTGCGGCAGTGGAAAGAAATTCAAAAAATGCTGCGGCAAGACCGGCTGAGGGCGGCGAGAATGACCCTGCTCCTCGACGCGGTGTATCTCCTTCTGGCTCTGCTCGCCTCGCCTTACATCCTCTTCCGCATGGCGCGCTCGCGCCGCTGGCGGGCCGGGCTTGCCCAGCGGCTCGGGTTCATCCCGCCGCGTTCCGGCGGAAGGCCATGCGTCTGGATTCACGCCGTCTCCGTCGGCGAGGTGAGCGCCTCGCGGACGCTTATTGATCGGATCCTCAAAGAGCATCCGAAATGGGAGCTGCGCATATCTACCACCACCGATACGGGGCAGAGGCTCGCCGCCGGACATTATGGCGCGGAACGCTGCTTTTATTTTCCGCTGGACCTTTCCACGGCTGTCCGACGCGCTTTTCGGCGCGTGCGCCCGGACGTGATTGTGCTGGTGGAATTGGAGGTCTGGCCGAATTTCGTCCGCCTGGCCCGGTCACGCAACGTGACGGTGACGATTGTGAACGGCCGCATGCGCGAGAAATGGGTCGGCGTCTATCGCAGGCTCGGTTTTCTCCTGCGCCCCTTGCTCGATCCGGCGGGACCGAACCTCTTCTGCGTGCAGAACGAGACCTACCGTGACCGTTTCGTGCGCGCAGGATTTCCGGCCGGGAAAATCCGCGTGACCGGGACGATGAAGTACGACACCGTTCACATGGAGGCGGACTCTGCGAAATTGGAGCCGGTCCGGGCGGCCCTGGGACTGACGACGGGAGAACGCGTATGGATCGCCTCATGCACCTGGCCGGGCGAAGAGGAGGTCTGCTTGCGCGTGCACAAACGCCTGCAGCAGCAGGTTCCGGCGCTCCGGCTGATCATCGCGCCGAGGCACATCGAGAGGGCGGACGACGTCGCGCGGCAGATCGCGCAGGCGGGTTACGAGGTCCGGCGCCGGTCCGCCGGCGGCGGGCCGAGCGGCCCGGCGGCGGTCGGCCTGCTTGACAGCGTCGGCGAATTGGGATATCTGTATGCGATTGCCGAATTCGTTTTCATGGGGAAGAGCCTGACCGCCCGGGGCGGTCATAACATGCTCGAGCCGGCGGCGCTTGGCGCGGTGCCGGTGTTCGGTCCGCTGACCGACAACTTCCAGGAAGAGGCGCAGCTCCTCCTGGATGCCGGCGCGGCGGAGCGCGTCGCTGACGAGGCCGAACTGGCCGAGACGCTGCTGCGGCTGCTGCGCGAGCCGGCAGTCCGGCGGGAGCGCGCGCGGAAAGGCCGCGAGGCGGTGCTCAAACGCCAGGGCGCAAGCTGCCGGAACATGGATGTTCTAAGCCAGGCGGTCGCATCCCGTATGTCAGATCGCGGAACGACCGAAGTGACCCGGGGCAGGTGATCCGGGTTTCGCGCTCGGACTTTCGGCGAAGGAATTCGGTTTGTTCGTTCGGCTCAACATAGTGAGAGGAACGCGATGAGGAAGTACTACTTCACCTCCGAGTCAGTCGCCATGGGACACCCGGATAAGGTGTCCGACCAGATCTCCGATGCCGTGCTTGACGCGATCCTGGCGCAGGACAAGTGGGGCCGCGTGGCCGTGGAGACGCTGGTGACCAGCGGTCTGGTGATGGTCGCCGGTGAAGTCACGACGAATTGCTACGTAGACGTGCCCGCCGTCGCGCGCGAGGTGGTCCGTGACGTCGGTTACGTGGACGCGACGTGGGGATTCAACTTCGAGACCTGCGGCGTCGTCACCAGCATCCACGGCCAGTCGCCCGACATCTCGCAGGGCGTGACGGAAGGCGAAGGGCTTCACCCGGAGGCGCAGGGCGCCGGCGATCAGGGGATGATGTTCGGCTTTGCCTGTGACGAGACGCCGGAATTCATGCCGCTGCCGATCCATTTGGCGCACCGGATCATGGAGAACTGCGCGGCGCTCCGGCAGACCCGCAAAATTCCCTGGCTCCGGCCGGACGGCAAATGCCAGGTCACTGTGGAATATCACGACCGGAAACCCGTTCGCGTGCACACGGTCGTCTGCTCCGTACAGCACGACCCGGACGTGTCGCATGACGAGATCGAACGCGACATCATCAACAAGCTGATCAAGCCGACGGTCCCGCACAAGTATCTCGACTCGCGCACGATCTACCATATCAATCCGACCGGCCGCTTCGTCCTCGGCGGGCCCATGGCCGACACCGGCCTCACGGGCCGCAAGATCATCGTGGATACGTACGGCGGGCGCGGGCGGCACGGCGGCGGCGCCTTCAGCGGCAAGGACCCGAGCAAGGTGGACCGCTCGGCAAGCTACGCGGCGCGCCATTGCGCGAAGAACATCGTTGCGGCCGGCTTGGCCGGCGAGTGCGAGATCGAGGTGGCCTATGCCATCGGAGTCGCAGATCCGCTGGCGCTCTACGTGGATACCCGAGGCACCGGAAAACTGCCCGACGCCAAGCTCGAAAAGATCGTAACCCAGCTCTTTGACTTCCGTCCCAAGCCGATGATCCAACGCCTGGACCTGTTGCGGCCGATCTACAAGGAAACAGCCCGATTCGGCCATTTCGGGCGCAACCTGCCTAATTTCACCTGGGAGCGCCTGGACATGGTCGAGGCGTTGAAGCAGGCGGCGAAAGTTTGATCGAGGCGTGTGCGCGGCGAGCTTTAGAAGGCGTTCATCGTGAAAACAGGGTGCGACGTGAAGGATATGTCTCTGGCCGGCGAAGGGAAAAGGCGAATCCTGTG
>Ga0181524_10003739_pt1 | contig 14527 bp, 7 predicted proteins | sample PEATcosm2014_Bin_34_FD_119761 | JGI IMG/M metagenome (GOLD analysis project Ga0181524, IMG submission 119761) | Peatland microbial communities from MTU Mesocosm Facility, Houghton, MI, USA - PEATcosm2014_Bin05_60_metaG | ecosystem: Environmental > Terrestrial > Soil > Wetlands > Peat | place...
GGACGGCATCGAATGGTGGCGGCTGCCGGCGGCGTACGAGTTCTGGAAGCACCCGGAACGCCGCGTTCGCGGGCCGGACCCGAACGTGCTGCGGATGTGGGACCGGTTCGGCCGCGAGCGCCGCCTGAGCGGGCTGGGCGGGCTGGACTGCCACGCCCGGCGCGTGCCGCTCACGCGGCTGGAGCTGTTCTCGTACCGGCGGATGTTCGACTTTGTGCGCAACCACCTGTTCATCCGCGCGGAAGACTGGCGCCACGACCCGATCGCCGCGCTGACCGAGGCGCTGGTCGAGGGGCGCGGATTCGTCGCGCACGATATCATCGCCGATTCCGCCGGCGCGCGATGCGAGGCTCAGTTGGCGGACGGGCACGCGCTCCAGATGGGCCAGGAAGCGCCCTTCGCGGCCGGAACGCGGATGACGCTCGCCTTGCCGCGCGCGGCGGAAGTGCGCTGGATCGCCGACGGGCAGTGCCGCCTCAAGGAACTCACCGGCCGCCTCTCGGCCGCTCCGGCCGGCCCGGGCGTCTATCGCTTCGAGGCATGGCTCGAAGGCGCGCCCTGGATTTTCACGAACCCGTTCTATCTGAGGTAACGCGAGAGCGCGCTGCGCCGATCCGCGGTTCACTTGCGGCGGCGCGCGAGGGGCGCTAGACTATGGCCCTGAACGGGTTGCCCTACGAGAGGTTTTTGAGACGGAGGCCTGGCATGATTTCAACGCCGCGCAGGATTGCGCTCTCCCTGCTGAGCGCGGGGCTTTTGTCGTGCGCCGTGCCCTGCGCGCTGCTGATGTCCGGATGTGCGAAGACCCGGATTCCCGAGCCGCCTCCGCCGGAGGTGAAGGATTACGCGCGCCCGCTTCCGGCGGGCATGCCGGCCCTGAGGAAGATTATAGACCCGGCGCGCCTGCCCGATTTCCGGGCGGCGTTCGACGCCGACCGCGAAGGGTTGCTCACGGCGCTGAACCTGAGCATCGGCTGGTTTGAGAAGCCTTCGAGCAAGAAGTTCTTCCCGGTCCAGGGCATCACGCATGAGCGCGCGGCCAGGAGCCTGGCGGCGTTCCGGGAGATCCTGACCTCGGCGCATTCGGGAGACGAACTCCAGGCCAGAATCCTGGCCGGCTTCGACGTGTACGAGTCGGTCGGCTGCGACGACGCCGGCACGGTGCTCTTCACCGGATACTACACGCCGATCTTCGACGCGAGCCTGACGCCGACGGCGGAGTATCGCTGGCCGCTTTACAAGACGCCGCCGGATCTCGTCAAGGACGCGAACGGCGAGTGCGTCGGACGCAAATTGCCGGACGGGACTGTCGAGAAAGCTTATTACAGCCGAGCGGAGATTGACCAAGGTGCGATCAAAGGGCAGGAACTGGTTTATCTCAAGAACCGTTTCGAGGCGTTCGTCTGCACCGTGGAGGGCTCCGCGCAGCTCCGGCTGCCGGACGGAAGCATGTTCAAGGCCGGCTACCAGGCCAACAACGGAAAGACTTACACGAGCGTCGGCCTGGCGCTCGTGGAGGCGGGGCTTCTGCCGAAGGAGCAACTGACGCTCTCGAACCTGATCAAGTTCTTCCAGCAGAACCCGGAGAAAATGGACGAGTTCCTCCCGCGCAACGAGCGGTATGTCTTCTTCCAGAAGACCGACACCGCGCCGGTGGGATCCCTGGGTGTGCCGGTGACCGAGCGCTGCAGCATCGCGACGGACAAGAGCCTTTTCCCGCGCGGCTGTCTCGCCTTTGTGGACACGCGGGTGCCGATCGCGGCGGAGTCCGGCGAGAAGGTGCGCTGGCAGCATTTCGCGCTCGACCAGGATTCCGGCGGGGCGATCCGCGCGGCCGGCCGCGCCGACATCTATGTCGGCATCGGCGACCAGGCGGGCCGCATCGCGGGCTGGATGCTGGACGAAGGGCGGCTGTACTACCTCTTCCTGAAGTAGATTCCGCTGCCGGAACCGACCGATTGCTTTTCCGCAAGGTCGGACCTTCCCATCGCCGCGAGGACCGCGCGCCAGTTCGTCACGTCCTCTTCAATCTCCGGCGCGGGCACAAAGCCCCCGGCGAGGTAGAGCCGGATCGCCTCCGGTCGTGAAACCTCCGTGTCGAGCACCGCGTCGCGCCAGCCCTGTTCCCTGAAATAGATCAGGCACCGCCGCATCAGCGCCGTCCCCAGCCCGCGCCGGCGGAATTCCGGGAGGACCGCCATCATGTGGAGGTAGCCGGTGCGGTCGCCGTGGAGGAACTTCTTCAGCGCGCCGGCGGCGGCGACGGGTCGCCCGGTTTCCGTGACGGCGAAGAAAAGCCGCTCCGGGCGGAACGACTCCTCGGAGAGCATGTATCGCTGAAAGGCGTCGTCGGGCCAATCGCCGCCGTAGCTTCGGCGGATGATGTCGAGCCACGCGGCCTCGTCTCCGGCGCGGCAGGAGCGGAGGCTGAAGTTCTCCGGCAGCACGGGCGGCGGGACATCATCGAGGCTCGGCCGAATCATGAAGAGGTGCGGGGCTCGGGACACCGGAAACCCTCTCCGCATGCCGACTTGTCCGCCGCAGCCCTGAGCGCAGCCGAAGGGGCGAAGGCGGACAAGCGGTCGAACGACTCATGCGCCGCCGGCGCTCGCGATTTCATCGAGCGCGTCCCTGGCCGCGGCGGCGACATCGGACGGAGTGGTGCCCGACGCGGCGAGGCGCTGGATCGCCTCCCTCACGCGCGTGGAATCGAGGGGCGCCACGTGCATCAGCGCCGAGATCGCATCGAGCCTGTAGCGGCCGGGGACGCCCGCGTAATACTCGCAGATGAGGATGCTGCTGGAGGCTTTGGCTTTCTCGGCCGCCGCGATGAGGTAGGGCGCCATCTCGTCGCTGTTTCTTCTCTCCTCGAGGTCCAGGATGGTCTTGAGCGCCTTCCCGGCGTGGTCGCCGCCGATGTCGCCGAGCGCTTCGATGATGGCCGCGCGCAACACGGCGCTCTCCTCCGCCGTAGCTTTGGCCAGGCCGGGAAATTTTGGCGGCGGCGGCGCAGCCGCGGCAGGCGCTCCCCCGCGTTGTGGCGCTCCGAGCGCTCCGCGGCCGCCGAGCCCGCGCCCGCCGGCCATTCCCGGGCGTCCTCCCGGCGCGCCGGATGTCTCGCAGAGCGCCTTGTAGTAAGCCAGGAGCGGGGCATCAATCATCGAGTCGTCGTGGAGGCGGCGCAGCATGTCGGCGGCCCCCTGAGCGATGCCGGTGGTATCCTGTTCGAGCGCGTCCAGCAGCACCTTGCGAGCGGCGGCGTCGTCGGCGAAGCAGGCGAGGATGGCCGACGCGCGTTGCTTCGTTTCAAGCCGCGAATCGGTCAGGTATCGCGTCGCGATCGCGATCAAGCCGGCCCGCACGTCGGCTGTGGCGGAGGACGCCATTTCCTCGAGGATGCCGAGGTCGAGATCTTTCAGCGCCGGTCCGGACGTCGCCCAGGAGCCGTACGCCGAATTGGCATCCGCGCAGTGGGCGGCCAGGCGCGTGAGCATCTCGTGCCGCAGGTCGTCCGGAAGGGTTTCCTTGCCGAGCGCAAGCGCGTCGAGTGAGGCCTTGACGGCATCGGGCGCGTCGAGTTCGCTGAGCGCGCGAACGGCCTCCTCGACGATCTTGGGATCTTTGTCGGTCAGCACGCTTTGGAGCGAACTGGTCGCCGCAGGGTCCTTCAGTTTGCCCAAAGCGCGAATGGCGGCGATTCGTACGTCGGGCTTGGGGTCCGTCAGGAGAAGCGTGAGCGGGCCGACGGCCTGGCTGAGCGCCGCCTGCGCGTCGGCGCCGAGGGCCGGCCGCCGCTCCACCGCGACCGCCGCCGCGCGGACGACATCCGGGTTCTTGTCGCTCAGCGCTTCCTTGATCGCGGCGGCGATGTCCGGGTCGCCGGCGATCTCGGGCAGCGCGGCCAGGGCTGCGGAGCGAACGTCGGGGTCGGGGTCCTTCACCGCCGGCAACAGCAGCGCGAGCGCCTCCTTGGGATCGGCCGCCGAGAGCAAGCCGATCCCCGCGCACCGGACCGTGCCGTCCTTGTCTTTGAGCGCCAGGCCGGCGGCGGCAATCGCCGAGGCGGAACGGTCCGCCGCGCTGTCGGCGGCAACCGCCTGCTCGCGCGCCTTGTACGCCGCGGCGCGAACGTCGGCTTCCGGCGACTCGCGCGCCGCTTCAAGCGCCGTCTTGACCTCCGGAGAATAGAGGCCGAGGCGGTTGATCGCTTCAAGGATCATTATGGGCGTCGCCATGCCCGGCTCTCCGGCCTTCCTGGCGGACGGCGGCGGCTTGGGACTGCTGGTCGGCGCTGGTGAAGGTGCAGGCGCAGGCCCCCTGCCTCGCATTCCCCTGCCAATTCCTCTGCCTCCTCTGTTCATTCCGCCTTGGATCATCGGGGGCTTATTTTCCGGCGACGGCGCGGAACTTTCGGAGGACGGCGACGCGACTGCGGCCGACTTTTCTCCGGCCGCGATGGTCAGCATTTTTGCAAGCAGCTTCGCGGTTGCCTCCGAGCCGGCCTTGGCCGCGATAGCGGGCGCCTGCTCCACAATCGCGGAGACGAGCAGGTTCTTGTCCACGGCGGCCTCCAGGGCGGCGACGACGGCGGCGTCGGGCATTTGGGTCAGGGACCTGGCCGCGGTCCGGCGCATCTCCGCTTCTTTGTCCGTCAACAGCGTTATCAGAATCGGCACGACGCTCGGGTCGCCGGCTTCGCCGAGCGCGGCGGCCGCGCCCAGACGCTTCGCCAGGTCGTTGTCGCTGCTGAGCAATTGCACGAAGCGCGTCACGGCCGCGTCGTTCTTCAAATAGGCCAGCGCAAGCCAGGAGGGCGGTGCGGGCGAGCGGAACGCGCCGGCCTGCGCCGGCATCGGCCCCGCCCTGTTCATTCCCGGCATCGGCCCGGGCCCTCTGCCCATCGGACCGCGCCCGCGCCTGCCCGTGGCCGGCGGCTGAGGCGCCGAGGGCGACTCGGGCGGCGGCTGGGCGGGCTCGGCCGTAAGCCGCGCGGCCAGCACACGCTCGAGGGCGAAGGGATCGAGCTTCATCAGGGCATTGAGCGCGGCCAGGTCGTCAAGCAGCGCCGGCTTGGCCGAGGCGAGAGCCTCTATGAAAGTGATGCGGCAGGCCGGGCCGGCGACGACCGGCCACCCGTCCACGGCTTTGACGACCTCGTCGGGAGTCCACTTGGCGAGTATTTCGGCCAATGCCTGCCGGGCTGCGGGGTCGTCAATCGTAGAGAGGGCGATGACCGCGGAGGTGGGCGCATTGGCCGAAGCGGTCCGCAGATCGGACAGGGCCGAGATTCCGCCGGACCGCGCCAGCGCCAGCAGGAGCGGCGGGGAGGCCGGCGACGATTTGGACGATTCGGCAGGGATCTTCTCGACCTGCGTCTTGAGCACATCGAACGCCGAGGGATCGCCGTAGAACGCGAGGGCGCCGTAAACGAGCGACGCCGAGATCTCCTGCGGCGGGCGCAGGGGCCGCTCGACGGTGGCCTCTGGCGCCGGCTTGCCGGGCGCCCCTCCGCGGGTCTGCGGCGGGCGCTGCCCGCGCCCGGCGGCGCCCCGCATGAAGCCGGGCGGCGGCATTCCGCGGCGGCCCTGCGGCCCGTTCGGCAGCGGCTGGACGTTAACCGGCGGCGTTTCGGCGGGCGCGGCCTCGGCGGGCTTCGGCTCCAACTGCGCGCGTTGCAGGAGCAACTGGACAGCGGCGGGCGCCGAGGAGGCGAGCGCGCCGGCGAGGGCCTCGCAATCCGGCAATAGAGTGAAGGTCACGGTCGGGAATGTCGGTCGCGGCGCGGGCGTCGTCCCGGGGTTCGATGCCGGCGGTTTGCTCTGCTCCGCCTGTTCCGCCTCGGGCAGCGAAACCGCCGCCGGGTCCGTATTCGGCAGCTCTTCGCATCGGAGGGTGCCGAGCGCCGTCTTGCGGAACGTGACGGTGATGTCGCCCTTGAACTTGACGATGCCGGCCTCGACGCGGCCGATCTCGTTGACGAGGATCGGCATATCCGGGCCGGGGCCTTCGATCGTCAGGCCCTCATTCTCGCGGGTGATCTTTGCGGCGATCGAGCGCAAATCCAACGCCACTGCGGTTCTTCCGTCTTTGTCGAGGAAATCCACGGTCTGCGTGGAACTCGTGACCGATTTGACGAGGCCCTCCTTCTTATCCGGCGTGAACGTCAAAGCCGGGTCCGGCGGCGGTGTCGCGGGCCGGCCCGGCGGCGTCGCGGGCCGCCCAGGCGGCGTCGGGGCCTTCTCGGGCGGCGGCGCTGACTGCCCCGTCAGCCCCGCGCGGATTTGCCTCATCGGGATCCACGGGAGATCGGCCTGCCGCGGATAGACGAACGCATAAACGATGCCGGGCTTGAGGTCAGCCTGGAAGCTCTCTTTCTGTTCGCCGGCGGTGAAGGTGATCTGATGAGGGCCGGCGGCGGCCGTGATCACGCACTCGCCGCCGTGCGGAGCGACGCCGGCGCGCTTGTCGTCGAGAGCCACGTCCAGCGATGCAAAGCGAGGATTCGTCACGCGGACCAGGGGCGCCGTTTTCGCCAGCAGCGCGGCATCTGCAGCCGTCACCCAGCCGGACCCGGCCTTGTTGAGCAGGACCGAGAGAGTCTGCGCGGCGGGAACCGGCCGCGCGCTGCCGTCGCTGAAGAGCACGCAGGGCTCGTAGGAGGCCGAGGGTTTTGTCTCGTACGCCATGGCGTGGAATCGGGGAAGCGCGGCGATCTCCGCGCCGACGTAAGTGTAGTCGGCGCTGTCGGCTTCGGCCACGCCGGCTTCGGCGAGCGTGGCGGGCGGTTGATGGTTCTTGTCCACATAGGCCGCGAGTTCCTGGCCGATCTTCAGAATCCGATCGCGCGCGATGGCCGCCGGGTCGCTGAAGCCCGGCCAATGGAACTGCACCTCGGGCGGCGGCTTGGACATTTCCGTCTTGGGCTCCTGCGCCGACCGCGGCTTGGGCCGCAACTCCGCAACCGCGACGGGCGCGCCCTTCTTCGACTTTCGGACCGCGACTACGACCACCGTCACAATCAGGATCAGGACCACGGCGCCGACGACCGCGATGAGCGGGAACGCCTTGTGCTCGCGAAGCGTCTGAAGGGCCTTCGGGATTGGGAATTTTTTCTTCGCGGGGGCCTTTTTCGGCATGAGGCTGACGCCGCACTCCGCGCAGGCGGTCGCGTTGGGCGAGACGGCCACACCGCAGTTCGGACAGACCTTTTCGGAGGCCGCCTCGGACAGCGCTGCCGCCGGAATGGAATCGTCGGGCTCTGGAACCACTTCGCTGGTCTCGGGCGTCGGCGCGACTTCCTCGACTTCCTCGACTTCCATCACCTCTTCAACGTTGTCGCCCGTCTTGCCGCCCGCGTCTAAGCTGTCGGACTCCAATTCCATCAGGTTTTCAGCGGCGCCGCCCGTCTTCCCGTCCGGGGCTGGGATATCGGACTCCAATTCCATCGCGCCTGGAGATGCGCCGTCCGCCTTGCCGCCCGGGCCTGGGCCCTCGGATTCCAATTGGAGTTCGAGCGCCGGCGGTTCGGGAAGTTGAGCCGAGGGGTCGGCCTTCGCATTCGGGCCGCCTGCTTCGGGCGCGGCGGAGACGTTCGGCACGACCAGTTGCGCGCCGCAGTGCGGGCACGTTGCGCGCCGGCCGGCGTATTTCTCTTCGACTTTGACGATTTTGCCGCATTGGCAGCGAAAGCGGATCGTCATAGTTCCTCTCCGCGAGGTCGAACGACGGAACTCCAGCGCGATGCGATGAGTGTATGTCCGCGTGCGCCGTCTGTCAAGGCGGGACGAGGCCGGGGAGTACGTTTCACCGCGCTACTGGGCGTCCTGCGTCTTGGGCATGGGCTTGGCGTTGCGGCATTCCGGGTAGCCGGTGCAGCCGAGGAACATGCCGCGTTTGCTGCGGCGGACGGCCATGGGCTTGCCGCACTTCTCGCAGGTCTTGAGCGCGTCGGGGATCTCGATGGGCGTGTCGAGGTTGCGCGTGTTCTTGCACTTGGGATAAGCGGAGCAGGCCATGAATCGGCCGTGGCGGCCTGTGCGGATGACCATGGGCGAGCCGCACTTCTCGCATTTTTCGTCGGTCGGCTCGGGCGCGGGCCGCGGCGCGAGCTGGCCGGCGTCGTCGAGCGGGACGGTGAATCGGCATTCGGGGTAGCCGGAGCAGCCGAGGAACTGGCCGCGCGGGCTCCAGCGCTTGAGCATCGGCTTGCCGCACTTCTCGCACTTGTGCTCGGTGGTCTCCGGGGTGGGTCGCTGCATGTTCTTCTCCGCGTTCTTGAGGTCCGCCGAAAACGGCTCGTAGAATTCGCGCAGCACCTGGAGCCAGCCGGTCTTCGCCTCCTCGACTTCATCCAGGCGGTCTTCCATGTGCGAGGTGAACTGGACGTCCATGATGTCGCCGAAGTGGCCGACGAGCTGGTCGGTCACCGTCTTGCCGAGTTCGGTCGCGTGGAACTGGCGCTTCTCGAGCTTGACGTAATGGCGCAGCTGGATCGTCGAGATGATCGGCGCGTAGGTGCTCGGGCGCCCGATGCCGAGCTTCTCGAGCGTCTTCACCAGCGCGGCTTCCGAGTAGCGCGGCGGCGGCTTGGTGAAGTGCTGCGACGGCTCGAGCGCGAGGAGCTTCAAAGGGTCGTTCGGCGCGAGCGGCGGCAGGTGGACCTCGCTCTTCGCGTCGAAGCCGGTGAGCCGCAGGTGGCCGTCGAAAAGGAGCCGGCGGCCCTGCGCCTCAAACGTGGCCCGCCCGGCGGCGATCTCGACGTCGGCGACGGCCAGCCGGCCGGGGCTCATCTGGCTGGCGACGAAGCGCCGCCAGATCAAATCGTAGAGGCGGAACTGGTCGGGCTCGAGGAACGACTTGACCGATTCGGGCGTGCGCCCGGCGGAGGTGGGCCGGACCGCCTCGTGCGCGCCCTGGGCGGCCTTGGCCGACTTGTAGAACAGCGCCTTCCCGGGAAGGTATTCCTTCGGGAACTGCTTGGAGATGAAGTCGCGGCACTCGCCGACGGCCTGCTCGGCCACGTGCAGGGAATCCGTTCGCATGTAGGTGATGAGGCCGGCGGCGCCCTCCGGTCCCAGCTCGACGCCCTCGTACAACCGCTGGGCGAGGAGCATGGTCTTCCGGGTGCTGAAGCGGAGCTGGATCGAGGCCTGCTGCTGGAGCGTGCTGGTGTTGAACGGCGGGGGGGCGGCGAGCGAGCGCTCTTTCCGGTCGCAGCGGGTCACAACGAACCGGGCGCTGCGGAGTTCGTCGGCGAGCTGCTTCGCCTGGGCCTCGCCGGCGACGGCGAACGCGGTCCGTTCCTCGCCGCTCTGCTCGGTCACCACGGTGGCGATGGGCTTGCCGTCGAGCTTCGTCAACTGCGCGCGGAATTTCGCCGGCTCGCCGGAGCGCGGCTTGAGCGGCGCGAGATCGGCGGCGATCTCCCAGTATTCCTGCGGCCTGAACTTTTCAATCTCCCGTTCGCGCTCGACGATCAGGCGGACGACGACTGACTGGACGCGGCCGGCGGAGAGCCCGCGGCGGACTTTGGTCCAGAGCAGCGGGCTGAGCTGGTAGCCCACAATGCGGTCGAGGATCCGCCGCGCCTGCTGCGCGTTCACCTTGTTGTCGTTGATGACCGACGGACTCTGGAACGCCTCGCGGATCGCGTTCTGGGTGATCTCGTTGAAAACGACGCGGCGGGTTTTCGCCTTCGGGAGCTTGAGCACCGACGCCAGGTGCCAGGCGATGGCCTCGCCCTCGCGGTCGAGGTCGGTCGCGAGAAAGACTTCGTCGGCGTCCTTGGCGAGCTTCTTGAGCTCGGTGAGGATCTTGCTGCGGTCGGCGATGACGACGTAGTCCGGGGCGAAGTCATGCGCGATGTCCACTCCCATCTTGGACTTCGGCAGGTCGCGCACGTGGCCGAGCGAGGCGCGGACTTTGTACTCCTTGCCGAGGTACTTGTTGATGGTCTTGGCCTTGGCCGCGGATTCGACAATGACGAGTTTCGACATCTCTGGGTCACATCCTTCCGGCACGCAACCGCGATTCAGGGCAACGAACGCGACATTACAACAACTTCGCAGACCGAATGTCAATTTTAGCCGGTCGGGCCACGTCGTCCGGAAAGAGGCGGTGGAAGCCGGCGCACAAGCGGAAGTTCATGCTCGAATACCATGCAGAAATTGCTCTCGGAAGCGAAATAAAATAAGCGAATCGTGCAGCGCCGATTTTACGGTGTCCTATCATGCTGTGCCGCAGTATGTTATGATTACTGTCTGAGAAAGTCCGCAAGTGCCGTTGACAGTCTTGACGCGGCATGTATAATAGTAATAGAGGCGACGCACTGGAGGAATGAAGAAAGACAGAGTTAGAAATCCAGAGGGCCCGCAAGTGGTTCCCGGCGCAATACCGTGGAACTTGCCCCTCACTTGCGAGGCCCTCTTTTTTTAACCACTGCGCTCAGCCGCGGGGCGTGCGGCTTTGCTCTTCGGTCATTCCAGCAGCAACAGGCCGTAATAATTCTGCCTGCACTTGTAATCCTTGACGACCTCGATGGGAAATCCGGCGGCGCGCGCGGTGCGGAAGACGTCAATGCCGCAGGCCTCCATGGCGGGGCGCGCCAGTTCGGCGTGCAGGCAGGCTTTATCGCCGGCGCATTCCTCGCAGAGGCCGCAGGGGCCGCACGCGAAGCCGAACGCCTTGTAGAAGCCGGCGAGGAAAGCCTCGCGCTCCAGCGCGGCGACCGTGCGGCGCATGTCCAGCTTTCCCTCCGAGTGGATGAGGATCGCGCGGCGGTAGCCGTCGAGGACGGCGCGCGTGTCGTCCGGAGTCGGCGAATGCGGCGGGCAGAGACGGCTCGAACCGAAGGCGGAGCACCCGAACCGGCACTTCCACCGAACCCATGCCGCCGTGAAGACTTTTCCGGGCGAAATGATTTTCGCGCCGGCCGCGCCCATCTCGATCGCCCGGCGCCGAACCGCCTCGGCGGAAGACGGCGTCTTTGCCTTCGCGTTCATTGTGGACTCCTTAATGATCAGCCATCCGCCTCCTATCATTCTCGCTTGTCCGGCGGGCCTGTCAAGTCTGTCCCCGTCCGGACTTGCCGGTCGTCGCGGCGCGTGCTAGTATTCTGTGGCCATGAGCGCGAAAGAGAAAAAATCGGCGGCGTCCGAAGAGAACGTCATCGCGACCAATCGCAAGGCGCGTTTTGAGTACGAGATTCTCGAGAAGTTCGAGGCCGGCATCAGCCTGGTCGGCTCCGAGGTGAAGTCGCTGCGCAACCGCGACGTGAGCATCGCCGAGGCGTTCGCGCGGCCCAAGGACGACGAGGTCTGGCTGCTGGGCATGAACATCAAGCCGTACGCGCAGGCGAACATCCGCAACCACGAGCCGCTGCGCCCGCGCAAGCTGCTCCTGCACCGGCGCGAGATACACCGGATGATCGGCAAGGTGGCCGAACGCGGGTTCACGCTCATACCGCTTTCGCTCTACTGGAAGCACGGCATCGCGAAAGTGCTCATCGCCGTCGCCCGCGGCAAGCGGCAGTTCGACAAGCGCGAGACGATCAAAAAGCGCGAAGCCGAGCGAGAAATCCGCCGCGAGCGCGGGCGAAGACGGTGACCGGGAACGAAGAAGTATGAATGATGAGTGATGAACGGGAGCGCTTGCGCGCCCCTCTTGTACTTCATCATTCATCACTCGCACTTCTGACTTCCAACGGAGGGGCCGATGACGATGCGCCGGCTCATCTGCGCGGTCGCGATCCTCTGCTGCGCCTCTGCCGCTGCACTCGCCGACGGCACGGTGTTTGTGCAGGGCATTGCCAAGCCGCGCATCCCCGACCAGAGCGCGCTCATCACCTTCGACGGAAAGACGGAGCGGCTGGTCATCGAGACCGCCGTCGAAGGTGAAGGGACGGAGTTCGCCTGGGTCGTGCCGGTTCCGTCCCTCCCGAAAGTCGAAGCGGCGACGTCCGGGCTTTTCCCGACGCTGCGGGCGATCACAAGCCCGCGGCTTGTAGGCTATAGTTCGGACTGGCCGGGTCTGCCAATATTGGGACTCCTGGCCGGAATACTGATATGGTGGGGCATAGAAAAGGGCCGGTGGATAGGGCCGGTGGTTACTTTTGTGATCCTGGCGGTCCTGTTATCGGGCTTCATGTTTCCCGCGTTTGAAGCCGCAGGCCCGAGTAAGGGTCCAACGATGTCCGGTGGCATCAACGTTCTCGATCGAAAGATTGTCGGCTTATACGAGACGGTGACGATATCCGGCACGGACGGAAAGAACATTTCCGACTGGCTCAATGGCAATGGATTCAAGGTCGCAGGAAGCAAGCAAGACGCGCTGACGCAATACACAAAGGAAGGATGGGTTTTCGTTGCTGGACGCATCCGACGAGACTTGGCCGCAGTCGGACGATTCAGAGTACATCCTCTCTCCTTCACGTTCGCCGCCTCCCGCGCCGTTTATCCCATGCGACTGACGGGCATCGAGAATGGGCCGGTGGCCGTGGACCTGTACGCCGCGGGCAACCAGGAGGCGGCTGCCGCGCCATTCACGCGCCAGCGGGTCGGGCGTCTTTATGTCCCTGAACCATACGACTACGGAGATATAGACAGTTCTGTTCGCTTGTCGCATGAAGCGCTGCAATCATACTGCAAAGGGTTCTCTGCCCTGACGGTTCTTTCTGCCACCCTCTCGCCGGAGCAGATGAAGGCTGACCTCTACCTGACCTGGAAACCGCTGACGCCATTCCGTCACGTCTATTACATGCGCGAGGCTGCGCTGGCGTTGGCGAGCCAGATTGCGGCGGGAGTCTTTGTTCTCCTCTCGATCGTCTGCGCGGTCAAATATCGCTGGCCGTATCGTCATGGCCGATCCGTCAGTTGGAAAAAGGACCTGGCCGCCAAGGGGACTCTGCTGGCCAGTGTGGGTGTCCTCGCCGCGGGTATACTCGCAACTGTCCTCATGTCCTTTGAATATCCATCAGGCGCTTTCGTCGCGCTGATAGCGGTGGCCTGCGCGTTGGCTGTGCTGGCAGGAACCGTGCGCTATTCGAACGTTTTTGAACGAGAAGCCGGCGAGCTTCCGCAATCGAAAATGGCGCCTTTACCTAAACCTTCACTCCGAGTCATAATGACCGTTTTCCTTGCGCCCACTCTGCTTTGGGCCTGCGTCTATCTGGTTCTGCCGAAAGCGCCGAGTGCACAGGTGCTTACGGTGCATTGGCGTCGTGCCATGGAAGACCACTGGGATATTCTTGAGGGACTAAATGAGATGAAGTCTGCCGGCGATCCGGTTGCAGCCTTGGCTGCGTACAGGAAGGTAGCCGCGTCCATTATTGCCGGATGGCAGAAAGAGTACCCAACGAGCGAGGCGGGTAAGAATGACTTCACCGGCTTGCCGTACATCGAAGAGGACTCGCCGGGGAACTACGTCATCGAGCTCAAGGCCGGCAAGCCGACGTACTTCTACTTCGACCGCAATGGGCGGAAGATCGGGTTGCGAGTGATTGGGGAGAAAGTGAGAGGTAAGAGTGATGAGTGATGAAGTACTTCATCACTCGTCACTCATACTTCCGACTTCCAAACGAGCGTATGCGAGTTCAGCCGCTCGCTGGGGCGATAGGATTCCTTCACGCGCGCGAGGTTGTCGAGCTCCGACGCGCTGCCGGCGTTGATCCGGTCGAACGATTGCACTTCGCGGCACAACTCGCGGAACATGAACTGCGCAGCGCCTTTGATTGAGAGGTCGCTGACCTCGAACATCACGTGGAACGTCCGCCCGTCGTGCAGCGGGCAGCCGACCGTGAAGCCGGCCATTTTCCCATCCCTTCGACCATGCTCAGGGCGGGCTGCCTCCAGCGCGCGCGCGACGAGTCCCAGCGGCTCCGCGTCGCGCAGCGCGCGATACAGCGCCCGCCACGAAGCCTCCGCCTGGGCGGCGTAAATCGCGTCTGGGTGCGCCGTGGTGCGTTCCTTCAGCCAGCGGGAATAGAGCGCCATCGCCTGCGGCAGGTCGTCCATATCGAGCGCCCGCCATCGCCGGTCTTTCACGTCATGCTCGAACCGGTTGCAGAGCTGGCGCTTCTTCTCGTACCGGTTGCCGCGCAGCTCGGCGAGTTCTGCGCGCGGATAGAGGTACTCCACGTGCGTCTCGCGGATGCGCCAGCCGGACTCCGCCAACTGTCGGGCGGAGTCGTCGTCCGCATCCTGTATCCGCGGCGACGGGCCGCGCGGCGCCAGTTGCCGCATCACCGCCAGCGCGTCCTCGGCCGGGCGGAGCACGTCGCCCGTTCCGAGCGGAGGGCAGATCAGAAAGCAATCGCCGTCTTCCTCGGCGAAGATCAGCAGGCGCTCGCCGGAAATTTTATAGTGCAGGTCGAAGATATCCGACCAGACATAGATGGGCGCGAAGGCGTGGAGCGAGTGCGCGCCGCGATGCGCGTCGAAGAACGGCAGCAATCGTTCGCGCGCGGTGAGCACGAGCCGCGCCAGGCCGAGGTCCGTCCGGCACAAGGCGCGCGTCAGCGCCGGGAGCGGCC
>Ga0181524_10003741_pt1 | contig 14526 bp, 10 predicted proteins | sample PEATcosm2014_Bin_34_FD_119761 | JGI IMG/M metagenome (GOLD analysis project Ga0181524, IMG submission 119761) | Peatland microbial communities from MTU Mesocosm Facility, Houghton, MI, USA - PEATcosm2014_Bin05_60_metaG | ecosystem: Environmental > Terrestrial > Soil > Wetlands > Peat | place...
CTCTACAACGAGCTGGCCGATAAAGGCTGGATCATTTTCTCCGCCAAGACCGAAAAAGGAGACTACGATCTCTTCATCTCGCGTCCCAACGGGTCTCATCTTCGCAATCTCACTCGCAGTCCAGGAACGAATGAGCTGGGGGCTCTTTTCTTCCCTGACCAAAAGAGGATTCTGTATCGCCGGATCGATACCATGAAGGCGAACGTGGATTACAGGGAACTCGACCACGGTGTTCTGATGATCGCCAATGCCGATGGATCGAATTCCCGGGCGGTAGGGGCAGAGGGCGACTATCCCTGGGCAACGCTAAGTCCGGATGGTAAGCAGATCGCCTGCTTATACAGGAAGGAAGGGAAGATTCGGATTTTCGATCTTCAGAGCTTGAAGATGGTGAGGGAGTTGCCGCGTCAGGGAATTTTCTGGCAACTTGGCTGGTCCCCCGATGGCAAAGAGTTTTGCGGGACTGCGAACGTCGACGGGCGGGAGTGGAACATCGTGACCTACGGTCTCGAGAGTGGCAAGCTGACCCTCATCAGCCGCGTCTTGAACTGCACACCCGATTGGTTTCCCGACTCACGCGGCTGCATCTTTTCTCACCGAAATACCAGCCTTGCTTCGGACGACGACGGTGCGGCGGCGAAGAGGATCGCCAATGACCCGAACTATAGCTGGACCATGCTCATGATGGCCGACAGGGAAGGGAAAGATCGTAAGCTGGTGGTGGCCGAACAATTCAAGCATCTCTACTTTGCTTGCGTATCCCCGGATAACAAGTACGTGATCTATTGCAGGCTTGAGAAAGACGGTAGTCTGGCCGGTCCGATGGCTGTAATTCGTCTGGCCGACACTCCGATCATCGACGGCTCCTGGATGGCAGTGGAGGAGCAGTACGCCAAGCATGCGAAGAGAGGGCCCATCTTGCATCTGGATCTTCCACCCGGCTTTCACCCGTACTGGACTAATGCAAAACTCGGTGGGGAGTGAGTGATTGGAATCTCCGTTGGAGACACGTTCGCATTCCCAAGAATCAGCGGGCACAGCCACGCCTGCGGCGCGTGAATGGCCGGCCGGTCCGGGGCCACTGCGAGCCTTTGCGCTTATCGGTGGACTGGTGCTGAGCGTGTGGTGGCTGGGCCACGAGGTCCAGGACGGCCGAGACGGAGTAATCACCCAAGCCGGTCGGATCGAGGTGACAGCGCGCCTCTTGGAGAGACCTCCGGAGTTTCCGGCGAGAGGCTCGTACATGTACACCTACGTCTTGAAATACCAGGTGCTGATGGTCCACCGGCAGGATCCGCAAGGGAAATACAAGCTGAAACCCGGGGATGTAATTTTCGTGGGTCAATACAAGCCGTGGCTGCCGCGCTCTGAAATAAAGGACGACGCTTGGGGCGACTCGCCCCTGGGTGGCAAGCTTACACGATTCGTGGCGGGAGAGGCGGACCGCATGGCCCTTGACTATGAACTGCAGGACTTAGCTCCCGCGGGCGTGCTTGATTACTGCTATCCCCAAAGGGTCAATCGTTTCTTCGCGGTCTGGACCAATCCCACGTCCCTGTAGGACATAAACTAAGAATGGTCTTCACTACGCACATTTTTGTTTTCTATTTTCTTCCGTTATTCCTCCTGGTCTATTTCAACCTGCCTTACCGATGGCGCAACTTCTTCATTACGCTCGTGAGCTACGTGTTCTACGGCTGGTGGAAACCGTGGTTCGTCATCCTGATGATGACCTCGACCATCATGGACTTTACCTGGGCACGGGTGATCGCGAGACCGGGGGCGTCCGCCAGGAGCCGGAAGGCCGCCTTGCTTGCTTGCTGCGCCATGAATCTGGGGTTCCTCGGTTTTTTCAAGTACTACATGTTCTCGGTTGAGAGCCTGAACTCATTGCTGCAGCTTGTGGGGATGTCCACCTTTCGAATCCTGCGTGTGACTCTTCCGATCGGAATTTCGTTTTACACGTTTCACAGCCTGAGCTACGTGATTGACGTGTATCGCGGGCACGCAAAACCGGCCAAACAATTCTTCGATTACGCTTGCTTTGTCGCTCTCTTCCCAGATTTGGTTGCCGGGCCGATCATTCGCTACCGTACCCTGGCCGACCAGATTTCCTACCGCGAACATACGCTGCCGCGCTTTGCCTCGGGCGTATCGATCTTCATCCTGGGTTTCGCCAAGAAAATCCTGTTGGCCAACACGATGGGGAATGTCGCTGACGCAGTATTCAATGCCGCGGCGCCGGGCATGGCGGCGGCTTGGGCTGGAGTGTTAGCCTTTGCGTTTCAAATCTATTTTGACTTCTGTGGCTACTCGGATATGGCCGTGGGCCTTGGACGCATGATGGGCTTCGAATTCATGAAGAACTTCGATGCTCCCTACCGGTCGGAGAGCATCACCGAGCTCTGGCGGCGCTGGCACATTTCGCTATCGAGTGTGCTGCGCGACTACCTTTACTTACCTCTGGGCGGCAATCGCAAGGGGGAGGTGAGGACTTACACCAACCTGGCGATCGTGATGCTGCTAGGGGGGCTTTGGCACGGGGCCCATTGGCAGTTTGTAGTTTGGGGCGGGTACCATGGTGCGCTACTCGGCCTGGAAAGGTGGCGCGGCAAGAAGAGCTTCTACGAGAGCCTGCCTCGAGCGGTACGCATTGGAAACACCTTCTTGCTCATGCTATTTTCGTGGGTGCTTTTCCGCGCCAGCGATTTGCCGGCGGCGGCGCGCTATTTCGGCGCGATGTTCAAGATTGTGCCCTCGAATGGCGCCGCACCCCTCGTCTGGGCGGAGATTTTCCGGCCGCATTACCTCGGGGTCATAGCGCTTTGCGCGCTCCTGGTGTTTCAGCCGGTCCAGGCGTTTGATTGGTCGCTCAAGCCCCAGACGTGGCGGCGGGTCGCCTACCTTGTGCCGCTGTTCGTGCTCTCGCTCATGATCATGTTCAACCAGGCTTTCAATCCGTTTCTGTACTTTCAGTTTTAAGGGGTGCAACTCTTGTCGCAGCGTAGGACAGTCCCGAGAACGTCTGAAGTTGTCGACCCTCGACTTCTCGAGTCCGGGCATCCCGCGCCGCGTCGTCCGCTCAGCAGTGAAGTAGCTTTGATGGTGTGCTTTCTGATGATCATATTCGGGGTTCCAATCAGCCAGATTTGCATCCAGTTGGGCCATGGGCAGCGGGTGCAGTTTACAGACATCTTCCGCTATGCGCCGAGCGAGAGGAATCTCCGGCAATTCGAGCAGGGGCTGAAGGATGAGTCCTGGTTTGAACAAAGGCTTCGTCCTCTCACGCAGCATTTGTTGTTCCGCATGCTGGGGGACACGGGTTCGAAAGCTGACATGGGGCGGAACGGATGGCTCTTCTACCGCCCGGATGTCCGATATGTGGTCGAGCCGGACCGTCCCGACCCGGGTGGCAGCGAGGGAGACTGGGTCCAGGCCCCGGAGGGAACTTATCAAGATAATGTGGTGAGGGCCATCGTCCGGTTCAGAGACCAGCTCAGGGAAAGGAATATTGAGTTGCTGGTGATGCCGGTACCGGGCAAGCCCAGCATTTACCCGGAGATGATGTGGCGGACAGCCCAAGGTGAAGGGAAGGGTCTGGCTTCGCCCACCCTTTCCTTGATGGAGAAGTTGCATGCGCAGGGAGTAGAGGTGGTCGACCTGTTTAATCGCTTTCAACAGGTTCGGGAGAACGCCTCGAAGGATCATTTGTATTTGGCTCAAGACACGCACTGGACGCCCGAGGGAGCAAGGCTGGCGGCAGAGTCTGTGGCTGAGAAGCTTCACGCGCTGGGGTGGGCGCCACAGCCCACGGTTGAGTTCCGGTCCAGAAAAGTGCGGGTGAGGCGCTATGGCGACGTCTTGGAAATGATCCAGACTCGTGCCAGCCAGCGCAACGTCTCAGCCGAGGAAGTGGATGGCGATCAAGTGGTGGATAAGGCCGGCAGGCTTCTCGCGTCATCCGAGGCCGAGCGTCCCGGAACCTACAGGTATCCAGGAGGAACAGTGTCGCTTCTGGTGCTTGGCGACAGCTTCTGCCGGATCTATCAAGAACGCGAGCCACGGTCACTGGGGGAAATTGTCGGGGTGAGCACCGATGCAGCGGGCGGGAACAGCCGGACGGGCGGGATGCCGACTCGTCTTTTACCAGGGTCAGCCGGATTCCCGTCGTATCTGGCCATGGCGCTGCAGGCGCCGCTGGACTTCATCGTGAGTGACGGAGGCGCCTCCACGGATGTGCGGAGGAGTCTCGCTACCGATCCCGAGATACTGGAGGGCAAGAACGTCGTGGTCTGGGAGTTCGTGGAGCGCGACATTCAATTGGGCAAGGCAGGGTGGCTCGATGTGGCTCTGCCGCCGATGTCGGGCACGTAGAGTGCCCACTTGTGGCGTGCGGCAGTGTGCTGGCGCCCTCCCATTCTCTTCATGCTTAAAAGGGAGAATCTGGAGTTGCTTGATGATGACTGACCGGCAACGGATTTTGGCAGCGATTCGGGGCGAAACGCCGGATCGGCTGCCTTTTGTTCCGCGACTTGAGTTCTGGTATCGGGCCCGGCGCCTTAACCACTCGCTTCCTTCTGACTTGGAGTCACTCACCCTGATGGAGATCTCGGATCGGCTCGGGGTGAGTTATTATGCGGTTGTCCCTGACTTTACAGATTGCACAGAAGATGAAGCGGCGGACCGGGCACTCGGCATCGTTCATCAATCCGTGCTGCCCTTCAGAGTGACCTTAGGCGACGTAGACCGTCGAGTCTTGAGCAGCGGCCGCCGAACCGTGGTCGAGTACCATACACCTGTGGGCAGTCTCCGCACCACGAGCGAATATACCGATGAAATGATCGCTGCAGGAGCTTCCGATCCCTACGTCACCGGGCACGCCATCCGCAGCCTCGCTGACTTCGCGGTGGTCGGCCACATCTTTTCAAACTTGAAGGTTGAGCCACAATTTAACGGCTATGAGGCGATGCGCGAACGAGTGGGGGAGCGAGGTATTGTTGTTGCTTACGCCAGCAGCTACGCCTGCCCGATTCAGCACATACTGGCCGAGTTGATGCCCATGGACCAGTTCTTTTACGCCCTGCATGATTACCCCGCAAAGGTCGAGCGGCTCGCCGAACAGATGGAGCCTTACTATCAAGCCATTAGGACCATCGCGGCGGACTCGCCAGCCGAGGTGGTTCTACTGGGCAGCAACTACGACGACTCCCTCACTCCTCCTCCTTTCTTCCGGAAATACTTGCTGACTCCGCTCCGCGAATACGCCGAGGTACTGCACCGCCGTGGCAAGTACTTGATGAACCATACGGACGGGGAGAATCGTCTTCTCTTGAGTTTATATCGGGAGGCAGGTTTCGACATTGCCGATTCGCTTTGCCCTTATCCCATGACCCGATGCCGCTTGGAGGAGATTCGCGAGGCGTTTGCTGATCGCATCACGATTTGGGGTGGCATTCCTTCTATCCTGCTTTGTCTGGATAAAGCGACCGTTGGCGAGTTCAGGCAGTTCATTGACGGCCTGCTGACGCGCTACGGTCACCAAAGTCATTTCGTTCTGGGCGTCAGCGACATGGTGACAGCCGATGCCGAATGGGACCGGGTTCGGTACACCGCAGATAGAGTGTCAAGCCTCGCGTGAAAGAGGGAGAAAAAGTATGAAACTCAAAAACCGCACCGTCGTAGTAACGGGCGCCGGCGCCGGGATTGGCCGGGCCTCAGCCAAGGAATTCGCCAAAGAGGGCGCCCGGGTGGTCGTGTCGGATATCAATCTGCAGGGAGCGAGCGAGACGGCGAGCCAAATCACCTCACTAGGCGGCACAGCGTTGGCGGTCGAGGTGGATGTTTCCCAGCCGGCATCGGTCCAGAATCTAGTTGGTGAAACCCTACGCGCTTTCTCAGAAGTTCACGTGCTCCTTAATAATGCCGCAGTTGTGGTCAGCAAGACGGTCGAGGACACTACCGTGGAGGAATGGAACCGGGAAATCGCCGTGAACCTTGGTGGGGTATTCCTCTGCTCCAAGTACTTCCTGCCTCACTTGCGTAAAACGAAGGGTTGCATCGTGAATATGGCATCAGTGAACGGCTACTTCGTGGAGCCGATGTGCGCGGGTTACTGCGCGACGAAGGGCGGCATCATCGCCTTGACAAAGGCAATGGCGATTGACCATGGCAAAGAGGGCATTCGGGTCAACTGCATCTGTCCCGGCTATATCAATGCCGGGGGCGCCGAGGCCTACTTCCAGGCTCAAGCGGATCCCGAGGCGGCCCGCGCGGCGGCTGGCAAGCTTCACGCGCTGTGGCGAATTGGCCAGCCCGAAGAAGTCGGCAAGCTCGCCGTGTTTCTGGCGAGTGACGACGCGTCTTTTATGACGGGATCCGCTGTCGCCGTAGACGGCGGCTTTGGGTCTGGTCTCCCGCCTAGTAGCTAGTTGCTTGCGTAGGGGCGAGCGGCGCTTGCCCCTAGGGCGGAACGCCGCTCGGCCCCGCGCCTTTGGTTGCGGAGGTTTTCATGATAACGCGTCAGATATCTTGGGCTGCGGCAGCGAAGCTGCCGCCTTGAATCCCAAGCGAAAAGGCGGTAGCGGACGCGACCGCACTCCAAGGTGCCTTCGGCACGACCATTTACATGGCAGCCGCTCATGCCGCCAGCGGCACCCAGAAGCCATGAAGGAGCATTTTCAAAGCATTAAGGAATCTCTGTCCTATAGGGACCAGCTCAAGGACCGGCATGGAGCCTAACGTCTTCGAGCCGGCCGGAGTAAGTGGCATACTGGGGAAACGTGCTGACACTATCGCTTGTGGCCACCATCCCAAACGTGGCAGAGCGCGAAAAGGCAGCCGCAAAATCGTGGCTGCCGACCTCGCGCCACGGGCCATGGGAAGCGGAAAGGAAAGCGCTGATCCGGTTATCCCGGCGGACGACTTTCAAAAGGCATCCCGCCGGACATGCGTGTGATTGCAATGGGCCGCGCGAAGCTCGGCCCTCGTCACGCCACTGAAAAACCACACTGCCGTCTTGGAAAACTCCCAGATAGCCGTAGCGGGCCGCTTCGCCAAATACGTCGCCCGGGCTGAGTTGGCGGCCCTGCAACTGGCCTTTAGTCTGGCCGATGACGTAGCTCGATTCGCGCACCATCAATCCGGCGGAAGATTCCTGGCCTGCCCCAGAACTAGGCTGCCGGGGCTCGGAGATCGCTGCTGCAAGGTCGCCGTTCCCTGCGAGGCGTTGGAATACGTAGTGAAAGGCGTCGTGATCGAGATGGTCCTTGTATTGGTCGAAAGCATCGGGACGGAGGGCGAGATTCCCATTGCCGGTGACTTCGAAGGTGTGGCCGCGGAAACTGGCGCTGCCGGGCGACGCAAAGCCCACGTCCTGATCGTACCAGGGTCGGGGGATCGCGCCAGCCCCTCCCGTCAGCGTCAAATGCAGCCGGCGCAGGTTCATTCCATAAACGCCTTGGCAGAGATCCGCGGGTACGAGTAAGGGGCTGCCGCAATGGGCGAAATTGGCTGCCCAGATCATCCACAGGTCCTGGCCTGCCGACGTACGTGGACCCTGCCACTCGACGGGGAAGCTCGGGCCATACGCGTTGCCGGAACCCAAGAAGGGATTACGTGCAACGAAGGACCACGGGCCCCAAGGATGGGGGGCCTCAAAAACAAAAAGCTCCGCGCCGCCTTGCACCATGGGGCCACTTTCGGTGGGCGGCTGGAAGTCGCGGTAATAATAGTCGGCAAAGGTAAGGAAGTAGCGATCGATCTCGCGGTCATAGGCCATGTGGGGATAATTAACGTGGCCACCGGGCCCGGCGGGTTGGCCCCAAAACAGGCAGTCCGCGGTATCGACTCCGCACCCGGAGCGTCCCTGGCGAGGGTAGCTCAGGGAACGGATGTCACGCGCCAGGTGCGGATCATTACCGGCTATCCAGGCCGGACGATTGGCGAAGTCGAAGCCGGCAAACCACTGCCAGTTGCCCGGGTTTGTCACCTCCTCGTAATGGTGCTCGGCGGTGCCGGCGGCCATGCGCGCCAAGTAAAGCTTGGTGGCGATGAACTGATCAATTCCATTGGGATCTTTGGGATCCTGGTAGCCGCCTTGCGACACGATGGCGTAAATGCAACCATTAGGAAAAGTGCTTCCCGGACAACCATCTCGCGCGGCCGCCCCCTTGCCAATTTCGACGAAACTCACGGTGCCACTGCCGACCACCTCAGGGAAGTCGAAACTGCTGTGAACCCAGGAAGTCTGGGAGGGAGGCGTGGGAGAGTAGTCCATGCGGGCGTGACCGGGAGGATGGTCGGCGACCACCGGATAACCATGGTCGTAGGTGGGCGCGTAGAAGACGCCGTTGACCTCGGTCAGCCCAACCGAATAACAGGAGTTAGACGTGACCGACTTCGGACAGCCGTAGAGAAACGCATCCTGCGCGAGGAGTTCAAAGTCCATTTGCGGGACGCTGTTGTCCGCCGGGGGAACACCAAGAATGCGGGCAAAGACAGTCGTTCCGAGCGTGCCGTGAACTGAGCCATCGTCTCCCAAGACGTAGCTGTAACCGTCGTCAGCCCAACTGACCGGAATAATGTCGGCGGCCTGGACTTTAGGGTTCGGATAATAACGGGGAGTGGTCCATTGCGCACTCACGATAAACTGGCTGCTGGGAAAAGGCGTGTCATTCTCCGCCGAAACGGGATTATCCCCCCCATTACTTTGAAACCAGAGCGGAGTGACTTTTGGCGCCTCAGCGGTGACCGGCGCCGGCTGGTGGCGCTCAGAAAAACGGTGATAGACCACCCATGCAAGTAAGGCAATGGCCACGACGAGGATGACGCGAAGGGCAGTTTTCGGCATTAGAGTGTTTCCATTGAGTGATTGTGAATTCCTCGAACGAAACGCATGTTGACTCCAGACGGGAGAGCTTGTCAAGACAAACGCGACGCCGAAGGCAGGAAAGATGCGTATATGGCTGAAGATCGGCCCCTTGGGAAAAGCGGCGGTCGAAGCGATTTCGATTTAACAGACCGGAGCGCAACGAATGTGGCCCCCCGCGTATTGAATGCTGCTTCGTTCGTTGATATAAAGGCATATTCGCAAGGAGGTCCCACGACGTGGATTTTCGACGGAGGCCCCGTTCTTCGGGGACGAAGAATCTCTGCAGGGGAAGGAATCATCATGTCACGCGATAATGGTTGTAATCTTGGGCGGCGGGGCTTTCTGAAGGGGATCGGAGCAGCGGCCGTCGCGGGGGCAGTCCCGAGGGTCACGGCGGCGGGAGGAGTTTTCTTCCGAACACCCACCGACAAAGTGGTCAGGACAGGAGTGGTGGGCGGGAATTTTGGATCCAGTTTTCAATGGCACCTTGACCCTAATTGCAAAGTCACTGCGGTGTGCGACCTGCGTGATGACCGACTGAAGCGTCTCGTGGAAGTTTATGGGCCTGCCACCCAGTACAAGGACTTCCGCCAGTTCCTCAAGCACCCGGAATTGGACGCTGTGGCAGTCTTCACGCCGGCGCCGTTGCACGTCTGGATGGCGACGGAGGCGATGAAGGCCGGCAAGCACGTGATCAGCGCGGTGCCGGCGGGCATGTCGGCGGAGGAATTGGAGTTGCTGCTGGAAACCGTGAAGAATACGGGAATGAAGTATATGATGGCCGAGACCAGCTACTACTATCCGGAGATCATCACCTGCCGCGAATGGGCGGCTCAAGGAAAGTTCGGCACGATCTTTTACACTGAGGCGGAATATCATCACGAAAGCCTGATCACTTTGATGTTTGATGAACGAGGGTTTCCGACCTGGCGTCATGGCTTTCCCCCTTTGCATTACTCCACCCACAGCACGGGCATGGTAATCCCGGTAACCGGCGAGCGATTGGCCGAGGTCCAGGCCATCGGCTGGGGCGACGGTCACGAAGTTCTTGCCAGCAATCAATATAGGAATCCATTTTGGAATGGCACAGCTTTTTTCAAGACATCGGGCGGGCATAGCTCGCGTGTATCGATCTTTTGGCATGTTGCCAATAAAGAGTGCGTGCGGGCTTCATTCTATGGGAATCTTCTCTCCTACATTACGGCGCGGCCGGAGGGCTCCCCGAACTCGGTGGCGCAGATCAGCAAGGAGGGGAAGACGGTGATCGATGCCAACGGTTACCCTGAGGGCGACGTAAAGATGGCAGCATACAACGAACCGAACCATTGGGAATTGCTTCCCGAGCCGATGCGCGTACCCAGCGGCCACTCGGGCTCGCAATCCTTTCTCACCCACGAGTTCATTAATTCGATTGTGGAAGACCGGTGGCCGACGGTGAACGTGTATGAAGCCGTTGCGTACACTTTGCCTGGGATTATTGCGCATCAATCAGCCCTGCGCGGCGGCGAGCCGATGAAGATCCGGGACTATGGCAAAGCAACTTCTTAGCACGAAGGAAACGTCGGGCAGTATATTGTCGAGGGCGGGGCAAGCCCTACCCCTACGACTTGAAGGAGGAACGGTCATGTCACGCGACAATGTCTGTGTTCTTGGGCGGCGGGAGTTTCTGAAAGGGATCGGAGCAGCAGCCGCTGCCGCGGCAGCCCCAACCGTCACGGCGGCGGGAGGAGTCTTTTCCCGAACACCCAGCGATAAGGTCGTGAGGGTGGGGATAGTGGGCGGCAACTTCGGTTCCCAGTTCCAGTGGCACCTGGACCCCAACTGCAAGGTTGCGGCAGTTTGCGACCTGCGGGAGGACCGGCTGAAGCACATGGTGCAGGTTTACGGGCCGGCTACTCAGTACAAGGACTTCCGACAGTTCCTCAAACATCCGGAACTGGACGCTGTGGCGGTGTTCACGCCGCTGCCCTTGCACGTCTGGATGGCGACGGAAGCAATGAAAGTGGGCAAGCACGTGATCAGCGCGGTGCCGGCGGGGATGTCGGTGGAGGAACTGGAGTTGCTGCTGGAAACCGTGAAGAATACGGGAATGAAGTACATGATGGCCGAGACCAGCTACTACCGTCCTCAGGTGATTACCGGTCGTGAATGGGCGGGTCAGGGAAAGTTTGGCACGATCTTTTACACTGAGGCGGAATATCATCATGAGGGGTTAATTCCATTGATGTTCGACGAGCAGGGGTTTCCCACATGGCGCTACGGTCTTCCGCCAATGCATTACCCCACACACTGCGCGGGGATTGTGGTCCCGATCAGCGGGGAGCGGTTGGTGGAAGTCGAAGCTATCGGCTGGGGGGACGGGCATGAGGTGCTGGCGACGAACGAGTATGGCAATCCTTTTTGGAATACGACGGGATTCTTCAAGACGTCTGGAGGGCACAGTTCCCGGATTTCCGTCTTCTGGCACGTCGCGGCAGGTGGCACCGAGCGGGGAAGCATCTACGGGAACCTGATGTCGTACATCATGGAACGGCCCGAGGGGTCAGGGGATACGGTGGTCGAGATCAGTAAAGAGGGAAAGACGGTGATCGACGCCAACGGATACCCGGAGGGCCAAGTGAAGATCGAGTCGTACAAGGAGCCGACGCATTGGGAAGTGCTGCCCCCGCCCATGCGGGTGAAAACCGGGCATGGTGGGTCGCACACGTTTCTGACGCACGAGTTCATCAGTTCCATCATTGAGGACCGTTGGCCTACGGTGAACGTCTATGAGGCGATAGCCTTTACCCTGCCCGGCATCATCGCGCACCGCTCCGCCCTGCAGGACGGCGAGTTGCTGAAAATCCGCGACTACGGCAAGGCAACTTCGTAGTTCTCTGTCGTCCTGAGTGAACGGGAAGGCCGCCTTAGTCGCGGGCTTCATGTTCCCTTCGCGAATACTCTTGCAGCTCATAGAGCGACTTAGTCTGCTGCGGGAACTGCGGGATGGGAAAGGAACGGAACGTGAAGCGTGCTGTCCTGCTCGGCTCTCCTCGTACCAGCCGAACGTGGGCCTCATTCTCGTGGGTCCGAGGTCCGAAATGGATGGGGAAAGCGTCGGCGGCGCGATAACTGAGAATTAGGGTCCGCCGGGGTTTTGGGGAGTTGTTGGGCGCGGAAGCATGCGGCGTTAGGGAATGCATGAAAATGGCGCTTCCGGCCTTCCCTTCCAGAAAGACGGCATGCGAGTCGTCGACTGCTTGGGTGACTCGCCCCTGGAAGATCCCGTTTAAGGTGTGGTCCAATGGCGGCTCACGGTGGAGGTTCGGAATCACCTTCAAGCAGCCATTCATGGAGTCCGCATCGTCTAGGTAAAAGAGCACCGTAAGAGAATCAGAATTGGTAAGTGGGTAGTAAGTAAGGTCCTGATGCCACTCGACGACTGAGCCGATCATGGGGGGCTTCATGTTGACCTTGCTGTAATGAAAAAGCAGGTTCGGCCCAACCAATTGCTCGGCCACATCGAGAAGCTTCTGGGATTCTGAAAGTGACCGAAATCGAGGATAGTGAGTGCACGGTTCGTAAATCCGCCGCACCGACTTCCCCTCCGGCCCCTGATTCGGCTCCATCTCCATGCGGCTGGCATCATGGTTGGCGAGTGTTGCTGCGCCGCTTATAGCGTCGATATCGGCGAGCATGGCCTCGACTTCTGAAGTGCTGAGGAAGCCATGAAATATCGAGTGCCCATGGTCCCAGTATTCATGCACCTGTTCGGCAGTGAGCATTTTGATTGAACCCCCGTTTACCCCTCTTAGCCGCAAGTATATCTTGGCCGGGATGGCTGTTCAATGTCTCGGGCCACACTCTCGGCCCATGAAGGATCGGAAGCCACGGAAAAGCAGGTTTCACGCAACGACGCAAAGTACGCCACGGCCGCAAAGAAAACAAAGGACCGTACTTTGCGTCCCTATGCGTCTTAGCGTCCTTGCGTGAGCTGTTTTGATTTTTCACACGGTCAGAGGCTCTGGGGTCCGCACAATCCTAGCTCCCCGGCGGCGCGTCGGGAGCGGGCTGAAGCTTCTGCTTTCCTTCGTAGATCGTTACCAGCAGGGTGCTGGCAAGAACCAACAATCCACCCAACACCATGAATTTGGTCAACCGCTCGTGAAGCGCAAAAAATGCCACAATCAGCCCGAAGAAGGAGATCAGGTAATTGGAGAGTCCTGCCTGCGTTGCGTCCAGACGTGTGAGCACGCTGAGAAACATAATCATAGCTAGAAAATACTGGAAAACTGCCAAGAGGAAGAACCCCAGCCACACCGCCGGCGTGAAGTTTGGTACGCTCCGGAAAGTCTGCGGCTCCGTAAGAAGGGCGACAGGCAGCATCATCACCACCACCACACAGTAACTTCGGAACAAAACTTCAAGCGGTGAATAACGCCGCAGCAGTTTTTTGCTATAGGTATTGTAGAAGGCGCTGGCATTCATCGCGAAGAAGAACATCAGATTGCCGATAAGGTACTTGGAACTGGAAAGGTTCACTTCCCCCCACCGAATGCCTGAACACTCGATCACTCCGGCGATCGCAAGTGCGAAGCTCCACCAGCGGACCGGCGTCATGCGCTCGCCTAAAAAGAGGTAGGCCATGATTGCAGTCAAGATGGGGAGACTCAGCGCCAAGAGTGCGGCATTGGAAGCGAGCGTGAATCGAACCCCCCACGCCACGAAGAGTTGTGTTACGACTTGGCCGAAAACGCCGATGAGAATGAACTGAAAAAGATCTCGCCTCAACGAAAAGCTGCCAACCGCCGGAGCGGTCCGTTGTCGCTTCCAGAGGATAATGGGGAGGAGCAGAAGCGTGGCGATACTGACAGGGAAGAGGGCTGCGAAGACCGGACCGGCTTGCCTTTGAACGATCTTATAGATAACGAACTGGCTGCCCCAAATCATGTTGCAAAAGAGCAACATGCCCCAGTCGTAAAGGCGATGGGTGTTTGCTCCTTTCATCCTGAGGAACCCCGCTACTCCCTAATCCTAATCCCTAATCCCTGATCTCTACTCACCGGGACCAACCTCGATAGCTTGCACCATGGCTTCTCCCTTACCTTGCTGCGAAATTGATCCAACAAAGCGCAGGGCGATGATTCCATGTTGGGGCTGAATATCGTTGTAGACCAGATCGACTGCCCGATTTGCCCCACCCGCCTTAGCCCAGACATCCAGCCCCTCGGTGACCTTATCACCATTCACATAAATCGTCATGCTCCGCTGGCCGGGCCCCTCGTATTGCGTCTCCGCGAGCTTTAAGCGCACGTGATAGTTGCCGGGTCCCACAGTCACGTTCACGGTGAAGTCCGGCCAGTGAACCCCATAGCGGTAGAGTTCCGGATCCGGCGTATTCTCGACAAATGTCGCCTGCCTCATGGTCCACCAAGTCTTTGCTACGGAATCCGTCAAATTTCCCGTTCGCACTACAAATTCCGTCCCGGGCCTCCATGCTTGTCCGTGAGAGTCGAGGTAATCGCTCCTTCCCGTGTATCCGAAAATAAATCGTTGCGCTTCCTCTGGCCCCCCGCCCTCGCCAAAGCCATTATCACCGGTGGACTCGGAATACTCCAGCCCGTCCACGTATACTTCCTTGCCTTTGGATATCGGGTTTCCTTGCCCCTGCACGACTA